>Ga0210139_1000221_pt1 | contig 11512 bp, 10 predicted proteins | sample Browns_TuleB_D2_FD_184855 | JGI IMG/M metagenome (GOLD analysis project Ga0210139, IMG submission 184855) | Wetland microbial communities from San Francisco Bay, California, USA, that impact long-term carbon sequestration - Browns_TuleB_D2 (SPAdes) | ecosystem: Environmental > Aquatic > Marine >... | reverse complement strand
GGTTTTTCGTAGGGGCGGGTTTGAAACCCCCCCCTACGCAAATCGATCGGGAGGTGCAGGTGAAAATCACGGAGATCTGGCGATATCCGGTCAAGACGATGGCCGGGGAGAAACTCCAGCGGGCGAGGGTAGGGCCCCTCGGACTCGAAGGGGACCGGGTTATTCATGTCGAAGACGCCATGGGACATATGATTACGTCGCGCACACATCCGCGCTTCCTGGGCCATAAGGGCTCGCTGGGCAAACAGGGTGAAATCCGGGTGGACGGGCTGGCATGGGATAATCCGGAGGTGGCCGCCGATGTGGTGAAGATTGCCGGGCCGGGCGCGAGGCTGGTGCGGTACGAAGGTCCCGAGCGATTCGACGTCCTGCCGCTCCTCGTCGCCACCGACGGTGCGATTGCGGCCTTCGGCCATGATGGTCGCCGACTGAGGCCCAATATCATCATCGGGGGTGTCAAGGGAATGGACGAACGCCAATGGCCGGGTGGATGCCTTCGGATCGGGAAGGTCCTGATCGGCATCCAGGATCTGCGCCTGCGCTGTATCATGACGTCCTATGACCCCGACACACTGGCCCAGGACAAGGAAATTACCCGGAGTATCTACAGCCGGTTCGAAGGGAAACTTGCGCTCAATTGTTTCGTGATCGAAGGGGGCAAGATTGCCGTCGGCGATGAAGTGCGATTGGTCACGGACCGTACAAGGAATGAATGGGTATCGACCGACGTGTAGGGGCGGGTTTCAAACCCGCCCCTACATCCGTTTCGAGGGGAATCACCATGTCCTATCATCTACGTATCGCCAGGCCGGTTCGTGATCTGGCGGCCACTGTTGACATGTACCGCCGAGGACTCAATCTTCAGGTCATCGACACATTCGAGAACCACGACGGCTTTGACGGTGTAATGCTCGGCGTGCCGGACGGGGACTACCATTTCGAATTCACCCGGTCTCGAAATCATCCCGTGCGTCCCGCACCAACCGTCGAGGACTTGACCGTCTTTTATATCCCGTCGGTCCCAGAGTGGCAGGCGGGCTGCGCCCGTATGCGGGCCGCTGGGTTCAATGAGATTCCGCCCTTCAATCCCTACTGGGAAGCAAACGGGTGTACGTTCGAAGACCACGACGGCTACCGTATCGTCTTGCAGCAAGGGAAGTGGAGCAATGACGACCCGCCCTGATCAATCCCGTCGCACATCTGTCCTGAAATCATTTGCATTCGAGCGGCAATTTTTGTTGGCAACGGCCGATCATGGAAAATCTTGACAGGTTCATTGAGTGGTGAGAAAATTTCATCGCTTCCGTGTAGAGATCGAGATGGTTTAGAATTGTGTCTTCGTCATTTTATTGTTTCCAGAAAAAGAGGAGCGGTCTAATGGTTGCGAGAAATATCGCGGTAGCAAACGTGGCTCGGCTTGCACTTGTAGCGACATTGGCGCTGTCCGCGACCGAGGCGGCAAACGCTCAGGGCGACAGCATCTACCAGGCCACGCTGGCCGAGCCGAATCAGAAAACACGGGAAGTCAGCACGGAGCAAGTTCGACGCATCCTGGCCGACGGCGGCGCCATCGTCGTCGACGCGCGGAAACATTCGGAATATGTGGCGGGCCACATTCCGGGCGCGCGGAATGTGGACGCTCTTTCGTCCGACCCTGTCGCCGCCGTTGAGCGCATGGTGGGCGGGGACAAGAAGAAGGCGCTGGTGCTCTACTGCAACGGTCCGTTCTGCCGGGCCAGTAAGCAGCTCGGTAATCAGCTGGTCGCCGCCGGGTTTACCCATGTCCGCCGCTACCAGCTCGGCATGCCCATTTGGCGCGCACTCGGCGGGCCGACGGAGATTGAGCTGGAAGGGATTGTCCGGATCTACAAGGTCGACCAAACGGCGGTGTTTGTCGATGCCCGATCCGCGGGGGAATTTGCGAAAGGTAGTCTGCCGGGGGCGCGCAATGTTCCCGCCGATAGATTGGCGTCGGGCGGACTCCGGAAGGCTCCGCTACCGCAGGACGATTTCAACACACGCATCGTTTTATTCGGGCGCGATGCGGCCCAGGCGCGAGATCTCGCCGACGCGCTCAGCCAGCGCCCATGGCACAATGTCACCTACTTTCCCGGCACCTACGAAGCCCTGAGGGCGGCGATCAAGTGAGAAGAGGAAAAAGAGGCCGGGCTCCTTTTGGGATGGCGCGTACGGCCAAATGGCTTTTTTTCGGAATTGATTAGGTAAAAACGATATCTGAGATCGCCCGGGGGAATTCAAGATTCGCCTCTACGAAATTACCCCGCATCCGTCCGGAAATACTTCGCCTCCGGATGATGGAAGACGAGGGCCGAGACGGAGGCCTCGGGGTCCATCATGTCGCCGTCGGTCAATTCGATCCCGATGCGGGCGGTGGCATCCAGGAGCTTGAACAGCTTATGCTGATCGGCCAGGTTCGGGCAGGCCGGATAGCCGAAGCTGACCCGGACGCCGCGGTATTTCTTCCGAAAAAGATCATAAGGCATAAATGCGGCGGGATCGGGAAATCCCCAATCGGCCCGGATCTTCTTGTGCAGCCATTCGGCAAACCCCTCCGCCCCCTCGATCGCGACCGCCTGGAGCATGTGTGAACGCAGATAGTCCCCGGCCTCTTTCCATTCGGTCGAAATCCGGCGCACGCCGCGGCCGCAGGTGACCGCGAACAACGCAATCGTGTCGGTTTCGCCCGAATCGACATCGCGACAATAATCCGAGAGACAAAGCCGCTCACCGGAGGGCTGACGCGGGAATGTGAAGGTTTCGATCACCTTTGACGGATCGACCGGGTCATAAATCAGGAGATCGTCACCGCGAGACTGACACGGAAAGAAACGATACACACCTTGCGCCGTGATCTGTTTTTTCGCGATCGCCTCTTTTTTGAACGCTTCCACCGTTCCATAAAGCTTTACCGCCGTGTCATCCTTCTCGGCCAGAAGTTTTTCCAGGTTTCCCTTCAGTCCGAGGTGTTTTCCGTACAGCATCGCGGGATTGATGTACGAAAAGATTTCATCGAGCGAGGGGTCCTTCAAGACATGAATTTCAAAATCCGGCGAAGGCGGCAATGGTACATCCCTTCGAACGGTCGAGCGGGCCGAGACGGCCGCGGACACCGCGGCGGGCCGTTGCGCCTGATCCTCTGCCAACCGCACACGATGATCCCGCTCCTCCTGGACTTTTTGTAAAAAGGGCTCGCGCGACTCCTCATTCATTAGCTGGTTGGCGATATCAAGCCCGTTCATCGCGTCCTTGGCGTAAATCACCGGGCCGTCATACTCCGCCGCGATCTTGGTGTTTGTGAATTTCTTGGTCAGCGCAGCGCCGCCGACCAGGATCGGGACTTCAATCCCTGCCGCCTTGAAGTCCTGCGCCGTCACGACCATCTGCTGGGCCGACTTGACCAGAAGCCCGGACAGCCCGATGGCGTCCGGCCGTTCCCGCTGGTAGGCCGCAATCAGCTCTTCCGGCGGCACCTTGATCCCGAGGTTGATGATCTTGTAGCCGTTGTTTCCGAGGATGATCTCGACCAGATTCTTGCCGATATCGTGGACATCGCCCTTGACCGTCGCCAATACGATCTTGCCCCGGGAGGCCGTGTCGGACTTCTCCATGAATTGTTCGAGATGGCGCACCGCGGCCTTCATCGCCTCGGCGGATTGAAGCACCTCGGCGACGATCAATTCGTTGTTGTTGAAGAGCCGCCCGACTTCGTCCATCCCGGCCATGAGCGGGCCGTTGATGATCTCCAGCGGGCTTCGTTTCTTTCTCGCCTCGTCGAGATCCTCGATCAGCCCGTCCTTCGAACCCTCGATGATGTACCGCGCGAGCCGTTCGTCAAGCGTGAGGGAGGTCTTCGGCACTTTGGCGGCGGGTTTCTTGGCCCGGAAATACTCGGCAAAGGCCGCGACCGGATCCTTCCCGCGCCAGTAGATCAGGTCCTCCGCCAGGCGGCGTTCCTCTTCCGGAATCGACGGGTACCGTTCCAGTTTTTCGGAATTGACGATCGCGTAATCCAGCCCGGCCTTGACGCAGTGGTACAGGAAGACGGCGTTCAGGACCTCGCGGCCCGCGGGCGGGAGACCGAAGGAGACGTTGCTGATTCCCAGAATTGTTTTAACGCCCGGCAGCGCTTCCTTGATCAGCCGGATCCCTTCGATCGTCTCGGGGGCCGAGCCGATGTAGTTGGCGTCGCCCGTGCCGACGGGAAAGACCAGGGCGTCGAAGATGATGTCCCGGCCCGGCAGCCCGTACTTGTTCAAGAGCAGATCGAAGGACCGCTTCGCGATTTCCACCTTTCGCGCGCGTGTGACGGCCATGCCCTGGACCTTGTCCTCGTCGATGCAGCCGACCACGACGGCGCCGCCGTATTTTTGGATCAGCGGCACGATCTTCTCGAACCGCTCCTCGCCGTCCTCCAGGTTGATCGAGTTGATCACGCATTTCCCCTGGCAATGCTTGAGCGCGGCCTCGGTCACGGCGGCGTCGGTCGAGTCGATCATAATCGGGGCCTTGACCTTCTTGTTCAGGGTCTGAACGAACCGGTCCATGTCCGAGAGCTCGTTACGGTCCGGATTCGCCATGCAAACATCCAAGACCTGGGCCCCGGTCTTGACCTGCGCACGGCCGACCTCGGCCGCTTCTTCGATCTTTTCGTTGACGATCAGATCCTTGAACTTCCGGCTGCCGATCACGTTCGTCCGCTCGCCGACGACGATCGGCCGGTTGTCCTCCTCAATCGGCAAAAAGTCGATCCCGGACACCGCGGGCTTGATTTGGGTTTTCGGGATCCGCGGTTTCTTGCCTTTGACCATTTCGGCGATCGCCCTGATATGGGCCGGAGTCGTCCCGCAGCAGCCGCCGACCAGGTTCAGCCAGCCCGATTCCGCGAACCGGGCTAGTTTGGTTGAAAGTGATTCAGGCGTCTCGGAATATTTTCCGTCCTCGTCCGGAAGGCCGGCATTGGGGTAGACGCTGACATAGCAGGTCGCCAGTCCCGCGAGCGAGCGGATGTGATCCGTCATGAACTCCGGCCCGGTCGCGCAGTTCAGCCCGATTGAAAACAACGGCAGGTGCTCGAGCGAAGTGTAGAGCGCCTCGACCGCCTGGCCGGCCAGCATCGTGCCGGTCCGCTCGATCGTGGCCGAGATCATCAAAGGCAATTTGCGTCCGGATTCGTCGCGGGCCTTAAGGACGCCGATCGCCGCAGCCTTGAGATTTAAGGTGTCCTGCGCCGTTTCGAGAAGGAGCAAGTCGGCGCCTCCCTCGATCAGTCCCTTGGTCTGCAGGTAAAACGATTCGGTGAGTTGATCAAAGGTGACCCCGCCGGTCACGAGCAGCGTCTTGGTGGTCGGCCCCATGGCCCCGGCGACGAACCGTGGTCGGTCGGATGTCGAAAATCGTTCGGCCGCCGCGCGCGCGAGCCGGGCGCCCTCCCGGTTGATTTCGAGAACTTTATCCTGAAGTCCGTATTCGGCCAGAACGATCGAAGTCCCGCCGAAGGTATTCGTTTCGACGATGTCCGCGCCCGCGGCAAGATACGCCTCGTGGATCGCCTGGATGACGTCCGGGCGGGTGAGGTTCAGATGCTCGTTGCAGCCTTCGAGCTGCGGCCCGCCGAAATCCCCGGCCGAAAGATTCCGGTTCTGGATCTGCGTCCCCATCGCGCCGTCGATTACCAGGATGCGGTTCGAAAGAATATCTTGGAGTTGACGTATATCCATTGTTCCCCCGATAAGACCTCTCATTTTATCAGAGTCGATCGGCTTTTATCTATCCCTTTCGTAAGTGATCAGGACCCGCTTCGACCCTCGGCTCTTATCGGTGATGGCATCGCGATCTGCAAGGTGACCGAAGCGGCTCTGTTTTGATTCCATGTCTTCGGCACAGCGCCCCTTCCAGCCTCGGACAAATGCGTAGGCGGGAGATTGTCCCTTCGAATCGATTCACCCCTGAAGCCGCTTTGACATCCTGCGGGTGCAGGTGATAATGTGGATCCGAAGAGGGGACGCATCGGCATGAAAAGGGTCTTCGTATACGGATGTTTTTTGTTTGTGATGATGGCGACGAACGCCGCGGCCCAGGGCGGGATGATGCGTCAGGGCCATATGGGCGGGATGATGAACGAGGAGGCACGGCTTCCGGAGCTTCTCCCGGAACAACTGCCGAATCCCAAAAGCGACGGGGCCGCGCTGACGGTGCGCTACTGCTCCCAGTGTCACAACCTTCCCAGCCCGGCGACTCATAGCGCGAAGGAATGGACGGAGGTGGTGGGCCGGATGACGAACTACATGTCCGGGGGAATGCATCGTCGCGGCATGATGCCAGTCCAGAAGCCCACGAAGGAAGAAACCGGGACGATCCTGGGGTACCTTCAACAAAACGCGCTGCGCACTTTTTCGGGATCGGCCGTTCCTGATCCGGGGTCGGCTGGCGCACAACGATACAAAACGATCTGCTCCCGCTGTCATGCCCTTCCCGACCCCGGACTCCACACGTCCGAAGAGTGGCCTTTCGTGGTGGAAAGGATGCGTAGAAACATGAGGGTCATGGAAAAGCCGGCGATCTCGGATAACGAGACGGCCGAGATAACGGATTATCTCCAGCATCATGCGCGCCCGGAGGCGAAATAACCGGGAGCCGGCACCCCGTTCCAAGCCCTCCGGAAATCGACTTTCCACTTGACCAGCGGGCTGAATGGGATTATAAATAAAGTTCGGCATTTATTCGTCATTTTGTGCCAGCAAACGGATTAAATCCAACCAATAGAAGGAGGGCGCCATGGCAGTACGATTGGGAGATATCGTGCCGGATTTCACGGCGGAATCCACGCAGGGCACGATCCGTTTTCATGAATGGATCGGGAACGATTGGGTGGTTTTCTTTTCGCACCCGAAAGATTTTACGCCGGTCTGCACCACCGAGCTGGGCGCGGTGGCCAAGCTGAAGAACAAGTTCGCTCAAAAGGGCGTCAAGGTCATCGCCTTGAGCGTCGACAACGTCGGCGACCACAAGAAATGGATCCAGGACATCAACGAGACGCAAAACTGCGTGGTCGACTACCCGATCATCGGCGACCCTGAGCGAAAAGTCGCCACGCTGTACGACATGATCCATCCCAACGCAATCGACAACATGACCGTCCGTTCGGTCTTCATCATCGGGCCGGACAAAAAGCTCAAGTTGACGCTGACCTATCCGGCCGCGACCGGGAGAAATTTCGACGAGATCTTCCGGGTCGTCGAGTCGCTCCAGCTGACCGCGAAGTACAGCGTTGCGACGCCGGCCGACTGGAAGCCGGGCCAGGACTGCATCATCGCCACGTCGGTCAAGGACGAGGAGATCGCGTCCAAGTTTCCAAAAGGGCACAAGGTCGTCAAACCGTATCTGCGCACCACCCCTCAGCCCAACCTGTGACCATCCGCGGGTCCGGCCCGTGCGGGCCGGACCCGGGATGATTTCATTCCAAATACCACGAAGGACCGTTCATGCTTAAAGTCGTCGGGATGAAGGAGATTAACGCGATCTTTGAGGTGACAGACCGGCTGGGAATCAACCGCGAATGGGTCGAGATTCCGCTCGGGCCGGAGTCGCCGGGAAAGGTCCGGAAGCTCCCCAACGGGAAGTACGAGATCATCGTGGATGCCGAGACGCCGATCGAACAGTGGGTATCCGTGATGGAAGCCGAGCTGAAAAAACTTCTGTGAATGATTAGCGGGGTCGATACCGATATGTTGCAAGGGTTCGGGTGGGCCCGGACTGCGACCTCGGCTTTTGTTTGGGGATACCCATCTTGGCGAAAGACGCGGCCTGCTTAATCGTACATGAAGAACACGATTACAACCGTGCAAGCCTATGCATCCTCACAGGCAAATTTCGGCTGCTCTACCTTGCCGAAATTTAGCGGCCGAGCCTTAGATGGGTCAAACAAAAGCCGCCGGAGCAGGAAGGGCTCCCACCGAACCCTCCTTGTAAACGCGGCACGTTGATGAGATCGTAATTGGAGGATGAATGCCGGAACCGATAGAGATGAACGATCCCGAGAAGATCAATCAACTTCTGACGAAGGTGGCCCTGACCGGGAAAGGATTCACGACCGAATGCCTTCTGGCCGAGGTGATCGACGTCGGAATTACCTATCCCGATCACCTCAAGGCCTCCGGCGAAGATCCGGACGCCTCTTACGACGGAAAATCACCCGCCTGGGCGGTCTATCACGTCCGGCAGGGAAAGAAGGTTTTCATGGTCTACGGGGGCGGGGGCCGGGAGCGACGGACGCAGGTGACCGAGACCCCTTAAGAAGATGGGTATGATATAATATTCTTCAAGAGGATCAATTCTTTGTGCAATTCCCTTGAAAAGTTCGGTCTATTCGAAAAAACCGGAAGCCGAATCTACCGACTCCCCCTTTTGTTTTTGCTGGCCGTCCTTTTATCCTGCGGCGGCAAGGGCGGCGGGGGCGGCGGGCCGACACCTCCCACGGTTACATCCACGAGTCCCGCAAATAATGCGACCGATACCGCCGTTATCCCGATCGTCATGGCCACGTTCAGCAAAGCGATGAACGGCGCCACCGTGGATTCGACCACATTCACCTTTATGCAAGGGGGTTCACCAGTTTCGGGTGCGGTAACCTACGACGCGGCCACCCGGACGGCCTCCTTTACACCGTCGGCCATGCTCAGTCTATCTACCGTATACACGGCGATGATCACGACCGGAGTTACGGATTCGGCCGGGAACGCCATGGCGGCGGATTATTCCTGGAGTTTTACCACAGCCTCGAGTCTTTCCGACCCGTTGTATGGCGATCAGTGGCATTTGAAGAATACCGGCCAGGGCGGCGGCACACCCGGCGAGGATATCAACGTCGAGCCGGTCTGGGCAACCTTCAAGGGGCAGGGCGAGCGTATCGTGCTCGTCGATGACGGCTTGGAATTGGCCCATGAGGACCTCCAAAACAATATCGCCGCCGGGGAGAGTTACGATTATATCGACCACGATACCAATCCCAATTCCGGGACTCACGGACACGGCACGTCCGTCGCCGGGCTGGCTGGCGCGCGGGACATGAACGGGGTCGGGGTGAGCGGGGTCGCGCCAAGAGCCAGCCTGGCCGGCTACAACCTTTTACAGAACGACACCCTGGTCAACGAGGCCGACGCCATGACGCGAAACGCGGCCTCGGTCGACGTATCGAGCAACAGTTGGGGCCCGCCGGATTTTACCGGTCTGCTCTTTCCCTCGGGCGCCACGTGGCGCAACGCGATTGACACGGGCCACTCCACGGGTCGCGGCGGGCTGGGAACCGTCTATGTATGGGCCGCCGGGAACGGGGACACGGGAGACCTGATCAGCAAGAAAAACTGTCCGTCCATGGTTTGCGTGGACAATTCTAACTATGACGGTCAGGCGAACTACCACGGGGTCATTGCGGTAGGCGCCGTAGATGACAAGGGAATTAAATCGTCCTATTCCGAGCGGGGGGCCAATTTATGGGTCAGTGCTCCCGGGGGTGAGTTCTGCGATACCGATCATGCGATTACGACGACTGATCGCAGCGGAGCGAACGGATTTAACGACAATGGAAACAATGTCTTCTACGGCATCGTGGATTACGCGAATAGCAATTATACCCGGTGCTTCAACGGCACGTCGGCCGCGACGCCGGTGGTTTCCGGCGTGGTCGCACTGATGCTTCAGGCCAATCCGAATCTGGGCTGGAGGGACGTTCGGTTAATCCTGGCACAGACCGCGCGTAAGAATGACCCGACCGATCCGGAATGGACGACAAACGGTGCAGGGTTCGATATCAACCACAACTACGGTTTCGGGGTGGTGGACGCGGATGCGGCCGTTGCTCTAGCAAAGACCCCCTGGACGAACGTTGGCCCAATGGTGACCTATTCAACTCCACTTCGATCACCGGGTCTTGCAATTCCGGATAACAACACGACCGGCGTCAGTGATACAATGAGTGTGTCCGGAAGCGGGATCTCCAGCATTGAATTCGTCGACGTCACCTTCAGCGCGTCCAACCACACCTATTTTGGCGATCTTCAAGTGACGCTGAGGAATGAAACCACCGGCACGGAAAGCATACTGGCCGAGACCCACGTATGTTTGAATGCCCAATTTCTTTCAATTACCTGTACTCCATCGTATAATGGGTGGGTATTCGGAAGCGCGAGACATCTCGGAGAGGCGGCGAACGGCAACTGGACGCTGACGGTTAAGGACCTGGCTATGCAGGACACGGGGACTTTCCAGTCCTGGAAACTGACCTTTTATGGAAGATAGATACTATGTATGAGAAGGCAACGATGACGCTGAAGTTCATTTTTTGTATGGTGATCGGCCTGGGAATTTTAACATCCGGTCTTCGTGCGGCCTCCGCGATGGAATTGAAAAAACCCAAGAACCCGTCCGCACCGCTCGCATCCTACCTCTGGTACGACGGGGCGCATGAAAGAAAGATATGGCTGGATACGAGTCTGGCGGTTGAGTTCGACCCCGATCCGTCCGGGAAGAACGCCTTTCTTAAAGCTTATCCCAAGGCGGAAGCGGTAGACGACCGACGGGCGGGTGTCCGGTTCTGGAAACTGCACAGCGGAACCGATGCGCGTGAGGCCGTTACGCGTCTGAAGTCCGTGAATCCGGCCGGCCGGTACTCCCCCGTATTGCACGATTCTCCTTCCGATTCGGGTCGGATGCGAGCGCTGCCCGGCAATGTCATCGTCTATCTGAACCCGGGCTGGGACGCCACGGCCGTAAAGGCCTGGGCGGATTCCCGCCGTCTCGAAATTGTCCAGAAACTCGAAATCGGTCCGAATGTCTACGTGATCAAGACCGGGCCCGGCCTGGAATCGCTCGAGACGGCCAACGCGCTCTACCAGTCCGGAGAAGTAATTTCGGCCTTTCCGAACTGGTGGCAAGAGGCCGTCACCCGCTAATTCCGGGGGTTCCGCCCCGGACTTCCCCTCGGCTCATCACTCCCGATGAATTTGCTTGACACCGCGATTTAGACCGGCCTAAAGTTAATATTACGTCCCCCCCATACAGGAAATGCCTCACAAGGGAGGTGTCCTATGACCCCATGGGTTTTAGTCGTCACTATCCTCCTCTCCTCGTGTCTCTTCTTCGTTTTGGCTTCTCGATTTCGAAGAATTCGTTCCCTCCTGCTGGCCATGGGATTCTACATGGTCCTCACTGGCATTTTCGCCGCCTATTCGAACTGGCTCCCCTAGGTGGAGGGAAGGCCGCCTGAAATCGGAGTCCATACCGATTCGGGTTCGGTCGACGCAATGTCCGTCGAAAAACGGGCCGAGCTGGGTGAAATCTTAATCTTCGGGAAAGCGGGCGGATCGGAGGAAAGAGGGATCGGAAAAGGGCAGTGTCCTCTTTGTCACACGTTCAAAGCCGGCGATATCGGCGACCGGGCCCCGAACCTGATCGGAATCGCCCAACGCGCGGCCCTTCGGATCAAGGAGCCGCGTTA
>Ga0210139_1000220_pt1 | contig 11561 bp, 10 predicted proteins | sample Browns_TuleB_D2_FD_184855 | JGI IMG/M metagenome (GOLD analysis project Ga0210139, IMG submission 184855) | Wetland microbial communities from San Francisco Bay, California, USA, that impact long-term carbon sequestration - Browns_TuleB_D2 (SPAdes) | ecosystem: Environmental > Aquatic > Marine >... | reverse complement strand
GCTCCGTATCCTCCGATTAGGCCGCAAGCGGAGCGTCCCGGTTGTCCATCGACGACCGGCGCTCCTCCTCCGTTCCATTGAGACGCCTTCACCCGGCAACGCAATCTCATGCAAATATTGACAATAGTTCTAATTAGTACTATACTAACTCTAACAATTAGGGGAGGTATGGGGCCTAAGAGGAAAGCCATCCCGGGGGACGAGCCTTTCTTAAAAGTGCTGCGGCCATTGGTCGAGGCGTATTTTGCGTTTTTACGCCGAAACGACCGGAATATCCGATCCCTCGGATTGACGCCATCGCAATTTGATGTAATCGCTACGTTGGGGGACACGCACGGCATAAGCTGCGGCGAGCTCTCGGCAAAGACGCTGGTCACTAAAGGCACCCTGACCGGTGTCCTCGATCGGCTTGAGGCAAAGGGAATCATCGAACGAGTTCGGTCAAAGAGCGATAGGCGATGTACCATGATTCGATTGACCGTCAAGGGGGAACGGATTTACCGGGATGTCTTTCCCGCCCAAATGGCCTTTTTGAAGCCGTATTACGAGCGTGCGCTGAGCGCCGGCCAGATGAATGATTTGCGGACCATGCTGATGAGACTGAAAGCAAGCTTTGAAAAAAATTAACGCGTACGATGCACCGGCCTTTGCCGCGTTCGCGATTCTTTCCTCGGTGATGGCCATGAAAGGTAACCGTGCATGACAATGCCCAATCGAAAAACCACGTTAATGCAGCCGACCGTGGAAATTCGCCGCGGCGGTGACCGTTTTCACACCCGGGCCGGATGGTTGGAATCCCACCATAGCTTCAGCTTCGGCTTTCACCACGATCCGAAGAACACCCATCACGGATTGCTCCTGGTGAGCAATGACGATGTCATCAGGGCCGGAACCGGATTTTCGACGCACCCCCACCGCGACATGGAGATCGTCACCTGGGTTCTGGACGGGGAGCTGGAGCACAAAGATTCCGCGGGCCACAACGGGATCATCTATCCGGGGCTGGCGCAGCGAATGAGCGCCGGGACCGGTATTTGGCATTCCGAAATGAATCCAAAGGCGGATCGGGATGTCCATCTGATTCAGATGTGGGTCCTGCCGGACACGGAAGGGACGGCGCCGGGCTACGAACAGTTGGACATCAATCCGGAGTTGGCGAAAGGGGGCTTGGTTCCCATTGCTTCGGGTCGCGGTCATAACGCCGCGATCTCGATCCGCCAGCAGGGCGCGGTATTATGGGGGGGACGTCTGAAACCGGGAGAATCCATTCGAATTCCCGAGGCTCGAAAGGCCCATCTCTACATCGCAAAGGGAATGGCCGAACTCGAAGGTGCAGGTCCCTTGGCGGGTGGAGATGCAGTTCGACTGACCGCAGCCGGACCATTGCGGTTGACGGCCGATCCGGCCACGGGGGCAGAACTGCTCCTTTGGGAGATGGGATGAAGGGCCGCGGCGGGTCTCAGGCCGCGGCCAATTTGGCCTTGGCGGTTTCGGCGATCTTGGCGAATCCCTGCGGATCGGTAATCGCCAAATCGGCGAGGATTTTCCGATCCAATCCAATGCCGGCTTTCCTCAATCCAGCCATGAACCTCGAATAAGACAGCCCGTGGCCGGACACCGCGGCGTTGATCCGTACGATCCAGAGGCGGCGGAAGTCCCGCTTCCGCTGCCGACGATCGCGGTAGGCATATTGCCGGCCCTTGTCGACCAGTTCGGTGGCGGTGCGAAACAGCCGGTGCTTCCCGCCCCAAAATCCCTTGGCCAGCTTCATCCGCTTATTTCGGCGGGCGCGTGTTTTGGGTCCCCCTTTTGCGCGTGGCATACATCACTCCTTTTTCGTTGTTCTTGAATCTCAGGCGTACGGCAACAGTCGTTTGATGCTTTGTTGGTCGGCCTTTGAAACGATCCCGGTAGCCTTCAATTGACGCTTCCGGGAGCGGGTTTTGTGGGTGAGCAGATGGCTCCTTCCGCTCCGCTTGTGTCTGACTTTTCCGGTCCCCGTCAGCTTGAACCGTTTGGCCACTCCTCTGTGCGATTTCATTTTCGGCATATTCTCATGTCCTTTCCGTCCGCATTAGGCGGATTGAGGTTTGGGCGACAGAATCAAGATCATATTACGCCCTTCAAGCCGGGGATGCTGCTCGATGATCCCGACGTCGTTGACCGCCTCAATGACTTTATTCAAAGTCGTCTTTCCGGCATCGAGGTAGGCCATTTCCCGTCCCCGAAACATCATCGTCACCTTGACTTTGTCACTGGCCTCCAAAAACTCGCGGATGTGACGGACCTTGAAATCAAGATCGTGCTTGTCCGTATGCGGCCTCAACTTAATCTCTTTTACATGAATCGTCTTCTGGTGCTGTTTCATCGCGTGGAGTTTCTTGTTCTGCTCGTATTTGAATTTTCCATAATCCATAATACGACAGACCGGCGGCTGGGACGTGGGTGCCACCTCCACAAGATCGTACCCTGACTCGGCCGCCTTGGCGATGGCTTCCCGCGTCGGCAGGACTCCCAGTTGTTCCCCGTCCACACCGATGACCCGGACCTCGCGGACCCGGATTTCATTATTGACACGCTGTTTGACCGCGATAAGTGATACCTCCTTTCAAAGGCTGGCGGGGCCGATCTGCTCGGACCCTTGGATGTTTCGTTGACTAACCCGATACTCCTGTGACCTCTTCCCTGAGTTTTTCAATGAAGGCGGTTGTCGCCAGTTCACCGATATTCTCCCCGCTCCGTTTCCGCACGGACAGCTTATTTCCCTGAACCTCGCGCTTTCCCAGAATAATCATATATGGAATTTTGGCCAGTTCGGACTCGCGGATTTTAAGGCCGATTTTTTCGCTGCGGAGATCCGTTTCGACCCGGTACCCGGCGGCGGTCAAGGCCGCGGCCACCTCATGGGCATATGCATGCTGTTCGTCCGTGATCGGAAGCACCTTGATTTGGACGGGAGCCAGCCACAGGGGGAACGCGCCGGCATAGTGCTCGATCAACACGCCAAAAAATCGCTCGATCGATCCCATCAACGCGCGATGAATCATGATGGGTTGATGTTCTTTGCCATCTTCACCGATATACGAAATGTCGAATCGATCGGGAAGGTTGAAATCGACCTGGACGGTGGTGCACTGCCAGGAGCGGCCGAGCACGTCCTTGATTTTCAAATCGATCTTGGGGCCGTAGAATACACCCTCTCCAGGATCAATCTGATAAGGCATGTTCTTAGACTTGAGGGCCGATTCCAGGGCGGCCGTGGCGCGTTCCCAGTTTTCGGTCGAACCAACCGATTTTTCGGGCCGGGTCGATACGTAGATTTCATATTCGGAAAATCCAAAGGTCTTCAAGGTGAAAACGGTCAGGTCCAGCACCTTCAGAATTTCCTGTTCTATTTGATCCGGGCGGCAAAATAAATGGGCATCGTCCTGCGTAAAACCGCGGACCCGGAGGAGGCCATGCAGGACGCCCGATCGTTCATAACGATAGACCGTTCCCAATTCTGCATACCGGATCGGAAGTTCACGATAGCTTCGCAGATGCGATTTAAAGATCATAATGTGGAAGGGACAGTTCATCGGTTTGAGTTCATAATCGATTCCTTCGATCGACATCGGCGCATACATGTTTTCGCGATAGAAATCCAGGTGCCCGCTCCGCTTCCAGAGGTCCAGTCTCGCGATGTGCGGGGAGTAGACAAAATCGTAACCGTGACGCTGATGTTGCTCCCGCCAGAAATCTTCGATCAGCTTCCGGATGAGAGCACCCTTCGGATGCCAGATGACCAATCCGGCACCGATTTCGTCCATGACGTTGTACAGGTCCAGATCTTTCCCCAGCCGCCGATGGTCCCGCCTCTTGATTTCCTCTAACTTTTGGAGGTGTTCCTCCAGGGCCTGTTTCGTGGGAAAAGAGGTGCCGTATATCCGTTGGAGCATGGGATTTCGCTCATCTCCCCGCCAGTAGGCTCCCGCGGTCGTGAGGAGCTTGAAGTCCTCGATGTGTTGAGTCGATAGGACGTGAGGCCCGCGGCAAAGATCAACGAACGGGCCTTGCTCATACACCGTAATGGTTTCGTCCTCCGGCATTTCTCGGATCAACTCCACCTTGTACGACTCACCCTTTTCTTCAAAGAACCGGATCGCTTCCTGCTTTGACAGCACTTTTCGTTCAAAAACATACCGGGCGGCCGCAATCTCCCTCATTCTGTTCTCGATCCTTTCGATATCTTCGGGAGTAAATGGCCGTCCAAGATCGAAATCATAATAGAAGCCTTCCTCGATCGGGGGTCCAATGGCCAGTTTCGCGTCCGGAAAGAGATCCTTAACGGCCTGCGCCAGAATATGGGCGCTGCTGTGGCGGTAAATTTCCTGTCCCTCGGGCGAGGAGAAGAAAACGGGTTCAACGACGAGAACATCGGTTGCCGGTGCGGCGTCCGAAAGGCGTTGTCCAGGTCCCAGGACGGTTCCATTCACCTTGAAGGCGACGGGCGATTCTTTCCAACTTGCATCGGTCCGCGTCATTACCTCCGATAGACGAATGTCCTTATCAAACCGGCGCTCCGTGCCGTCTGGAAATCGTACCGTAAAATTCGGCATGGCAGTGAGGGTCTCTCTAATCGTTTTAGGTGTTTTCATCCCGTTCATTGCATCGCATCGTGATGAAAAACGGAAAAGGCACCTGTCCGATACCGTGTTGTGCGTGGAGTCTGCCACCTGGGTCATGACTCATCCGAAGTCGCGTCACACAACACGTTCGTTATGATGCCTTCCCATAAGGTGCTCTGCGTGTAAAGAAATACGATATCAGGACAATGGTAGGCACGGGCGGTCTTGAACCGCCGACCTCTACCGTGTCAAGGTAGCGCTCTACCCCTGAGCTACGCGCCTATCTGAAATTCGTAAAATGCTAATATAAACCGCTTGATTTGTCAAGTTCATATGCATCCGCCGGAAATTCCATTTGCGAGGCCGGGGCCTCTGAAGGCTTCCGGGGGGCGAGACAGACTTGGAAAATGGGCTTTCCTAATCAATGGGACGGAGGGAAGCTATTTTACAGCGGACTTCAATTCCTTACCGGCGGAGAATTTCGGTACGCGGCAGGCCGGGATCTTTATGACATCGCCTGTTTTGGGATTGCGGCCCACACGGGGCTTTCGCTTCGACACCGAGAACGTCCCAAATCCCATCAGGCTGACTTTTTGCCCCCTCTTTAGCGCCGAGGTGATTCCACTGATGGCGGCATTCAACGCATCTCCGGCGGCCACTTTGGTAATTCCGGCCGAACCGGAAATCTTTTCGATCAGTTCAAGCTTGGTCATGAAAAGGGACCCCTCTCCCAGGTATCAGAATTAAATGATGGGGAAATTTTTATAATTTTGAATGCGACAGTTGCGTTGACTTTCAGTACGAGCGATTACACGATAGAGGGTGGGTATGCCAAGACCGCAGGATCGAGCAATCCTTATCAAGCGCGCCGCTAAAATATCAATTTCAACCGTCCGTTGTCAAGGAAAATTTCCCGATACGAAAGTCAGGAATTCCTGGGTACGCGGATTTTTAATTCCTTGATTTTTTTGCGAAGCGTATTACGATTCATTCCGAGCAGATGGGCGGCCTGAATTTGATTGCCGTTCGTTTCCTTCAGCGTAATGCTGATCAACGGCCGCTCAATTTCCCGGAGCAGCATCGAATGGAGATTGCGGCCTCCGGATGCTTTCATTTGTTTTACGAAGTTCTTGAGGCGGTGCTCCATGAATTCTTCCAGGGCGAGGTCGACAGTTTTTTTTTGGGGCGACACCCGGGTCGGGGATGTCGAACCTCCGGACGACTGTTTTTCAAATACCTGGGTCGTTATTTCATTGATTCGTTCCGCGGTTTGCTTGAGCAAGCCCGACGAGCCGATAATCATGTATCGGTCATCGGAATGTTTTCCGTTATGGAGTAAACGTCTCAGGTCCCGAGGCCAGTCCTTCTTTGTTTCCAGTATGATCAGCGGAAAGGCCTGGTTCTTGAGCACCTGACGCAGACGGGTCGTATCCCGGGTCGATACCACGGTCGCTCCGCCCGTTCTTTGGAAGTATTCAAGAAGGGTGGGGTCGTCATTGACGAGGAGAATGCTCTTCGCGGGCATGGGATGACCTGGATAAATTGGAGAATTTTTGGATTATCGCCGATGGTTATGACTGACGATGAGCCGTTCTTATTACCTCATATTTCGGGGTCGAGTCGAACTCGCGGATTTTGTGAATCAGTTGAAAGACGCGGTTTGTGGATTCTCCGATACAAGGGCCTGTTTATCACAACCGCCAAATCCTGTCAATCGAAATTATGCGCTGCGTTTGCTCTTCTTTTTTCTGAGCAGGAATTTTCGGTCGGGTGAAACATCGGCCTCAATAAAGTCTCCCTCCTTGAAGTTGCCCTGCAGTAATTGAAGCGACAGGGGGTTGAGAATATCACGCTGAATGATTCGCTTGAGGGGCCGGGCACCGTAGACGGGATCGTATCCCTCCTGGGCCAGGTATTTTTTTGCGTTTTCGGTCAACTCAAGGTCGAGTTTTTTCTCCGCCAAACGCGCCTTGAGATTCTTTAATTGGATTTCGATGATCGACTTCAATTCCGACAGGCCCAGGGGGTGGAAAATGACAATGTCATCGATCCGGTTTAAAAATTCCGGGCGGAACTGGGCCCGGAGCGCCGTCAAGACGCTCTTTCGCATTTCTTCCTCGTTCAGGGTGCCCATTTCCTGGATCTGCTGGCTGCCGATGTTGGAGGTCATGATGATTACCGTATTCTTAAAATCGACCGTTCGGCCCTGGCTGTCCGTCAGACGACCGTCATCCAATACCTGGAGCAGGAGGTTAAAGACATCGGGGTGCGCCTTTTCAATCTCGTCGAACAGCACGATGGAATAGGGCTTTCGGCGCACCGCCTCCGTCAGTTGTCCGCCCTCTTCAAAACCCACATAGCCCGGAGGGGCCCCGACCAGTCGGGAAACCGCATGCTTTTCCATGTATTCCGACATGTCGATTCGAATCAAGGCCTGCTCATCGTCGAACAGGAATTCGGCCAGGGCCCGGGCCAGCTCGGTCTTTCCGACGCCGGTCGGCCCCAAAAAAATGAACGATCCCATCGGGCGGTTTGGTTCCTGAATTCCAGCACGGCTTCTCCGCACGGCATTTGATACGACCTCGATGGCCTCGTCCTGTCCGACGACCCGCTGTTTCAGCCGTTCCTCCATCTTCACCAGCTTTTGGATTTCGCTTTCCAACATTCGGTTGAGTGGAATGCCCGTCCATTTAGAGACGATTTCCGCGATGTCTTCCTCGTCCACTTCTTCCTTTAGCATCTTTTGTCCGGATTGCAGATCCTGAAGTCGCCGGTTCTCGGCTTCGAGCGCCTTCGTCAGCTCCGTGAGTCGGCCGTATCGAAGTTCCGCCGCACGTCCGAGATTTCCCTCGCGTTCGGCTTTGTCGGCTTCGATACGCGCCCGCTCGATTTCTTCCTTGGCGGTCTGTATTTTGCGTATGGATTCCTTTTCCGCCTCCCATTGCAGGCGTAAGCGATTACGGTCCTCCCGGAATTGTTCGACCTCCCGATCGATTTTGGACAGACGGTCTTTCGAGGAAGGGTCTTTCTCTTTCTTTATCGCCTCCTTCTCGATTTCGAGCTGCCGGATGCGGCGTTCGATTTCGTCCAGCTCCGTGGGCATGCTGTCGATCTCCATCCGGAGACGCGACGCGGCCTCATCGATCAGATCGATGGCCTTATCCGGCAGAAACCGATCCGAAATATAACGGTGGGAGAGCATGGCGGCGGCCACGAGCGCGGAATCCCGGATTCGGACCCCATGGTGGACCTCGTACCGTTCCTTCAGGCCTCGAAGGATCGAAATCGTATCCTCGACCGACGGCTCCGCCACCAGGACCGGCTGGAACCTTCGCTCAAGGGCCGCGTCCTTCTCTATGTGCTTCCGATATTCGTCCAAGGTCGTTGCGCCCACGCATCGCAATTCACCGCGTGCCAGTGCCGGCTTGAGCATGTTGGAGGCGTCCATGGCTCCTTCGGCCGCTCCGGCACCCACCAGTGTATGCAGCTCGTCTATGAATAAAACGACGCTGCCTTGCGCGTCGGCGATCTCCTTGAGCACGGCCTTGAGTCGGTCTTCAAATTCCCCCCGGAATTTGGCCCCCGCGATCAGGGCGCCCAGATCCAAGGCCACGACTTGCTTGTTCTTCAGTCCTTCCGGGACGTCTCCATTGACGATCCGCTGTGCCAGTCCTTCCGCGATGGCGGTTTTTCCCACGCCGGGTTCGCCGATCAGGACCGGGTTGTTTTTGGTTCGCCGGGAAAGGACCTGGATGACCCGGCGGATTTCATCGTCCCGCCCGATGACCGGGTCCAGCTTGCCGCGCCGGGCCAGGTCGGTGAGGTTTCGGCCGTACCGGGTCAGCGCCTGATATTTGTCTTCCGGATTTTGATCCGTGACCCGTTGGGAGCCCCGGATCGCGACCAAGGCGGCCAGCACCCGATCCTTGGTCACGCCGTGACGGCGCAACAGTTGCCCCGCAGGGCCGTCCCCCGCCAGAATCCCGAGAAAGAGATGTTCAACGCTGATATACTCATCCCGCAACTGCCCGGCTTCGGCTTGGGCCTGATCGAACGCCTGGTTCAGCTGGGGGGTGGCATAGAGCTGACCGATGCCTCCCCCGGTCACCCGCGGGCGGGCCTTCAAACCCTGCAAAAGATCCTTGGCAATGACATCCGGATCGACGCCCAGTTTCTTAACAAGCGCCACCGCGGTCCCCTCCGGCTGGCTCAAGAGGGCAAGCAAAAGGTGTTCGGCATCGACTTGTTGATGTTGTTCGCGTTCGGCCGTTTTCTGGGCTTCAACCACGGCCTCCTGGGCTTTAATCGTCAGACGATCAAACTGAATCATGAGACGCTCTCCTTCCGTTTGAAATCGGGGGCGGGATGGTGTACATGAACGGCTTCCTCTGCGGAGTAGATCAAAACGGCTGAGAGCCGGTCACTTTTTGATTTCGATGGGGATCGGCTTGGAAGCAATCGACCGGGCTTTGGGCAGTTTAACCTCAAGAATCCCGTCCTTGAGCTTCGCGCTGATTTCCGCTTGATCCACAATCCCGGGCAGCGTGAACGAGCGGGAGAAGTTTCCGTAGGAACGCTCGACGCGGTGGTAGTTTTCCTTCTTTGCGTCCTTCTGAAAACGCCTTTCACCCTTGAGGATCAGGACATCGTCTTTGATCTGGAGATCGACGTCTTCCAGCAGAACTCCCGGAAGCTCCGCTTTTAGGATGATGGCTTCGTCTTGTTCCAAAATGTCGACCACGGGGGTCCATGTGCTCTGGGCGGCCTCTCCCAATTTTCCGGTCGAACGGACCAGGCTGTCCTCGAACAATTTGTTCATCCGTTCCTGGAGGGATAGAAGATCGCGAAACGGATCCCATCGAATGGGCGACATGGATTGCTCCTTTCGGACGGCGATCAAGGGCCATGGATGGGCCGGGTCGATCGGCATCGGTTAGACATGGCTCATTATAAAATCATCGTTTTTTACAGTCAAGCTCAGGGCAAGTCGAGGCGAGAATTAATCCATTCCAGGAGGGATCGTGGGGGAGTGCTCACGGAGAGTCGTCCGGGTCACTGACCCTGGGCGGGCGACGGGGGGTGAAGTTAGGGTCGAGCTCATAGGCCCGTGTAAAGGCCTCCTGTGCCTTCGAAAACTCATTCATCTCGTAATGAAGGTAGCCTAAAAAATAATAAGCCCAGGCTGAATAGGAGTTGAGCTGAATAGATTTTTCCAATGCCCGGATGGCGCCGGGGTAGTCGGCTCGGGAGTACAGCAAAACCCCTTCGGTAAAGAAGTTCGTGGCGGCCCGGGAATCCGAAAGCGATACACCTGAAGCGGATCCGGTTTCTTCCTTCCTGGCGGTATGGAGCTCGGCGACCGCCGCGTCCGGAACGGCTCGGGTCTGTTTGTGCTCGACCGACGCAGGAGACGCTTCGGATACGGGTGAAGCGGGCGGATCTTGTTGCGGGACGGATTCCTCCTCCGGGGTCAGGATGAAATCCACTCCATTTATGAAGTCACCCTCGGGCGACATGCTTATAGCCCGCGCACCCGGGTTTTTCAAATTCAACCGGCTCAGCTGGGTCGGGGAAATTCGGAGTTTATAATTCCCGGGGAGTACCGAGGGGACGATGTAGTACCCATCCGAGCCGCTGGTCGTTCCTCCGACCACCTTGCCGGAGTCATCGACCAATTCCAGCCGTACGTCCCCGATGCCGCGGTTGCCTTCATTTCCGGCCAAGTAAACGATTCCGTCAATTTCGCCGGTCATAACCACCGGCAATTCGACCTCGATGACCTTTCCGGGACGCGGAACCACACGAACTCCACCGGGCCTGGCCAACCACTGAGGATCTTCAAGCGTGGACGGGTCTACGGCGATATCCTCGTAATCGAATACCGGCAGATGATTCAAGAAGGCGATCCCCGCCGCATCCGTTTTGGATACCTGTCTCCCGCCATTCAAGGTCAAACTGGCTCCTTTGATCGGCTCCTCATCGGGGTCCATTACCCCGTTCAGGTTTCGGTCCAGAAATACCCGCGCCGAAATCGCTCCGCTATTGGCCATCGGCTGCGCATCGAATAGCCATTCCGACCTGCGCGGTTCTATTGCCGTGGCCACGAAGAGTTGCATCCCGACCGCGACCTCTCCGGTCGTCGCGTAACTTGAATTGATCGAAAATCCGAAACGGCCCAGGTTCTTGCTTACGCCGGCTGTATACAGAGTTTGCGGTGTGGTGAACGTATGCGCTCCCCCCAGATTCAATAGGTAACCCTGGCCCAGGTCCTGCGTTGCGGTCAACGCGGCGGTCTGCAGCTTGTTCTCGGGTTGGAGGGTGTAGTTGATCTGGCCGTTAAAACCGACGCCGGCGAGCCGGCGGCTGACCTGCAGATTGCCTTCCGTCAATTTCTCGCCGCTCAAGGACTGCCAGCGGGTTTCACTGGTGAACGAGGTGCTCCACAGAAAGGCGGAAATACGGCCGGTGACGTTGAGATTGTCGTCGCCGGATTGCAGATGATCACGCGTCGCCTCGACCGTCAGCGGCAGCACCAGATAGACCGCGGGGACCACTCCGCTGATCCGGAGCGTATCGCGCTGGCGGACCGGATCGGCGGTGGGAAGGAAAAGCTCGCTGGTAAAGTCGTTCAATTGTGCGAGGCGCAGGTCAAGGGAGAAGTTGCCGACCCTGGAATTCAACGATTCCTCGATAAGTTGTCCGCCGTCCTGCAGGTTGATCCAATCCCCGGATAAAATCAAGGCGTCCCAGTAGACGCGCATTCCGAGGTTTGTATAACGCTCTTGGGTTCCGAGCACGGGAAGCTCCGCCGCGCCCGCAACCGGGACGTCCACGACGACTCCAAGGAAACGACGCTGCCGATCGCCCGGGCGATCGTCGCGGCCTATGCCCGCGAGCGGGTCAAGCCGCCCTGGTACATCGACCTCCTCAACATCAACCTGAACAACCACGACC
>Ga0210139_1000216_pt1 | contig 11606 bp, 11 predicted proteins | sample Browns_TuleB_D2_FD_184855 | JGI IMG/M metagenome (GOLD analysis project Ga0210139, IMG submission 184855) | Wetland microbial communities from San Francisco Bay, California, USA, that impact long-term carbon sequestration - Browns_TuleB_D2 (SPAdes) | ecosystem: Environmental > Aquatic > Marine >... | reverse complement strand
GCAGGTGGCGACCCAACAGTCATAACTAATAGGCCAAACATCTCAAATAAGGAGGAAATATGAAGTACTGGCTGGGCAGTTTTGTGCTTTTTGCAATGGTCATGACGGGTTCTCTTGTGGCATACTCGGCCGAAAAGGATCCCTGTGCACCTCGTGTGCCGGCTGATCAAATGGCCGCGGCCAAGGCCGAGAAGAATCCTTACATTGGCAATGCCGCCGTCATCGCGGAAGGAAAGGCGATTTTTGAGGGAAAAGGCACCTGTTTTACCTGCCACGGAATGGGCGGAAAAGGGGACGGTGATGCTGGAAAAGCGCTCGACCCGTCTCCACGCAATTTCACCAACCCCGAATTCCATAAATGCAAAACGGACGGTGAGATGCTATGGGTGATCACGAACGGAAGTCCGGGTACGGCGATGATTCCGGCTGTCTCCACGGGCATCTTGACCGCGGATGAGGCAAAGAAAGTCCAGGCCTACGAGAGGACCTTCAAGTAAACAATTGCGATCAAATGGATGGGTTTTCCCCCATCCTGAAATAACAAGGGCTCCGCGAGGCGGGGCCTTTGTTATTTTAATTGACAGGCGCTTCGGCCTTCGTGCATCATGCAGCGCATGCGCCTCGGGTTTTCCGGAACGCTGGGCCTCACCTTTCTTGCAGTTATTTCCGGTTGCAGTTCCCGGGTTCCCCCGAACATGGTGAGGGTCCCATCCGGATATTTCGTCATGGGGACCGATGAGGTGGGCCTCGAATCGGAGGCCGAGGACGCCGGAATCACAAAGCCATGGGTGCTGGACGCCGCCCCGGCCCATCAAGTCTATCTCCCTTCCTTTTTTATCGACCGCTACGAGGTTACCAACGAGGCCTACTATCGATTCGTCCGGGCGAATGGATTTCCACTCCTCCCGGACTGGCGGTCGGGACGTCCGGATCCGACCCAAGAAATGATCCCGGTAACATTCGTCGATTGGGACGAGGCCAATGCATTTTGCCAATGGCTTGGAAAACGCCTGCCGACGGAAGCGGAGTGGGAAAAAGCGGCCCGCGGACCGGAAGGATGGATCTATCCCTGGGGTAACTTCTTTGACTACCGGCGGGCCAATGTCGGGGGCATCCATTCCGGTCCCATGCCCGTGGGAAGCTTTCCGTTGGGTCGGAGTCCCTATGGGGCGAGCGATATGATAGGGAATGTTTGGGAATGGACGGCGGATTGGTATGGTCCTTATCCCGGGACGAGTTACACTACTCCCAATTTCGGAAAGAGCTACCGGGTGGCCCGGGGAAACTCCTTCGCGGGACTGGGCCATTTTTCACCGAGCGTCATGGAAGAAGTCGAAGCGGTTGAGGCCAGAGTCTCCTATCGTCTGTACTTTCCACCCAATATCGCCCTGGAAGATCTCGGATTCCGATGCGCCAAGGATGAATCCGGAAAACACGACCCGGAACGGTGAGAGCGAGAGATGACTCCCCCGCGGTTGCTTACCGTTCAGGACCTCCAGGAAGACTACCTCCTCAAGCGGGAACCGATCCGGGTTCGATTAAAGGAATTCGAACAACGGTTCCACGCGGGGGATCAGGACATCTTCAAGGAACTCTGTTTCTGCATTCTGGCGGCCAACTCGAGTGCCGAAATGGGTCTGAAGACACTGGCCGCCATGGAAGACATTTTGCTGGAGGGCGATCTCGAAGACCTTCAAAATCGGATTCGAGTGGGCTTCCGATTTAAACGCAAAAGGCCCTCTTATATCGTTCATACGAGGGAATACCTAAAGAGGGAGTTTCGGTTTAAACTCCAGGGACTTCTTGGCTCCTTTACGAATGCCGAAAGTCGCCGCGAGTTTTTTGCGGAGAATAGGGATATCAAGGGGATCGGAATGAAGGAGGCGAGCCATTTCCTCCGAAATGTGGGTTTTCGGGGCTATGCCATACTCGATATCCATATTCTCGAGTGTTTACATGAACTCGGCGTCATAAGGAGAAATCGCAAGGCCCTTACCGCAGACCGATATAGAAAAATCGAAAGTAAAATGCGGGAGTTCTCGGCTCGAATCGGAATCGATATGGATGAGTTGGATCTGCTTCTATGGAGCCGAAAGACAGGTAAAATATTAAAGTAATTTGGCAGCCGATGTTCGGATGCCCGAACGCTAAAACCATCGGGTTTTCTTGACAAAAAAGGGATTGTGGTATAGAGTTTTGTTGGACGCCGAGATGCGATTCCAAGCGATCTGGATGGACACTCCCGAGGAGGAACCGGATGCAAAAGCCATGGCTCAAGGCTTACGAACACGGTGTTCCGGCCAGTATTAATTATCCCGCCGTCCCGATCCCTCAGCTCTTGTTTGACACGGTCCGGCGATATCCAAAATCCCCCGCACTGATCTATTACGGCCGAACGATCACGTATCAACAGCTGGAGGTTTTGAGCAATCGCCTGGCGAATGCCCTGATCGAACTGGGAATACAAAAGGGAGATCGCGTGGCGATCATGCTTCCCAATGTTCCCCAGTGTGTGATTGCCTACTTTGGCGCTCTTAAAGCCGGGGCGATCGTGGTCCAGACCAATCCGCTCTACGTCGAACGGGAACTGGAATTTCAACTCAACGATTCCGGGGCCGAAACGATCATCGCCCTGGATCTGTTCTATGAAAAAATTGCCCATATCCAACACCGGGTGCCGTTGAAGCGGATTATTTTGACCGGCGCCGAGGATTATCTTCCCCCGATTCTCCGCTTCCTGTATCCCATAAAAATGATGAAAGAGGGGCAGCGGGTGCATGTTCCAAGCCGCCCGCCATTTTATGATTTTGTCAGGTTGGTCAAACGCGCTGAAGCCGTCCCGCCGATTGTCCCGGTCAAACCCGAGGACACGGCGCTTTTCCAGTATACCGGCGGCACCACGGGGACCCCGAAAGGCGTGATGCTGAGCCACACCAATCTTGTGGCCAATGCCTGTCAATGCCGGTACTGGATGCCCTCGCTCCGGGACGGCGAGGAGGTTTTTCTCGGGGTCGTCCCGTTCTTCCATGTATACGGACTGAGCACCTGCATGAATCTGGGTCTGATGATCGGTGCGTGTCTCGTTCTCCTTCCAAGATTCAAGACGGACGACGTCCTTCGGATGATCGTGAAGTATCGGGTCTCGATTTTCATGGGTGTGCAGGCGATGTACGTGGCCATCAATAATTTCCCCGGAATTGGCAAATATGACCTTTCCTCCATCCGGATTTGCATAAGCGGTGCCGGACCGTTGCACGGCGAGGTACAAGACCGGTTTGAAGAATTGACCGGCGGAAAACTGGTCGAAGGTTATGGATTGAGCGAGGCTTCGCCCGTAACTCATTGCACCCCCATCTACGGCCATCGGAAGAAGGGCTCGATCGGTCTTCCATTTCCCGACACCGAGGTCAAGATCGTGGACAAGGAGACCGCGCAGCGAGAGCTTCCGGTGGGAGAGATCGGGGAACTGGCCGTGAGGGGGCCGCAGGTCATGCAGGGCTACTGGAAGAAACCGGACGAAACGAGTCAGATCCTGCGGAACGGCTGGCTGTACACGGGCGATATGGCCCGCATGGACGAGGAAGGCTACTTTTTTATCGTGGATCGCAAGAAGGACATGATCAAGACGCGCGGCGAAAATGTGTATCCGCGCGAGGTTGAAGAAATTTTATACCGGCATTCCAAGGTCAAGGAAGCGGTGGTCGTCGGGATTCCGGATACCTTCAGTGTCGAGGTCATCAAAGCCTATGTGGTATTGAAGGAACACGAGCACGCGACTGCGGAGGAGATCATCGAATACTGCGGAAAAGAAATGGCGAAATTCAAGGTGCCGAAGATGATCGAATTCCGCAAGGAACTACCCAAAACGATGGTGGGCAAGGTGTTGAGACGTGTGCTCTTGGAAGAAGAACTCAGCAAGAAAGGCTGAACGGTGAGTTTGTGAAGGAAGTCGTTATCGTGAATGGGGTGAGGACCCCCATCGGGAGTTTCGGCGGTAAGGTAAAGGACGTGACCAATCAAGAACTCGGGCGGCAGGTCGTCCAGGGGCTTCTCCATCGGACGCGGCTGGACCCGATGTTGATCGAGGAAGTGATCTTCGGTTGTGTCCTTCAAAACAGTGACGCCACGAATTTGGCCCGCGTGGTAAGCCTGATGGCGGGTCTTCCCATTCCTATCCCGGCCTATACCGTCCAGCGAAACTGTTCATCCGGTCTTCAGTCCGTCGTCAATGCCTTTCAAAATATTCAGTGCGGGGATGCCGACGTCCAGATTGCGGGTGGGATCGAGAATATGAGCCAGGCGCCGTACGTCAGCCGGAATATGCGGTGGGGGAAGCGGCTCCGACACGCCGAGTTTATTGACAGCGTCTGGGAAGGATTGACCGACGGTTTTTGCGGGCTGGTCATGGGGCAGACCGCCGAAAATCTGGCCGAAGAATTTAAGATCTCGCGGGAAGAGCAGGATGCCTACGCGCTTGAAAGCCATCGTCGGGCAGTTCAGGCGGTTCAAGAAGACAGATTCAAGGATGAGATACTGCCCGTGACCGTCAGCCGGCCCGGTTCCCGGAGTCGAACGTCGCCGCCGGCGTTCGCCCATGATGAGGGCCCCGATCCGGAATTGGGCATCGCGCAGCTGGCGCAATATCCCCCGATCTTCAAGGAAGGGGGAACCGTGACGGCTGGAAACGCCTGTCCCTTGAGCGACGGGGCGGCGGCCCTGCTCGTGATGTCGGCCGAAAGGGCGCGCGCGTTGAATCTCGAGCCGATGGGGTATGTACGATCCTACGCCTTTGTCGGCGTGGAACCCGAGCGCATGGGAATCGGGCCGGCCATGGCCATCCCCAAGGCGGTTGAAAAGGCCGGTACGAAAAAATCCAAATTGCACCTTCGCGACATTCAGCTCTTCGAAATCAATGAAGCCTTTGCGGCCCAATATCTTGCGGTCGAGCGGGTCTTGAAGCTGAACCGGGAGATCGTGAACGTCAATGGCGGCGCGATCGCGATCGGACACCCCGTTGGTATGACCGGCGCTCGGCTCATCTTGACCATGTTGCACGAGATGAAGCGGCAAGATTTGACCCTGGGAGCGGCGAGCATGTGCGTGGGCGGCGGCATCGGCGCGGCGATGATCCTTGAAAGGAAATGACCCGGGGTTCATCATCCGCCAAATCCGGAGGATTTATGAATATCAAGAAGGCGGCCGTCATCGGCGCCGGCACAATGGGCGCGCAAATTGCACACACGATCAGTCTGATTGACATTCCCGTGGTGTTGATGGACCTGGACAAAAAGGGGGTTGACCATGGTCTTGAGATGATCGGTAAGATTTATCAGACGAGCGTCGAAAAGGGAAAAATGAAGGCCTCCGAGGCCGCGCGAAAGACGGCACAGATTTCCGGTGCCACAAGCTATGACGGTTTCGACGATATCGACATCGTGGTCGAGGCGGTATTTGAGGATATGGATACGAAACGAAAAGTCTTTTCGGCACTCGACGCCTCGTGCCCGCCCCGGGCGGTGTTGGCTTCGAATACCTCCTCCTTATCCGTCTCGGCGATCCAATCCGGAACGCGCCGTCCCAAACAGGTGATTGGGATGCATTTCTTCAATCCGGTCTATGCGATGAAACTGGTGGAGGTGATCCCGGGATTGGATACCGCGCCTGATGTCGTGACGGACGTCGTTTCATTTTCAGAGCGCCTCGGCAAGACACCGATCAAGGTCCATGAATGTCCGGGTTTTGTCGTCAATCGATTGTTGATGCCTTATTTAAACGAAGCGATGCTTGCCTATCAGGAGGGTGCCGCCCCGACACGCGAAATCGACGAGGCGATGAAGGCCTTCGGGATGCCGATGGGACCTTTCGTCCTTCTGGACATGATCGGGATAGATATCGCCGAAAAGGTTTCCGGGATCCTCTATGACGCCTACGGACCCCGGATGCCCGTCCCTCGCGTGCTTGCAGAATTGATCTCGAACAAGCGCTTCGGGAAGAAGAGCGGTGCGGGTATTTACCGTTACGACGGTCAAAAGGATGAGGAACTCCCAAAGATTATTCAGCGGGTCCGCGAGACCGCCGCGAGGAGCACGACACCCTTTGCGCCGGAACGGTTGCTCCTTCTGATGATCAACGAAGCCGCGACCTGCATCCAGGAAGGCGTGGCCACTGCGGCCGATCTGGATCTCGCGATGGTGCTGGGAACCGGTTTCCCGCAGGAGAAGGGAGGCCCCCTTCATTATGCGGACCAGGTCGGGCTGGACGTCGTCCTGGCCGAGCTGCAACGTTACGCATCGGAGATCGGGCCGCGTTTCTGGCCCGCCCCGATCCTCAAGCGCATGGTGGGCGCCGGTCATGTCGGTTTGAAGTCGCGGCGAGGATTCTTCACGTATTAGGGAATGAAGGTGACACAACAATTTATCCGTACAAGCGTCGAGGACGGAGTCGGGACGGTTGTTTTGGATCATCCCCCCGCCAACGCCTTAAGTCGGGCGGTGTTGGAAGAACTGGAACAGACGCTGTCGGATCTCAACGGAACCCAGGGAATCGGCGCGATCATCATTACGGGTGCCGGGAAGATGTTTGCCGCCGGCGCCGATATTCGAGAGATTTCCAATATCGACTCCTGCCGTTCGGGGAAAGAGCTCGCAACCCGCGGGCAGGCGGTTTTATCTCGTATCGAATCCATGGATAAGGTCGTCATTGCCGCGATCAACGGCCTGTTCTGCCTGGGGGGCGGGCTCGAGCTTGCCATGGCCTGCCACCTCCGAATCGCGGACGACCGGGTACGTTTGGGTCTTCCCGAAGTAACCCTGGGGATCATCCCCGGTTTCGGGGGAACGCAGCGTCTCCCGCGTCTGGTGGGGGTCGCAAAGGCCTTGGAACTCATTCTGACGGGCGAACGCATCCGGGCCATGGAAGCCCTGGAAATCGGCCTGGTAAACCAGGTCGTACCGAATTCCGAGGTGTTACCACGGGCCCGAAGGATGGCGAAAAGGATTGCCGGGATGGGGCAAATGGCCGTCCGGGCGGCTCTGAAGGCGGTGATGGACGAATCCTCGCGCCGCTTAGCCGAGGGATTGCGTTTGGAAACGAATCTGTTCGGCGAACTGTGCGAGACGGAAGATATGAAGGAAGGGCTAAAAGCCTTTCTGGAAAAACGTCCGGCGACATTTCGTAATTTATGAATCGGGAAATGGACATGGACGGGATCCCCATCAGCGAATTCCCCACTCAACATCCCTCCGGTTCCTCAACCCGCCGGGGAAAGATGGCGCTCCTGTTGGCCGGCGGAGGTTTTCCCGGGTGGATGTACGAAATCGGCTGCCTCTCCGCCCTGGATGAATTTTTCGATGACGGATTTTCGGTGAACGATTTTGATATATTTGTCGGCACGAGCGCGGGAGCGGCCGTCGCGGCCCTGATTGCCAACCGGGTCAAACCCATCGATGTATTCGAAGCGATTCGAGAGAACCAGGATAGCCCGTTCAACTTCAAAAGCCATAATATCTACAGTTTCGGGTATCAGGAAACCTGGAAGCTGTTCAAGAAACTGGTTCGGGCCCTGGGGCCGATGATGCGGTACCTCTGGCGAAATCGAAAATGGTTTTCTGTGATCGATTCCGCCCACCTTTTTGAGGAGTATCTGCCGTCCGGTATCTTTACCCTCCGAAATTTTGACGAGTACCTGAAAAACTTTTTGTCCCAACCCGGGTTCACCAATGACTTCCGAAAACTGTCGAAGGAATTATATATTCCAGCCATCGATGTGGACCGGGCGCGCTATGACGTATTCGGGGAAGGAGAGTTTTCCGATGTCCCCATTTCCAAGGCCGTAACGGCCTCATCCGCCGTACCGATCGTCTTTCAACCGGTTCATATCGGCGGACGGGACTACATTGACGGGGGAGTGGGCCGAGTGGCCTATATGGACATCGCCATCAATCACGGGGCTTCGCTTCTTTTCGTCATCAATCCGATTGTTCATATCGTAAACGATCGCAGCAAGGTCTGCCTGCCCACCTTGTACGGATATTGCGGTGGGATCAAGGACAAGGGAATGTCCTACATTTTTGACCAGGGGAATCGGATCAGCACGGCCACACGAATCTATCTCGGGTTAAAACGATATCAGGCCGAATATCCGAACAAGGATTTTCTTCTGCTTCAACCCGATCCTTCCGATGCCCTGATGTTCATTTACAATGTGATAAACCTCGCAGCTCGCCTGGAAATCCTGAACTACGGCTACGTTTCGAGCGTCAACAGCTTCAAATCTCAGTTTGCAACCTACGAAAAATGCTTCGCCAAGCACGGGGTCAAGGTGACCCTGAAGCGATTCCGGTGACGGCGGAATATCGGGTCTGAATCGGAGGACCGAAGGAGAAAGGGGAGGGGCTAACCGGCCATTTTGGGAGGCCAGATCACGTAAAGCATGAAGTAGGTGACCGAGCTGGTGAAAAGGGCGATCAAAAACAGCACCATGGTGAAAGTCCCGATCATCCGATGTCGCCTCTCACCGTCGGGAAGAAGTCGCTCGATCCCCTTTTCAAGTATGAGAACGAACAGGACGAGTAAAAAGCCCGAGATATAGACGACCCAGCATGCGGTGACGCTGCAACGAATCACGCTGATTGCGCCGAGAAACACCAACGCGGCGAGGGTGACGGTGTAAAAAGCGGACCGGCTCATCTTAAGCGTGCCGGATCGAAGGGTCCGCCGGCCCGATTGCTTGACGGCGGCGCGGAAACCAAGCACGATCATATAAACCGCCAAAACCAGTCCGATGCTCACCACGAAAATATGGAGCGTGAGCAAAGGCGTAAAAACATAGTCGTAAAGCCACGAGGGTCCGCCGAAACCCTCCTTCCCTTGCGTTGCCAGAGCCCCGAGCCCTCGGGCGAGGTAGTATATTGTGAAATAGGCCAGCATACTAATCATGGCGGAGAGCGTCAGTGCATGGTGCTGATTACCCTGTCTCCTACGGCCCATTCTCCAGCCGATCATGAACAGGATCGTAAATGTCAACGCCATGAGAAAGCTCAGGTCCGCTCCCAGAGTGCCGTGGGCCGGGAGAAATCCGGGTTTGTGAAGAAACTCGAGCATCATTTCCTCAACGGGATTGATTATGACAGGGGTGGTTTTTATATAACACGCTTCCCGTGACGGGTCAAGGCCTTTTGAGAACGTACACCCCGCGTAAATGGATGAATAAAGATGGCTTCCGAAACACGATATTGCGTCTGTTGCGGTGAAGAATCCCCGACAAACAGAATCACACGCCACGGCCAGGTGGAACTGACCTGCGCCTACTGCGGTTTCCTCTTGGATAAAGTCAAAGATACGAAAGAGGCCGCACCGGATCAGGGAAGCGAACCGGTATCGGAAGCCGCCCAAGCAGAAGACGCATCGCCGCAACCGGAGTCCATCCCCGCACGGCAGAAGGCCCGGCCGGCCCCTCCGGCGGAGACAAAACCGCAGAAAAAGGGAGCGGTCAAGACTCCGTCCAAGGCATCCGCCGCTCCGCCCCGTACTTTAGAAACGGGGTGCATCATCATATCGGATGATGCCGAGTTGACGCGCGGTCTTTTGAATGCAACCCTGATCAATCGAAAATTGACCCAGACCGTGCTCTCGACTGAAAACGGGCAGGAATTCATCAAAGTTTTCAGCAAGAGGCTGACCGATAACCAACCCGTAGATCTCGTGATTCTGGATTTGGAAATGCCGGTCATGAACGGCATCATGGCCGCCCGGGTCATGCGTACGATTGAGCAGAAAGTTCGCGTCAAATCCGTTCCCATCCTGTTCTTTTCGGCAAGAAAATGCGATGAAGAACTTCGAAAACAGCTCTCGATTTTCAGCCCCGCAATCTATGTCAACAAGGGGAACGAGACGGATCCGGCCAAGTTGATGGGAAGGATCGATCGACTGGTGGAATATCTTCTGGAAAAAAAGGGCACGATGACTTCCTAACCTCCTGTTATTTCAAGACTCTTTCAATGATTCGATTGACATTTACTTATCCCGCGTGATAATCTCGTAAAAATCGACTGAATTTCAGAGGAATTTCAAAATGGTCGGCCCAAGAGTGCGCGAACCCCAATATCACCCCTCCCTCGACGAATTTGTCCTCCGGTCAAGGCACGGCAATCTCATTCCGGTCTACCGGGAGATTCTGGCCGATACGGAGACGCCCGTGTCCGCCTTTCTTAAGATACGGGACAATCGATACGCCTACCTTCTTGAGAGCATGGAGGGCGGGGAAAAATGGGCCCGATATTCCTTCCTGGGAAGCAAGCCTTCCCTGGTGATCAGGGGCAGCCTGGAGAAGTTGGAGTTGATCCGGGGCCGGAGGACGGAGCGGATTAAGGTCAAGACGGATCCCCTGGAAACGATCAAGTCCATCATGTCCGATTACCGTCCCGTCGAAATAGAGGGAGTGCCGCGATTCTTCGGGGGAGCGGTGGGTTACCTCGGCTACGATCTTATTCGCAGCATCGAGCGCCTTCCCGACCATCGTCACAGTCGACTCGAGTTGCCGTTGCTTAATCTGATGATTACGGATACCCTTCTCATATTCGATAATGTATCTCAAACGATCAAGGTCGTATCCAATGCCTATTTGAACGGAAAGGGAATGCGGGGAGGAGAGGGGGCACGGAAGGCCTATCGGGATGCGGTTCGGAAAATAGAGTCGGTTATCCTTCGGCTAAGGAAACCCATTCGGCGGCAACGCAAGAGGGCAATTCCGAAGCCTCTCGCTTCAGGGCAGAAGATTATCTCCAACGTGACCCGCCCGGCGTTCGAGAAAATGGTCCGTCAGGCCAAGGAATATATTCGATCGGGCGATATTTTCCAGGTCGTCCTCTCGCAACGATTCGAAACCGAAACCCGTTCCAGGCCGTTTGACATCTACCGGTCACTGCGTCTGATCAACCCGTCCCCCTATATGTACTTTCTCCAGTTCGACGGTCTCGAACTGATCGGTGCGTCGCCGGAAGTCCTGGTACGGTGTGAAGAGGGTAGGATTGAATTGCGACCGATCGCGGGAACGCGGCCGCGGGGTCCGGATGAAGAAAAGGACCGGGCCATGGAACAGGAACTTCTATCCGATGAAAAAGAGCGGGCGGAACACATTATGCTCGTGGACCTGGGAAGAAATGATGTGGGGCGGGTCTCCGAAACGGGTCAGGTCCGGGTTGAGAACCTGATGACCGTGGAGCGATATTCGCACGTCATGCATCTGGTCTCCCAGATCGAGGGAAGGCTTCCCAAAGATAAGAACATATTCGATGTCATGCGGGCCTGCTTTCCAGCCGGGACCGTGTCGGGCGCCCCTAAGATTCGATCCATGGAAATTATCGAGGAACTGGAACCGACGGGCCGGGGACCCTATGCGGGGGCCGTGGGGTACTTCAGTTTTTCCGGAAACATGGATACCTGCATCAATATCCGGACGATCGTCATGAAAAATGGACGCGCCTATATCCAGGCCGGGGCCGGTATCGTGGCGGACTCGGATCCCGGACGCGAGTATCAGGAAACGGTGAACAAGGCCAAGGCCATGATGCGCGCCGTGGAGATGGCGGAATGTGGTTTAGACTAAT
>Ga0210139_1000214_pt1 | contig 11644 bp, 10 predicted proteins | sample Browns_TuleB_D2_FD_184855 | JGI IMG/M metagenome (GOLD analysis project Ga0210139, IMG submission 184855) | Wetland microbial communities from San Francisco Bay, California, USA, that impact long-term carbon sequestration - Browns_TuleB_D2 (SPAdes) | ecosystem: Environmental > Aquatic > Marine >... | reverse complement strand
GAGCCTCTAATGGCATGATGTCCACCAGCAGGAGGGTTCAATGCATCGAGCAATTCGCTGGTTTGCGCTGGTCATCGTCATCACTACCCTTGCCTGTTTCGCCGGCAAGCTCACGGTTCAGTCGGAAGAAGATCACGGAAAGGACAAGAAAGTCACGAGCGGACTTTCCTTTAAGAATCAAACTCGAATCGATGCTGCAATATTACCATCGCTGGCTGCAACCGGTTGGGATGCTGAGCGGGTCTGGGGCGGCTATGATGATTGGGAACCTGCGATTGCCGCGGACCCCAGTTCTTCTTACGTATACCAGATGACCACACGATACAACGGACCTGCTGCGTGTAAGGGCTGCCCTTTCCCCATTGTAGTTTTCCGCGCTTCGAGTGATGGTGGCACTACCTGGGGTCCGGATCAAACAATCAATATCAGCAAGAAGAAACAGAACGACCCTGAAATAGAAGTAGCCGCTGATGGAACGATCTACGCGTTGTGGCTGGATTCTTATTCGCCGGGCGTGAAGTTTATCAAGTCAAGCAACCATGGCGCAACATGGAGTGTGCCGATTGTATTTACCGGCAGCGGCGGCGGTAATAAGAAGAACTGGTCCGACAAACCGATCCTGGCTATTTCTCCTACCGGACAGGATGTTTACATCGCATTCAACGCAAGTAACAGCTACGTTTCGGCTTCGCACAACTACGGCCAGACATTTTCCGCTCCGGTAAAGACCAATAACGACACTCGATACTGGTTTCACAACGGTGGAGCCGTAGCGCCGAATGGTGATGTTTATTTTTCTGCTGTCGATTACAGCCAGGATTACACCGGTGATTCCTACGTCAATGTGCTCAAATCTACAAACGGCGGCGCATCCTGGACAACTACGCGCGTGGATGCCTCTGCGCAAATGATGGATTGCCCATGGGCTGCAGGTTGTTACTTCGGCTTCTTTGGCCCTTCGGCTGTTCTTGCAGTCGATAAAGCGGGAAAAATCATGCTTGCATATCCGGCAGCCGATACATCAGGCGCTCCACAAAGAATGTATGTTCGAACTTCAACGAATGGGGTTACGTGGACTGCGCGAGCGGAAATTTCCAGCGGGTCGGCTACCGTAAGTAGCGGGTTTCCCGCGATTGCGGCAGGACCAACCCCCGGAGATTTTCGCGTTGTATGGCAGGATGATCGGAACGGTGAAAATACGGAATGGAACACCTGGTATCGCCGAACGACAAATGGCGGAAACACGTGGAGTGCAACCATTCAATTGTCCGACCAGAGTTCGGGCGCGCCGTACAAAGATTTTTACGGCTACCGTTTCCCCTATGGTGATTATTTTGAATTGACCGTCGATTCGTCGGGGACAAATCACGTAATCTGGGGGGAAGGGATCAGCTATACAGGTCCCGGCGGAACGTGGTACACGCGCGGGCAATAACTCAGCGACGAACGCATTTTCGCACATGCAACCTGTGCGAAGCGATGTGCGGCATTCAAATCGAAGTAGAGAATGATCACATTCTCTCCATTCGCGGTGACGAGAAAGATCCCTTCAGCCGCGGCTACATTTGTCCCAAGGCTGTTGCGCTTCAGGATATCCAGGAAGATCCGGATCGTCTGAAACATCCTGTTCGTCGAACAAAAGACGGCTGGCAGAAAATCTCCTGGGATGATGCTTTCGATGAAACCGCTGAACGTGTCCGGGAAATCCAAAAACAACATGGCAACAACTCCGTCGGCATGTATATTGGAAATCCCACTGTTCACAACTACGGATCGTTATTGTTCGGTCTCCCTTTCGTGCGAAGTCTGAAAACACGAAACCGGTTCTCCGCTACTTCCGTTGATCAGTTGCCCCATCATCTGGTTGCGTACTGGATGTTTGGCCATCAGCTTCTTTTTCCCATTCCGGATATAGATCGAACCAAATTTCTTGTGATCATGGGAGCGAACCCGCTGGTATCAAACGGGAGCATGATGACGGCGCCGGACATTAGAAAAAGGTTGGAGGCGATTCGTCAGCGAGGCGGAACGATCCATGTCATTGATCCGCGGCACACGGAAACAGCGGCAATCGCCGACCGGCATCACTTCATTCGACCAGGAACGGATGCCCTTCTCTTACTAGCAATCCTGCACACGATCTTTGCGGAAAACCTTACTCGCCCTGGCAAGCTTGGAGAAATACTCGATGGGATGGAAGAGCTTCAGCAACTTGTTTCTGCTTTCTCGCCGGAAGTGGCGGCGGATATCGCTGGAATCCATGCGAACGAGATCCGCGGGTTGGCCCGTGATTTTTCAGCAGCGCCATCAGCCGTCTGGTACGGGCGGATGGGCGTATCCACTCAGGAATTCGGGGCGCTGACTCAATGGCTGATTCACGTTGTGAACATCGTAACGGGAAATCTTGATCAACCGGGAGGCGCTATGTTCACAAAGCCGGCGGTGGACATACTGACGTCCGGAAGCCTTGTATCGAAAGGCCATTACGCGCGCGCATTCAGCCGGGTCCGAAAATTACCGGAGTTCGGCGGCGAGTTTCCCGCAGCGATCATGGCCGAAGAAATTTTGACCGAAGGCCCGGACCAGATAAAAGCATTGATCACATCCGCCGGCAATCCTGTGCTCTCCACTCCAAATGGTAAGCAACTCGAGCAGGCTTTAGCGGCCCTCGAATTCATGGTTTCGATTGATTTCTACATTAACGAAACAACACGGCATGCGAAGATCATACTGCCTCCGACATCAGCGCTGGAACATGAAAACTACGATCTCGCCTTCCATTTACTCGCGATCCGGAATACGGCTAAATATTCTCCTGCGCTCTTTGAACCGGCAGATGGAACAAAACACGAGTGGGAAATATTTCTGGAATTGCAGAAACGGATGGAAGCCAAACCATTCACTTACTGGATGATGAAAAGGCTTGGCCCTAAAGGAATCCTTTCTCTGGGACTCCGCTTCGGCCCGTACGGTTCCGGCTGGAATTTGCTTTCAAATGGACTAACACTCAATCAGTTGAAACGCGAAGTACACGGTGTAGATCTTGGACCGCTGCAATCCTGTCTTCCCGTACGATTGTTTACTCCGGACAAAAGGATCCGTCTTGCGCCAAAACAATTGATCGGCGACATAGCACGACTGAATGATAAATTGCTCGCGGGCGAGACACGTGCCAATGGTGACTTACTTCTGATTGGGCGCCGCCAAATTCGGAGTAACAATTCCTGGATGCACAACAGTTACCGTATGATCAAAGGAAAGCATTCCTGTACACTTCTCATCAATCCTACGGATGCCACAGCACGTGAAATCGCGAATGGGGAACGCGTTCATCTAAAGTCAAGAGTCGGAAGCATCGAAGTGGTCGTGGAAATCTCAACGGAAATGATGCCGGGCGTTGTCAGTCTCCCACATGGTTGGGGGCATAACCGTAAGGGGATCCAATTGAAAACTGCTTCCCAGCATCCCGGGGCCAGTATCAACGACATTACAGATGATCGCAGAATCGATCTGCTCAGCGGCAACGCAGCCTTCAATGGTGTCTCAGTCACTTTGTCAAAAAACTGACAAGAAGGCCCTTGATGATTCTGTAGGGGCGCGATTCATCGCGACCTGCATACCCCAATAACAAGTCGAGAAGTGCGCGATGAATCGCGCCCCTACAAGTACGTCCCCGGCATAGCTCTTGCTGTATTCGCCCACTAAGGAGAAGAGCCGATGCAACTGTTGCAAGAAAAAATATTGAATTCTGAGTTTCATCTGACACCTCGAAGGGGATTTTTCGTAGACCTTTCCAAGGATATGTACAACCTTCATTTGATCCCGGAAGTTCATGATCCGACGATCTGGAACAGGATGAATCTTATCTATCGCACCCTCTGTTCCGTTCTTTATAACTTCGTACCAACATCGGGACATCCCGGTGGAAGCATTTCTTCGGGCCAGATTGTGCAGGCGCTTCTATTTCACTCCATGGACTACGATTTCACAGATCCCGACAGAATGGACAACGATATTCTTGTGTACGCGGCCGGCCATAAGGCAATGGGGCTTTATGCAATGTGGGCACTGCGGAATGAAGTTGTTAGAATATCGCGTCCCGATCTACTCGCGCGTCCAAATCGCCAGTTGCGCTGGGAGGATCTCCTTGGTTTCAGAAGAAACCCAACCAATGAAACCCCCTTGTTTCGTGAATTGAAATGCAAGGCTCTGGATGGGCATCCCACAAGCGCAACGCCATTCGTCAAAATTGCAACCGGCGCGAGTGGTGTTGGCGTTCCCGCAGCATTCGGCCTGGCGCATGCAGCAATCGATTACTTCAGCGACAATGCGCCCCGCGTTCATGTTCTTGAAGGTGAAGGCGGAATGACTGCCGGAAGAGTGCACGAAGCGCTTTCTGCAGCAGCAACAGCAGGGTTATGGAACATCGTGATGCATGTAGATTGGAATCAGGCATCCATAGACAGCAACCGGGTATGCCGCGAGCAAGATACGCCAGGGGACTACGTTCAATGGAATCCGCAAGAACTTGCCTATCTCCATGATTGGAACGTTATTGTTGTTTCTGAAATGGACTTCCAACAAGTACTGACGGCGCAAAGGCTGGCTCTTTCGATCGAAAATCAACAGCCTACTGCAATCGTGTACCGAACAACCAAGGGTTGGAAATATGGTGTCGAAGGATGCGCTTCTCATGGAGCAGGGCACAAGTTCTGTTCCAACGATTATTACAACAGCCTCGCAGAGTGTGAAAAGCTGTTCAACATTCGATTTCCACGTTACGAAGGCGATTTATCACCCATCAGCATAGAACAGAATTATTTTCAAACGTTGATACTCCTTCGCGCCATGATGGAATCTGATTCGGAGTTGACGGACTTTGGCGGTCGGAATGTTTTCGAAGCGCAGGAGCGCCTGAATCAGAAGCGAAGAGTGAAACGAAGCCATGCTCCAGTGCTCGATCGCTTCTACCAATCATCCGAAATCGATGCACTGACCGCGCCCAAGGAATTGCAATATAAACCCGGGACCGCCGTCACAACCCGCGCAGTACTCGGCGATGTGCTGCACCATATCAACGAGTTTACCGGAGGAGCATTGATTGCGACAGCTGCGGATCTTGCAGGTTCCACAAGCATTTCGAATGCCGCGAAGGGCTTTGGCGAAGGTTTTTTTCACAGCAAGAACAATCCAACTTCCCGTTTGATCCCGGTCGGCGGCATCTGCGAAGATGCAATGGGCGCGTGGATGTCCGGTCTCTCAAGTTTTGGAAAACACATTGGCGTTACTGCTTCTTACGGAGCATTTCTGGCCGCGCTTGAACACGTTGCGGCAAGGCTGCATGGAATCGGACAGCAAGCGTTTGAATCAACGACCGGTGATCCCTACAAGACGTGGATTATGGTGAACGCTCACGCAGGTGTGAAGACCGGTGAGGATGGGCCGACGCATGCCGACCCGCAAGCGTTGCAACTACTGCAGGAATGCTTCCCCGGAAAAGTAATGATCACACTGACCCCATGGGACCCGCGCGAAATCTGGCCGCTCGTAGTGAAAGCGCTAAGATTGCGGCCCGCCGTTCTTGCTCCGTTCGTCACTCGTCCGGCAGACATTCTGGTAGATCGCGATGCATTGCGGCTTCCTCCCCCTGAGGCCGCGACACATGGCGTTTATGCATTGCGTCTTGAAGATCCACATGCGCGCGAACGCCATGGTTCGATCGTTCTTCAAGGAAATGGTGTAACCACTATCTTTGTAGCAGAGGTTTTGCCGCAACTAGATAGAGAGGGGTTGAATCTCAACGTATTTTACGTAAGCAGTGCAGAGCTATTTCAATTGCTGAATCCAGAGATTCAGGAATCCATTTATCCGGACCGTATCGCGATGGAGGCGTTTGGCATTACAGATTTCACCCTTCCCACGATGTACCGGTGGATTAAGTCCGATGAAGGCAGGCGGCGCACGTTACATTCCTTTGCGGGCGGACGCTACCTGGGAAGCGGCTCAGCAAAGAAAGTTTTGGAAGAAGCGGGTATCGATGCAGCAGGCCAATTGAAAGCAATCCGGGATTACGCTCAGTTCATTGCAAAGCGCGTGTAGTCAACGCAGGCCACGGATCAACCGTTTGCGCAATCATGCAAATATCGTGATTCCGGCACTGCGGATTGGAATAAAGGTGTGGTATGAGGAGTCGCAATATCGACGCCTTAGCGCGATTCCGGACATCTTCATAGGCCTGTCCTGCCAAAAGCGGAGCGAATCCCTTCAGCGATTTGGCACAAATTTCATCAACCATACCCCGGATTCCACAGGGCAAATGCAGGATGTAAATGTGATCATCAAAATCGGGACAGGAGATTGATTCTACACTCGTAGTGCAAACAATGTGTTTCCCGCAGGCATTGTAAGCCTTCACATAGGGAAAGAGTGCATCAATCAGCGGCTCCTCTAGAGCAAGCATGCTGCTACTCAAACCGTCTTCACCAAGATCGATTTCCCGCTCGAGCGATTCCATAATCGCCATCGCGAACTGTTTCACGAGATCCTGGATGCTGTCTTCTGCGGACATTCGAAGCTGCCAGATTGGTACGGTCATACTTCTTCCTCCATATTGCCTGGACAGAGTGCAATATCAATGCCCAATCGGGTATTGCGGCGTCTCGCCCCCGGGAGCAAGCTCGCCAACCTGACAAGATGGCCGTTTCTTGACAATTTGTTGCCCTGCGTGGCGACAGACCATGCACAGCGTATAAGAATACACAAAGTGCGGCGCTCTTGCGGTTCACAAAGTCTCGACCCACTTCCGGAGCTTCGGCTCGTGTTCTTCGTAGTGTACAAAAGTATCATCTGCAAGATGTTCCCAGAGCGCTTTTCCGTCATTCCATGGAGAAGACTGCTGGAGTTCATGATCCTCCAGCCGGTTGATTTCATCGATGATCTGTTTTCCTGATTCGTGGAAGTCACGAATAACATCGTTTGCAGTACGGTTACGCGCTTGAACCAACAAATCTGAATTGATGCCGGGAACATCTTTCAGGGATGCAGGAGACGAACGGCCTGATCGGCAATCCAGTGTGGCACGCTCCCAAAAAGTGAGATGCGCAACCAGGGCTTTGATGCTCCAACCTGATTGATGATCCATCTCCAAATCCAATTTTTGATCAGGAACACCCGCCCACAACTCGGCCAGCGCGCTTCTTGACTGAATAATTCTAGTAACGAGTCCCTCTTTTTTCATCCTCAAGTTCCGATGCTTCCATATTAGCATCACATCGTTGGCGATTTCCGTTGTGGATTATTGGCCTGCAGAACCTGCGGTAATTCCTAGTTACTTAGAATCTCGATCCTTCGCAGCTCGATCGTCCCACCGTGGCGCAAATGCGGGCAGCCGAGCGCCGTATCCAGAGCTTCTTTGTCACTTGACGCTTTTAGGAGGAAAAAGCCGGCGATTGCGCCGACAGAATCGTATACATTTTCCTCAATTGCCGATTTGCCCTTTTGGGACGCGATCAAACGAGATTGGGAAGAAAGTTTTTCACCTCTGATCATCGTTCCGCTCTGAGAGATATTTCGCGCCCATTGAGCATACTCTCGGACAAGCGATGGCTCGTGAATTGGTTTCTCAAACACCTGTGGATCTTCCCGCAGAAACAAAACATACGTATACTGCACGCCTGTAACCCGGGTCACGAAGAATTTTCCGGATCCAAAACCGAACGCAAAAATCAATACGGCCGCAGCAACGGTAAACCAACGCACACGTCGACCTGATGAACGGTCGCGCAGTAAGCCCTTCTCCAACAAACGCGCGATAACGCGGTTTTCCAATTCGGGCGGTGTGTCTATCTCGCGCTTTAACTGGGATAAAGCCTCGATGCGATTATCGGTTTCGTTTTCATTCATGAGATCTCCTTAAAAGATTTCAGCATTCCCCGCATTTTTTCGCGTGCTCTAAAAAGCTGACTCTTCGACGTCCCTTCTGAAATCTGCAACGATTCTGCAATTTCCTTGTGTGTGTAGCCTTCGATATCGTGGAGCACCAGCACCTCCCTGCAACCATCCGGCAAACGCGCAACGCATCTCTCGACATCGGAAGTGAATCGATAATTCTGCGCGGAGCCTGGAACGCCGCTCAGATCGACCATTACCTGGGGGCTGCGGCGTTTTATTTCACGGCAGCAATTCAAAGCAATCCCGGCCAGCCACGTGCGCAAGCTCGAACGCCATCGAAACTCTGCTATTCCTTCTACAGCACGGATCCATGTCTCTTGAACCGCATCTTCAGCATCTCCGGAGTTGTATCCAAGAATTCGCAGAGCAAACAAATACAAAAACGGAGTATGCGCCCGATACAAAGAACGGAACGACAAATCATCACGGGCGCTCAAAAACCCCGTCACCAATAGACGATCCTCACTATGCAATCCAGGGTCCTGCGCCTTGCGCTCTCGTGAGTCTTTCAGTGTTTGTTCTCCGTTTCCCGGGTATTCGCCTCTGTCCGGTCGCGCACGACAACGATGATGTATGCGCGTGGGGAACCTTCATTTAAAACCCATGGCATGCCCGGATCTTTGAAATCAGCCCCAATGTCCGAATTGTTCAAGTAGGGAGCGGAAATCATAATGTGCGGCGGATAGGAAATCACTTTCTCTCCATTAAATACTTTATTCTTGTCTGAAAGCATGTAGGTAATTGCGGTTCGGCGTGGGATTCTGTAAATGCCCGTTGCAAATCCAACATCGATCTTCCTTGATGCTTCCTCATCGCTCATTCCCTGTTCGCGGAACATGGCATGATCCAGCTCCATCCGCATCAAAGATTCAGTACCCTCCGGGTCGAAGCATTCAGGTTCCAGCGTATCCGGGCGGTCCCTGTGAACAATGCAGGCGAAACCGTTCGTACCTTTCCGCGCAATTGTATAACCGCTCCCCCGCTCCAAAACATAAATTGTCGCATCATTCGCGATTCCTGGTGGTCCGGCTTTTTGGGCTAACGAAATCTCGTCGTCTCGCTGCATGAGGGGTGGAAGGCCTTGATCCGTTCCGCTCCAACAGAGCATTGCAAACTGAAATGTCATCAGAAAGAAAACAAACAGTAACCGCATCATCCAACCTCCTTGTGATGAATCTATTGGTGAGTGACGAATTTGAGGCAAAAGGTTGGAAAGACGTTTGGGAGATTCAATCTGACGATTGATCGGATCTTTTCAGCACGTAAATTACCCAGGGCGCGATCGTGGTCTCGTTTACCCACTGAAACGGCTCATCTTCGCTTGCCAGCGGCTTGTAAACTTCAACGATCTCGATGCCGGATCGCCCGTACACGTCTCTGTACGCATCATCCGACATGAATATATCTGTGACAGGTCTCGAATCTTCAATGGCTCGATTCAGGACCCTTACTGGATCACCCACTTTCGCAACCCGGTTTTCCGGAAAATCCTTTGTGGAAAAAGATTCCCATTCGTGCGTATAGACTTCAGCAGCGGAGACGAGGTTTACCATTCGGCCGCTAGAATTCAGAAGCCGAAGGAGGCCGGTGAAGAGTTGGACCTTACGGTCCAGACCCGGGACATTGTCGAAGGTAAAGGCGGAGAGCACCAGATCATAAGCTGCTGATTCAAATTGGCTAAAATCATCAGCGGGAATAAGACGATAATCACCGCCTGGATCTTTCTCCCTAGCTTTCGCCAGCATTTCTTCAGATATATCGGCGCCAATTGTATCGAAACCAAGTTTTCGCAAAAATCGTGTTGAGCGGCCCGCCCCACAACCGAAGTCGACAGCCTTCCTGCCAGTTATGTGTTTCGAGATGATTTCGGGTAGGTCCCGATACGCAAGATAGTAAGACCCCGGAAATTCTAATTTCGAATACGCTTCCGCATATTGGCCATCTTCATAAAAATTGAAAGTCGCCATGCTTCCGGTTCCTTTACTCTTTTTCGCCTTTCCAGTTGCGCGTTTCCAGGAATTCATTTTGGAACGAAGTAACAAGCCAGTGGTCCGCGGACTTGCTCATGGTGACACTTTGGCGATATCTTGAGATCATGGCTCCCATTGCAGAAGTGGCGCCTGGGGGATCGAATCGCACGGATTGAATCGCCTGAACGGTAACGGTTCCATCCGGATTCTTAGTCTCGGATTCGAGCTTGTAACCGATTCCGGTCAACGCATCCACTGGCATTCCACCCGCACTCTTGTAACGATTCTGGTCGGTACCATTGAGCAGTTCCGTGTTCTCCGTAAATTCTCCAGCCGCCTCAGTATCTCCGTATGCAAGAGCAGATGAAAAACTCTTGTAGGCTTTGTAGGCCGGCGAGTCTGCAATGAAGAAAAAGTAGATCCCGGCTCCAACGGCAACAATCGTCAGGAAAAGAACTGCTGCTTTCATCGTCTTAGTTCCTTGCTGCTTGACGAATCGTAACAAACAAAAGTGTTACTCAACGATTTCTTTTACACGCCCCACCTGCCCATCCTCAAGGCGAACTTTGATTCCGTGTGGATGTCTCGGTGAATTTGTGAGAATGTCCATGACGACTCCTCTGGTCAACTTGCCTGTGCGCTGGTCTTGCTTCAAAACAATCAGCACTGTGGCGCCTGGTTTGATGCGTGAGCGATCTTGTCCCTCCAAGCCAGGTTGCGCCCCGCCTATTGAATCGGGGTGCCGTTGGCTTTCGCGGCCCTCCGCATTTCGTCTTCGAATGCGCCAGCGCTCATGGGATCTTTGAACTTACTTGTCTCAAAGACGGCTTCGTGGTAGACATTGCCTTCCCCCGGTTGTTTGAACTGGGTAAACACCTTAGCCGGTTTTTCCGAATTGTCCAGGATGATCTCATTTTGCCATTGTGAATTTCCCTTCTGCACTTCAGATGGAGGGCCACCGTAAACCTGCGATTTATCGTACTTGGAACCGCCTGCGCTGTTTGCAAACGTTCGATCCACGGTTACAGTCCAGTGATCTGCTCCTGTGGGAAGCGTGTTGCAGTGCATTTTCACCGCAGCGCCCTCAAAAGCGCCGTGAGCGCTCAGTTTGGTTGTCATGGATGCTATCTGGGAGGTCGAAAGCCCGAGTCCTGAGGGATTGGACTGTAATTGCGGCTGTCTGTGCCCGATGCGATCCATCAATTGCTGCATGTTCTGGGTATCCACAGGACTCATCTTCCCTTCAGCGAGGCCTTTGAGAGCTGCATCCTCTTCCGGTTTGATCTTGACCGCAGGATCATAAGAATTCGCAAGATCGCGAACAGCCTTCGAATTTTTCTGCGCCTGCTCCGGCGTCTTACTGGAAAGAATTAATGCGTTTGTCGTTGCTGCTCCGCCGCAGATATCATTTGCATTGCCGGCTTTCTTGGAGATGTCGTTCACCTGTGGCGCATTGCGCACCAATTGATTCCGCAAATCCTGGTTCGTGATATCCACCTTTTGGTTAGGAGCGATCGGCCCCATCTCGCGCTCCGCCTGAGCGGTCAACGAGACATTCATCATTTGCCCACCGAGTTGATGCTCCGAAATCTTGCCGTGATCCTGTTCTGAAGGAGAACTGGCCTGGGCTTGTTTGGCTTCTTCAGTTTTGGGTGCTGATTTGGCACTGTCGTCCGCAGATGTGGACTGCACATTCGACGATTGATTTACACTGCCTTTAGGTC
>Ga0210139_1000213_pt1 | contig 11668 bp, 10 predicted proteins | sample Browns_TuleB_D2_FD_184855 | JGI IMG/M metagenome (GOLD analysis project Ga0210139, IMG submission 184855) | Wetland microbial communities from San Francisco Bay, California, USA, that impact long-term carbon sequestration - Browns_TuleB_D2 (SPAdes) | ecosystem: Environmental > Aquatic > Marine >... | reverse complement strand
TCTCCCCCCTTATGAAGGGGGGAGTTAGTGGGGGGTTGGAAAGACCTTCGAGACAACCCCCTCCCAACCTCCCCCTTTATAAGGGTGAGGAGCCGCTAGCCGGACCGCTGTTACAGAGTATTAGCCCGCGGGGGTTACAAGCTTCGATACAGTTCTGCCAGGCTGTGAGCAATAACCATCCAATCCAGTTGCAATGCGCGTTTTCGTGCCGCAATCGACATCTCTTGCCGGTGATTCTCATCGTCGATGAGGGAGAAAAGTGCTTGAGCCATCTCTTCTGCGTCGCCCGGTCGGGTTAAGGCTGCACTATCTTCCGACACATAATCGCGAACTCCGCCCGTATCGGTTGCAACAATGGGAACTCCACAGGCAAGGGCTTCCAGCAGGCTATTACTGGCCGTGCATTGGAGCAAAGGACACACAAAAACATCCGAAGTCTGGTATAAACGTCGCAGCTCATCATCGTCAATACGCGGATAGATCGATAGGCAGTTCAAATCCTTGAATAATGCTGCATGAGCTTTCGATACGACTGCGTGAAACCGGATCGAAGAATCCCGCCCACTGACGATCTGAATGACACGCCGGAGCACATCGAAGTCGCGTAGATGTGAGCCTACGAATAAGACTTGAGCCGATTGATTCCTGCTCTTTGTTTCAGAAGGTTGCCAGAACGTCGTATCAACACCGTGCGGAATACATCGCACGCGATCCGGGCCCAGAATTGTTTGAAAGAATTCGACCATATTGCCCGCTACCACAATGGCTGCATCCAGGCTCCGAATCTTTGGATAGGATGCAAGATGCTGAGTTTCGGATGAGACTCCGTGGAACGTACAAACCAGGCGGTTCTGCCGGGGAAAACGCTTTAGAGAACCACTGAAAAAAAATTCGTTATCACCGGATAAGAAATGATAAATGTGGTTACGTTTTCGAAACCAATCGAACGCAACGTTCATTTCCAACCAGGCTGAATTGATTTCGTAGTACGGGTTTCGCGCGTAGAACCATCCCCTGAATGGCTTCCATGCGCGATAGATGGGTCCGGGAACCGGTCGTTTCAGGAAAAAAGAATTCACCGGAAGGACGTTCAGAATGCTGTTGGCTCCTGAATGCCCGCTCCAATTTGGTTTCCGGAAGCCAACCAGGGTTACAGATTGAAAAATTTGCAATGCGGGGTCTTGAAATAGATCCTGCAAGTTTTGGTCGGATCCGCTCATAGCGGAGAAATGCCGGGCGAGGGGGTGCCTCGCTTGCATCTTGAATTCATGCGCTCATTATACAGCACCCAACCCGGTGACCTTTTTGCATGAACAGACAAAGCAATGAGGTGCGCCAGTGTCAAGTAATACACGATTGTGGGGAAAGAACAGGACCTGGCGTTTGTAACGCCCGACCGGCGAGCCCCTGATCTCGAACTTTCGCCGTTATTATACTAAGAGCAGGCATGTCTGAATCAGGAGTTCGAATGGAATCAAGGCAATCCAGATCCCGGATGATATTGAAGGCTGTTTCGCAGCGATTGAAAATCTACTCGACGATACAGGAAATGCGGAAAAGCACAAAAAGATTCGTGAAAAAAGTGAATTGTGTGAAGTTTTACTGGCCTGAACTTAGAAAAAATCCGAGCTCGAAGATTTTGTATCTTGTTCCTTTCCTCCTTTTCGATCGTGAGGTTACCAATTTTACGTATGACATTTCGAACGTTGAGGAACTTGTCTCATTTCTTTCAAAAGAGTTCGGGGTATCTGAATCAGCAATTACAGCACTGGTTCAAGAGCTCGAGAATGACACTGAACTTCGATCTTCCCTGGAGCAACGACTGCAAAGGCGGAAAGACCGTAACAAACGGGCGCGCTACGGCAGACGGATCGGATGGTACTGCATAACAAGGATGATGAAACCCTCTTTGATTGTGGAAACCGGAACTGCAGATGGTCTTGGTACCGCTATTTTGGCTCGCGCACTTCACCGGAACAAACAGGAGGGAACTGCGGGACTGTTGCTGAGCTTCGACATAATCGATGACGCCGGTTGGCTTGCGGACGCTGCCCATGGAAGCGACTTCCGCATTTTGATTGAAGATACAAAGAGTTCTCTGGATGGTCATTTGTCCGGTAAGAAAGTCGATTTCTTTATCCATGATAGCGATCACAGCTATGCTCATGAAACATTAGAACTTGAAAATGTCTCAAAGTATCTGCGAGAAGGCGCCGTGATCATAAGCGACAATGCGCATGCCTCTACAGCAATGAAGGATTTTTGTGAAAGACGCGAGCTTCCCTTTGCCTTTTATCGCGAGCAGCCAAAGAAACATTTTTACCCGGGCGGAGGAATCGGTCTGTCCTTTTACACGCCGCGTGCGCGCAACAATTCTTCAAACAGCGCCAGGTAAGATTGAACCTGTAGCGCAATATCATATTCAGACTCGGCAGCTTCCCTGCATGATTCTCGCAAGTCCAATCCTGACCGCAATTCTTGTAAGGCAACCTGGAGCGTGTTCTCGAGGCCTGCGGACGTAATTTCAGAGGCAAGCCAACCTGTTTCTTGTGGACGAACCATTTCCCGCAGACCGCCGACGTTAAATCCAAGAACCGGAGTGCCGCAAGCGAGCGACTCGGATACCACATTGGGCAGATTGTCGATCAACGACGGATGCAGCACCAGCGAAGCCGCACTGTAAGCCAGAACTTTGATTCTGTCCTGGATCACAGGTCCAAGCTCCTTGATCAGGGCTCCATTACTTTGGGAGAAAAGTCTTCCTTTTCCCATTGTCAAAACTGTAAGGTACTTGTCTGAAATTTTTTGAATTACTTCTGCGGCCATTTGGTTTGCTTTTCGTGGATCGTCTAAAGATGCAGAGACAAGGAGGACGATCAGGCCTTCCGCGGAGAGTCCCAATGCTTCGCGGGAAACAGCGCGCGAAACGGGCTTGAATCGATCCAATGGCAAGCCATTCCGGATCACCTTGATCGGATGACCGTTCCACATTCCTTGATTCGCAAGATCGGCAAGCCACTGGGATGGCGACACGGCTGCTATGTTCGAAGCATCCGATAGAATTCGTTTTTTCGATCGCCAGGCGCCGGCAATTCTTTCCGGCGCCATAGCGGGATACTGATCATGTGTTGGGCAGGTACTGTCACATCCTGTGAGAAATTTCGGACAATCGTAGCTGTATGTACACCGGCCCGTGAAACTCCACATATCGTGTAAGGTCCAAACCGCGGGCGCATATTGAAGACATACTTCTACAAAATTAGTACTCCAGCCCGCTTTCTGTGAACCATGTATATTGTGGATATTGATTACGTCCGGCTTGAGCTGTGTGAGTATTGTTCGGAGTTTCCATTCCGAATGATAGCAATTCAGTTTTGTCTTCCAGTGAACGGGGAGCAGCCGTCTGGCGCCCCTCAAAATGAATGAGGAGGCCTGAGCTAAAACAACGGATGACCATGAAAAAGTGCCCTCATCTCTCACGGAAACAATACGTGTGATCCGGTGTCCGGCATCCGAGAGACCTTCAGCCAGTCTGCTTGCTGCAATCGCTGCGCCTCCGCTGGATTCCAGATCTGAGATCATTGCTATGTGCATGAATCGATCCCCATGGTTTGGAAAATTTTCCGGTACTTTCCTAAAACAACTGCTTCGCCCAGTATGCCGACTTCCGTTTGAGACTTCCAAATGCTCTCACGGGGTGTCTTATCGCGCCATATAGCCGGCGAAGAATCGGCATTACTATTCGATCAAACGGTTCCCAGAGCTTCAACAGAATGCGACCCGCTCGATAGGAGCGACTGCTGAGCAGGGCCTCAATATCCTCAGTTGTTCTAATCTCAATTTTGAGTTCTCCGGATTGCAAATCTTTCCGAAGATTCTCAATCTGGGGCGGGTGTTTTCCTCCGTAGTGTTCCAGCCAACTGGGATAGTCGTAAACATTGTGAACGCGAAACGGCTTCTTAAGCTCCAGGAAGACTTCGCGGGCCCAGTCGATTGCTCGCGTTCGATTTGCCCAGCTTGCATTCTGATAATAGCTGCATTTTTCAAAGACCTGCTTTGGAAATACCAGGGAGTAATGGTAGAGAACCACTCGTTGTTGCAACAATTCGTCAAGGACAACCCGGTTTATTGTGCGCATGTCTCGCGAATCCTGGTCTACTACTTGAGGGGGGCGATGAGAAACATAACGGTAACCCGCGCCCCACCTGAAGATTCGGTTGTATATTTCTGCGCCACGCTTCAAATACCAGCCATCACAGACATAATCGAACCCTCCCCAAAAAGTTATCTGTCTAAATGAAATCATGGATATAGTCGGATCATTTTGCAGAAGGTCTATGACTGCCTGAATCTGCTGCGGCTCATAGAATTCATCGATATCGACTTGCCACAGGTAGTTTCCGGTTGCACGTTCTGCATAAGCCTGGGACTGCTGGTCTTTTTCCTTCCAGAAGCTGTTCTTGGTTACAATCTGAAGTTTGTCATCCGGATCTTCGCTCCGTTTAAAATCCTGAAGGGCCGACAACGTTCCGTCTGTTGAATGACCTTCCGGGGTTGCTATCGAGGCCGCTGCTTCACAGGCGCCTTCAACAACAATAATTTCATGAGCAAATGGATATAACGCTCGAAGGCAATATCGCGTAAATGGTTCACCATTGAGTAGGATGATGCCGAAAGTGATTTTCGGTAAATCTGTGGAAATCATTTGGGCTTTCTTAATGTGAAATAGGCTGTGGTTCGATTCGGTGTATCGAAACACGGATAAGTGGTCGTATGTATCTCAATGCTGAAGAAGTCTTCACTGAGAAAAGAACGTAAATGATCTAGGCTCAAAAATTCATTTTGGTGTTCCCAATTTGTTTTGCCCCGTTGTTCCTCTTCAAGCATGGGGGTAGAGCCAATGAGTACACCATTTAGTCCTATGGCTCTCTTTACGCGCTCGATCACCGATCTATATTCAGATTGTGAAAGATGTTCGATACCCTCAAACCACACAACCACATCATATTTGGAGTCAGGAAAATCTTGAGTAACAGCATCCAGGACGCAGTAATTGACTCGTGGAGTGGAGTGCAATCGCCTTGCGTGTTCAATTGCGGAAAGATTTTTGTCGATTGCGTCTACTTTTGCAGCAATGGTCGAATAGAAATAGCGGGAAAAGAAACCGTCACCGCAAAACAAATCTAGTACCGTGCATGAAGGAAACATGTACTGCCGCGGTAAGATTCCTCGCTCCAGCCAGAATAGATTTTGTGGCCAAAAATAGAAGAGGTCGATGCGATGATCAAACCACGAAGGAGAATCATTTACACTCTTATACCTCGAATGCAAAAGCTGTTTATAGTAGAGTCGATTGATTTTTAACCCGGCGTCTGCCAGCCATTTGGGGATTGAAACCAAACTCTCCTCCATTTATAGCCAAATTGAATCTTACAACTGCGGAATTCCCCCTGCGAATTCTGGGGGACTGCTGAGCCGTCGTGTTTTCGCAAATGTCCCATTGGGTTATCTCGGCTGCCCTGATATCTTAGCACCTTCATTCCGCATCTCTCGACAGTTCTTGTTAGAACACGCTATGCTTTATCGTATGTGCGGGATCTGTGGAATTGTAAGCCGAACCCCGATCAAGGATATCGAGTCTGTGGTGCGAATGCAAAAGGCGCTCGAGCATCGCGGACCGGACAGCGGTGATCAGTACATCGAATCCAACGTGATTCTTGGGGTTCGTCGGCTAAGCATTATCGATATCAGTTCTGGCCAACAGCCTTTGTACAACGAGGACCGCTCTTTGGTTCTTATCGCGAATGCTGAAATTTATAATTTTGTGGAGCTTCGGTTCGAGTTGGAGTCCCGGGGGCACCGGTTTCAGACACACAGTGATTGCGAAACCATACTTCATTTGTATGAAGAGTATGGCAGCGATTGTGTTCAGCGCCTGCGAGGAATGTTTGCGTTTGCGCTATGGGATATTCCTCAAAAAAAACTATTGCTTGCGCGCGATCGAATGGGAGAAAAGCCCCTGTACATGCATCAATCCGCCGATACCATTGTGTTTGCCTCCGAATTACAAGCCTTGCTGCATACGGGACGAACTTTCGATTTTGATCCCGCCGCAGTCGATCTTTATTTCCACTATCAATATGTTCCCGAACCGCTTACGTTGCTAAAAGGCGTTCGAAAGCTACCTGCCGGATACACGCTGACGATTGATGTACCCGCCTGGCGTGAGGTGGAAAAATGCTATTGGCGAATCGAAGATGCTCCACCGCTGCAAGGCAACCCGGCGGAACTTATACGGGAGCGGTTGGATGAGCTAAGCAGGATTGTGATTCGATCCGATGTGCCCGTGGGTGTTGCCCTGAGTGGCGGACTTGATTCGAGCATCATTGCGGCATTAGCAGCGCGTTATTATCCGGGAACTCTTCAGGCCTTCTCCGTCGGTTATCCCGGGTATCCTCCTTATGATGAGCGGCAAGATGCGAAACGCTTCGCCGAACACGTAAAAATTCCATTTCACGAAATAGAGTTGCGAACGGAAGATATGGCCTCTTTCTTCCCGGAACTGGTCATCCTCAAGGACGATCCGATCGCCGATATTTCCGGATACGGGTACTACTCGGTAATGAAACGTGCCCGGGATTTTGGTGTTCCCGTGATGCTTCAAGGGCAAGGCGCCGATGAACTATTTTGGGGATATGACTGGGTTCGACAAGCCGTGGAAGAGTCAGTTGCCAAAAACAATCTTCTGGGAGGAAATACTTCCCTCTGGGATTACGTCCGGGGTAACGGCCTGCGACCCGGATGGAAACGATTTAGACTCCACAAGAGTAGTGCGCCCAATCAGGTTATCTTTTATGATCTTGTTCCGGACTTCCAATCTGCACTGGCTCATATGTCGAGCTACTACACACCTGATTTTCTGGAGAGGCTGGGTGCTTCGAACGCATTCGAACTTTTTACGCACCCGCGACCCTGGCCTGCGCTGGATGTCTTGATGACACGCTTGATCTGTCAAACGTATCTTTTAGAGAACGGAATTGCACAGGGAGACCGCTTGAGCATGGCTTCGTCTGTGGAGCTGCGGCTTCCATTTCTTGACTATCGCCTGGTAGAAACCGTGATTGGTCTTCGAAAACAGATTTCCGATTATCAGCTTCCACCCAAGGCATGGCTCAAGGATGCCGTCTCTGATCTTTTGCCTCCGTGGGTGATGCAAAGGAGAAAGCGGGGGTTCGAACCTCCCGTCCGTGAATGGCATAATGCCCTTTTTCATGCACACGGATCTCTATTGAAGGACGGCTACCTCGTTCAATCGGGGATTCTCAAAGCCGGCGCCGCCGAAAAGTTGTCTGATGGAATTTTCCCTTCTAATGCGGCAGTACCATTATCATTCAAAGCGCTTGTTCTTGAAATTTGGCTTCGTCGTTTTTCTTCTTCCGTATGATTGTTTGATCGATCCACAAAAACTTTACGAGCTGGCAGCTTGCACTTTAGCTCGACGGCCAAATCGCCAGTTCCAGTGACGTACGATACGCACCGCCAGTTTGTTTTCAGGATGGAGAACAGGGTATCTTTGCAGACGTTGTTGCCAATTCTGCCAGATATGTATGGGTTGGAGGCCGTGAGGCGTTAACCAGTGAGTCCGGTCCGACAGAGTGAAAGCTTTTTCGAATCCCCCGGCGATATCGCGGTTAACCGTAGATTCAGGGCCATCCGTGCTGCCCCCTTTTCCGCGAGGTATGTGCGAATAATCGTGTCGCTGGTGGATGACTTTTACAACGCGAGTTGCGTCAATGATTGGAAAGCCGCGAAGTCGAAAATGATAGAGGAGCCAGTTGTCCCACATGGCGCGGCCAATCGCAAACGGCGGCATATCCTGGAAAATGCCGGCGGGGAAAACAAAATAGTCAATTCCGTCAGGTGGCTCGAGTTCGCCCGACTTTACGATCTCTGCACACATTCGATTCTGCCAACCGGAGCTAAAGTCCAGCGGTTGACGGATGTCCAAATTCCATCTTTGACCCGCCATCACAAATCCCGAAGACTTCCGTGTAACGGTCGCCACAGCTTCCAGGAAATCATTCATCAAAATGATGTCACAGTTGACGTAACACAGGACTCCTGTTGAAGAAAAGGCTTTTGCCTTTGAGAAGAGATCATTGAGAAGCGGAGTTCCGAATTCGTTCCTTAGTAAGGGGCCCATGTATTTGACCCCGAACTCAACTGCGGTTTTTTCCGTCCCTTCGTCATCTCCGAACAACAGGATTTCCGGTTTTGGATCAAGAAGTGTCCAGCTCTGGACCGCATTGCGCTGGATCATTGCGTTATGTCCGTGAAATGGTTTTGGCGTAGCAAAAATAGTGATCATCCCGGTCACTCATTTATTTTAACATCGCCTTCTGATGAGGCGTTTGTTGAAGTAAAATGAATGGAATTCAAACACGGTGGCAAAGAAAGAAGAAATCATCGCAAGCCTGGTGGAGGCTTTTCAGATAACGCCCATCATTGTCGACATCGGCTCGTCCGGAGTGGAGCAAAGATATTCAGCTCTATCGCTGCAAATTCCATGATCATTGGATTTGATCCCGACGCTCGCGGACAGGACCTGAATTTTGGGAAAGGCTTCAAAAAACAGTTGCTGGCTCCGAAAGCAGTCACCTCAGATGAAAATGCGTTCGGTTTTGCCTTCGAAATCTTGAGACAATTCAAAACAGTTTCTCGGAGGCAGGACTACTGAAAGTCATGATCGATTCTGCTTCGGTACTGCTGAACACATCGTTGCCCAGCCTCAACCTGGTTTTGCCGGTCGTGTTAAAAGGAAGGCCAAGCGGATTCTGAATCGACTCGTCTCATTGGGTCACTGATTTATAGAGATCCAGGTATTTTCGGGCCTGCAGATCAGTCGAGAACTCCTGTTCTGCAATGCGGCGGCCCTCACTGCCCATTTGGTTGCGTTCTTCCGCATGTTCCATCATCCATTGAAGTTTTTCGGCAAGTTGCAGTGAATTCCCCGTGTCGGCCAGTAAGCCTGTAGTACCGGGACGAACGAGATCAGGAACTCCGCCTGTGCTGTATCCCACTACAGCGCATCCACACGCCATTGCTTCGAGCGCTGTTTGCCCGAAAGCTTCGTGCAACGATGGTATTACGAATACATCGGAAGCGGAGTAGAGAATGGAAAGAATTTCGGGAGAGCCAATTTGACCGAGCCATCGAAAGTCGGTATTCGGAAGATGGTTTGTTGCTAAAGGACCGCCTGCGCCAAATACAAGAACAACGATTCGAAGATTCTGCAAATGAGTTAGAGCCAGGAGTAGTTCTTGCAACCCTTTTCTCGGGTTCTCCACATCGGACGCTCCATAGCACAAAACAAACGCGTCTTCCGGGATCTGTAAAGCAGCTCTGCAAATGGTCTGATTCCGACTATGTACCAAACCTGTATCGATACCGTAGTGGATTGTTCGGAAGGACTTTGCCTGAGAAAAGAGACTGCTCTCTCTCGCTTGTCTCTCCAGCCAGTAACTGTCGGCGACAACATGAATTGTTTTGTCCTTTATGGCGCTCCATTTGGTTTTCCAATTTTCATGAGAGAGGTCAGACGGCGAACGGTGATCATTCAACTGCGGACAATTGCCGCATTCCTCCAGAAAATTTCGGCAGTCGCATGCATAATGACACCCGCCCGTAAGCGGATTCATATCGTGGAGCGTCCAAACGATCGGCAAATCATTGTCACAGCTCGCGAAGAAAGACGGATAATCGAATAACTGTGCGATCCAGTGCAGATGTAATACGTCCGGTTTGCCACGATTAAATTTTGCCGGTGTTTTTACCGGCAACCTTGAGTAGCTAAACGCTTCGTAGCCCGGCGGTTTGTTCAGCAAAAAATGATCGAGATGCGACTTAAATCGCTTTCGGAATCGGTATTCACCATTAAAACGATCCAGGACCTTTCTATAGATTCCCGGCGGCGAAGTCGAATACTTGAATTTCAGATAAGAATCATCGGCGTTGGATCTGATCCATGGACTGTGGTAGTAACGGCTCACGACCCCGTAATTCTTTAAGGAATCATGCAGACGACGTGCAGCGGAGGCCGCCCCTCCCTCCAGAAGAGTGCTAAAATGATAAACAATCATCCTTAATGTGCCGTTCGAAATCTGCCAGTGAGTCGTTTTTGGGTAAACCCACGCGCTCCCCTGTACGCAAACGAGCCCATCAACGAAGATAAAGCCGCTGTTTTCTTTACCCATCGTTTCGGTTCGAGGTGGCGGCCACGAAATGTGCCTTTCAAAATTCCCGTTGGCTCAAAATACTTAAAAGGTATCCCGAATGTTCCCATATAAAACCCAAACATCAGTGCGCCCAATTTATCTTTCGGTTCAAGACGGGATTGAATCAAGTGAATCATTTCTTCATGTGTGCCGGGATTATACGTGGCTCCGAGATTTCTATAAAAAGAAACGCCTGCAAGCACAGAGGGCTTCCCCCAATAGGTTGCTTCAATTCCGACCGTGGACCCGAACGTGAGCACCTTTTCCGAGTGTCGGATGAGAGCATAAGTGCTTACCGGGTCGGCAGATTGGATAATCGTTAACCGCGGAATGCTGAGTGTTCGAAGTTTTTCAGTTGTCCGATTCTTGACATCCTTAAGATTTGGATGCATTCGAAGATATAAATGAATATCCTCCGGAAGCTGCGGAATGATTTCAATCAGACGGTCTAACGCTTCCTCCTGCGAGCGGTAAAGCGGATTTTTCCATGAATCACCGATTGCAATAAATTCGTCTTCTGAAGAATTGAACACAACAACATTCTTTTTTAAGGAATTCCATTCTTCCGGAAGCAGACTGGTTTTCTGATCTTTCACAAAGGAATACCAGGACTGGTCTACACCTACTGACCGCTCATTGAAAAATCGGGCGGCTATCACTTCTCGTTGAGGATCGGAAGACGCATTGGCCCATGCTTCCCGAATTCGATTTTCGATGTACTCACGATCGTGCGGCTTAGTGTTTGGAAACAAAGCGTAATGTCTGATGTCGTGTCCACGTTCATGCGTGTAAAAGGGAACATTGCGACTTTCGCAAGCGCGCAGTAAAGCACGGAAAGGTGCGTATCGACCGTTGTAAATATAAACGCGATCGAAGCTAGTCTGGTCGAGATAATTTTGTAATGATCGGTAGGTTGCTACTGAAGAAATGATGAGGTCGCGAATTAATCCGGCACGCCGATTAACATCCGGATCAGGATCCCGAAGCCGCGAGATTAGTGATGAGAGGACAGCATAGCCAACATCAAAATTTTCAATCTCATAGGATTTCAGTTCTTCCACATTTTGAAACGACGTTTTAATATCCCTGAGCTCCTTTTTGTTCGTTTTTGTCAGATGCAGTAACTTTTCGGCTCGCAGCCCTGGCGAGAGGCCTGACAGCGCAACAGTTCTCCTTCCCCAGCAGTTTGCGCACGCAGCGACCTGATGGAAAGGATTGATATCGCAAGCCAGAAGTTCGGCATTGCAACCAAGAACACTCACAATATCGCCGGCGTCCAGATGGGCTTGAATGATCTCAAGTTCAGTCTCAAAGTGTGGAGTATTTGTTCCGTAGAATGAGCAAACAAGAATCTTCATGCTTTGATGGACTACTCCCTATTGCTCAATCAAGGG
>Ga0210139_1000211_pt1 | contig 11687 bp, 12 predicted proteins | sample Browns_TuleB_D2_FD_184855 | JGI IMG/M metagenome (GOLD analysis project Ga0210139, IMG submission 184855) | Wetland microbial communities from San Francisco Bay, California, USA, that impact long-term carbon sequestration - Browns_TuleB_D2 (SPAdes) | ecosystem: Environmental > Aquatic > Marine >... | reverse complement strand
GATGCCGCCGCGGACCTGGCCCGTGAGGGTGTCGGCGCGGTGGTCACCGAGCTGGGCGAGAACGTCACCACGCTCGAGCAGGCGGAGGCGGAGGCCCGATCCTACCGCGCCACGATCGACGAGATCGCCCGCCGCGGCCTCGCGTCCGAGCCCTCGATCAAGCTCACGCACCTGGGGCTCGACCTGCGGCGGGACGCGTGCGAGGCGCTGGCGCTCGAGCTGGCCGCGTATGCGACTCAGAAGAACAGCTTCCTGTGGATCGACATGGAGGGCTCGGCGTACACCGACGCGACGATCGAGATCTTCCGCAAGGTCCACGCGCGGGTGCCCCGCGTGGGACTCGCCCTGCAGGCCTACCTCCGTCGCACGCCCCAGGACCTGACCGCGCTCCTGCCGCTCGATCCGGCGATCCGCATCGTGAAGGGAGCCTATGCCGAGCCGGTGGAGGTCGCCTTCCCGTCGAAGCGCGAGGTGGACCTCCAGTACCTGACGCTCGCGCGTACGCTGCTCGAGGCGAAGGCGGCCGGCAAGCCGGTGCGGCTCGTCTGCGGGACCCACGACCTGCCGCTGATCGAGCGCATCCAGGGCGTCGCGGGGGCGCTGGGCGTGACGCGGGAGGCGTGGGAGGTGCACATGCTCTACGGCATCCGCACGCCGGAGCTGCGGCAGCTCGTGGCCGCGGGCCACGTGGCCAAGGTGCTGATCAGCTTCGGCTCCGCGTGGTTCGCGTGGTACATACGCCGGCTCGCCGAGCGGCCGGCCAACGTCCTGTTCGCGGTGCGCAGCCTCGTCGGGTAGGGTGTCGCGACGATATCGGGAAGGAGTGGGTCATGTGTCATCGGGTGCGAGCGTTCTTCATCATGGCGTCGGCCGTGGCGGTCCCGGCCCTCTCCGTTCAACCGGCGGCCGGGCAAACGACGACCGCACCGACCCCGGCGTGCGCGCTGTTGAGCGCGGCCGAGATTCGGACGATCACCGGCCGGGCGAACTATCCCGACTACGTCGACGGAGACGCCGAGGGTGAGGGCGCCGGGGGTGGCTCATCGTGTCAGTATGGCGGTGCGAGCATGGTGCCGGGCTATCCGCCCCTGCTGAGTGTCGTGCTCATCAAAGGGAAGAACTGGACCGCGCGAAGCCGCAGCTTCACGCTCCGGGAAGGCTGCGAGCGGGAGTCGGTGGCGGGGGTCGGCGATGACGCGTTCTTCGAGTCCTGCCCGGCACCGAGCGTGAAACGTTCCCCGCCGCTCTACGTCAAGGCAGGTACGAACGATCTCATCGTGCAGATGGACATCGAGCCGCCGGCCACACCGGCATCGGTGAGGGCGATGGTCATCGCGGTCGCCAGAGCCGCCGTGCTGAAGCTCCAGTGAATGGCGATGGCCAACGCGGATCCTGGAGGCATTCCCGCGCGTGACTGAGCCCGTCTTCCTCCTGGCCCTCGGGATCGTCGCCACCACGGTACTCCTGGCTGTGAAGGCCATCGCGGGGGCGATCGCCGGGCGCGGCGCCTCGCGATCCGGGGCGGCCGAGCTCACGGAGCGACTGGAGCAGCACGCCGCCGCGTTGGAAGACGTCCAGACCGGTCTGGCGAATCAGTCGGTGCAGCTCGCGGAGCTGCAGGAGCGGCTCGACTTTGCCGAGCGACTGCTGGCGCAGGCCCGCGATCGCGCGGCGTTGGGGCCTGGGGAGAAACGCGGCTGAGAATGAGCGTCATGGACTGGCAGCTGGCGGCCGCGCCGCTTGCGAAACCGCGGCCCCCGTCCGCATCGTAGTGCCTCTGGTCTCGCGGCCCGACAGGATCTCGCCATGATCTTCAAGCCCACGATATGGTACCCGATCGCCGCCGTGCTGGGCGTCATCAACCTGGTCGCCGGCGGCTTCGCGGCCGGGCAAGCCGAGCCACGGCATGCGGCAGTGCACGGCGTGCTGGCGCTGGCGTGCGGGTTGTGGGCCTACCGCCTGCGGCAGCGGCCCGATGGCGGCGAGCGCGAGACCCGGTTCGACTCGCCCGATGCGCTCGAAGCGCTCGAAGGAGAGATGAACCGGCTGCGCCAGGAGCTGGGCGAGACGCAGGAGCGGCTGGACTTCGCCGAGCGGGTGCTGGCGCAGCGACCGGACCAACGTCGGGTGAGCTCGGAGCGCGAGGGTCCCAAGCCGCCCGACCGAGCGGACTGACCCGCCGGCGGGCGTCAGTGCCGCGCCCGGATCTCCTCCAGGGCGCGGGTCACGTACACCCGGGTCATCTGCTTGCGCCAGCTGAGATCGAAATCGGTGTTGTCCATCGGCTTCGCGGGCTTGTAGGCGGCGGCGGCCGCCGCGGCGATCGCGTCGTCGTCGAGGGTGCTCCCGGTGAGCGCGGCTCCCGCCTCGGGGACCTCCTGCGGGTGGCTCGCGACGCCCCCCAGCACGATCCGTGCGTCCGTCACCCGTTCTCCTTCCCCCTTCGCCCTTCCCCTGTCCCATCTCACCCACGCGGCGACCCCGAGCACCGGGAAATCGAATGATCCCCGCCGCCGCAGCTTGTGATAGACGCAGTCCCAGCCGTCCGGGGCGGGCAGCCCCACGTCCACCAGGATCTCGTCGGGCTGCTTCGCGAGGTAATCGATCCCGTCGTTGCGGTAGAACCGGGTTGCGGACAGCACCCGCTCGCCCTGGGGTCCCGCGAGCCGGTACTCGGCGCCGAGCGCGACCATCACGGGTGCCACGTCGGTGGACGACACCGCCCAGCAGCGGGGCGAGGATGGTGCGACCCAGCAGATGGCGCCGTCCTTCTTCATGCAGAAATCGATCGCCTTGCGCCACTCGTAGGACTGGTCGTAGTAGTTGCAGCGGGTGTCGAGACAGAGGTTGCCGCCGAGCGTGCCCATGTTGCGGAGCAAGGGGGTGGAGACCAACTCGGCCGCCCGCGCCACCGCGGGGTAACGGGCGCGGATGCCCGGGTCGCTCGCGATGTCGGTGAGCGTCCGGCATGCCGCAAGCACCGTTCCCCCTTCCCCCTTCCCCGTTCCCGTGAGCTCCGGCACCCCCATCAGCGAGATGACGGTCGCCGGCGTCTGTTGCCTCCGCTTCATGTTCGGGAACAGGTCCGTGCCGCCCGCCACGTACATGCCGTCGGGGCCCGCGTCGGCCTTCATCCGCAGCGCGTCGGCCAGCGCGCGGGGCTGGAGGAAGCGGAACGCCGGCAGGCGGAGCATGGCGTACAACCTACCACGGGTGGTCGCAGGGTCACAATGCGGCCGGCGGGGGGACTATCATTGACCATGCCCGAGCGGGCGGAGTTCCGGAGGCGGGTCGGGGTCCTGGTCGCATTGCTGGCAGCCGCGGCGCTGCTCGCGGCGTCCGACCCGGCACACGCCGTCGTGCGCGAGGGCGTCGAGCGGGCACGCCTGGCCATCGTGGCGCACCCGACGCTGGGCAAGACCGTGTTCGTGCTGGTGTCCGCCCTCTCGGCGATGCTCGCCTTCTTCTCGAGTGCGGTGATCGTGCCCGTCGCGGTGTATGCCTGGGGCGAGGCCACCACGCTTGCACTGCTGTGGGGTGCCTGGCTGATCGGCGGCGCCGCCTCGTACCTGGTGGGTCGCACCCTGGGGCGCCGGGTGGCCGCGTGGGCCATCTCGCCCGCCCGGCTCGACTTTTACGCCGCGCGTATCACCGCCCGGGTGGGATTCCCCACGATCCTGCTGTTCCAGCTCGCGCTGCCGTCGGAGATCCCGGGGTACGTGCTCGGCATGGTGCGGTGCCGCGTCGGCACCTACCTCGCCGCCCTCGCGCTGGCCGAGCTGCCGTTCGCCGTCGGCGCCGTGTACCTGGGGGAGAGCTTCGTGCGTGGGGACTACGCTCTGCTGGTCGGTCTGGGCATCGCGGGGATCGCCTGCAGCGCGATGGCCTTTCACGAGCTGCATCGGCGCATCGGCGCTGCGCCGTAACGCTCGGAATCACAACATGTTGCGCCACCAGGACCGCCGGGAGCAAGCCGCGGGTGTAAGGACCGGCCCGATGACGCGTCAGCAGGAGTGAAGCCGCAGCGGCCCGATGGCGCTGCTCCCGTTCACTTCTGCATGCGGAGGAAACGACGATGACGCGATGCGAGTGCACCAACGGTCCCGAGTGCACCTGCGACGCCGGGTGTCAGTGCGAGGCGTGCGAGTCCTGACGCCAGCGGGCGCAGGGAGCGGGGAGCAGGGAGCCGGGCGTCGAACCCCGGCACCCCGCTCCCGGCGTCGTGATACCTTCGGAGTCGCAGCCATGCCTGACCACGACTTCCTCGACGTTCCCGCGCGCGACCCCGCGCAGCCCGACGTGCTCGCGGCGCTGGTCGCCAACCATCGCAAGTTCCTCGCGTTCCTCGAGCGGCGGGTCGGCTCGCGCGACGTCGCTGAGGACCTGCTCCAGGACGCGTTCGTGAAGGGCATCGAGCGGGCCGGCGAGCTGCGGGACGGCGAATCGGTGGTCGCGTGGTTCTACCGCGTGCTGCGCAACGCGCTGGTGGATCACTACCGGCGCAGCGACGCCGAGGCGCGGGCCGTTGCGCGGGCCGCGGCGGAGACCGACGAAGCGGTCGAGCCGGTCGATGCGGATCTGTTCGACGCGGCCTGCACCTGCATCTGGGACCTGCTCGACACGATCAAGCCGGACTACGCCGCCGCGCTGCGGCGGGTGGACCTGGAGGACATCAGCCTCACGGCGTACGCCGAGGCGGCCGGGATCACGCCGAACAACGCCGGCGTGCGGCTGCACCGTGCGCGGGCTGCGCTCAAGAAGCAGGTGATCCGCAGCTGCGGGACCTGCGCCACGCACGGTTGTCTCGATTGCCACTGCGGCAGTCCCGCGGCGCGGCGCTGATGGCCTAATGCTGCCGCTCCGGCCGCACCACCGCCGCGGCGTGGGCGCCGTCCGCCCCCGCCCGCCCCTGTCCGCCCCGTCCGGCGTCGTCCGCTTTCCCGTCTCCCCCCTCCCACGGTGTCGCCACGCGGGTGGGCTCGGGCCAGGGGACGTCGGGGAATGACGTGGGGCCGACCCGTCCCCCTTTCCCCTTCGCCTTGCTCCGCAGCGCCTTGAGCACCTTCTCCGGGGAAACGGGGATCTCGTCCACCCGCACCCCCACGGCGTCGTACACCGCGTTCGCCACCGCCGGCATCACCGGCAGGAGCGGGCCCTGGCCCACCTCCTTCGCCCCGAACGGTCCGTTCGGGTCGGGGTCCTCGACCAGGTAGGTGACCACGTCGCACATCTCCAGCGTGGTCGGGCTCTTGTACTCGAGCAGGCTCGGCCACTTGTGCACCAGGCGGCGCTCGTGGTCGCGGTGCACCATCTCCTCCATCAGGGCCTCGCCCAGGCCCATGTAGATCGAGCCTTCCACCTGCCCCATCACCGCGGCGGCGTTGATCGAGCGGCCGACGTCGTGCGCGATCCAGATCGTCGGCACCGTGACGATGCCCGTCGCGGGATCCACATCCACCGCGGCGACGCACGCGCTGTAGGAGTACGCCGGGGACGGACCGACGCCGGCGCCGCGGTAGCGGCCCGGGCTCTTCGGGGGCGTATACGATCCCACGGTCCCGATCGTGCCCACCGCGGCCTCGGCGGTCCCGACCGCCTCCGCGAAGGTCATTCCCTTCTCGGGGTCCTCGGCGTCGAACACCCGGGCGCCGGCGAAGACCAGGCGCGTGGCCGGGATGTCGAGCGTGCGGGCCACGGGACCCGCGATGATCTCGCGCGCCCGCTCGGCCGCCTGCAGCGCCGCGTTGCCGCTCATCAGCGTGACGCGGCTCGAGTAGGAGCCGAGGTCGATCGGCGTGAGGTCGGTGTCGGCCGTCACCACGCTGATCTCGAACGGGTCGAGGCCCAGCACCTCGGCCACGATGTAGGCGAGGATCGAGTCGGACCCCTGTCCGATGTCGGTCGAGCCGCAGAACACGGTGACGCCGCCGCCCCGGTCGCAGCGCAGCTGCACACCCGAGTGTGGCATGTTGTTCCAGTAGATCGGCAGCCCCGCACCCGAGAGGTACGACGAGCACGCGAGCCCGACGCCCCTGCCGTACGGCAGGCGGCGGAACTTGGATTTCCAGCCGGACCCCTCGACCACCTTCTCGATACAGCGGCCGAGCCCCATCGAGCCGATGCGCAGCCAGTTCGCCGTGACGGCGTTGGGGGGCTGGAGGTGCCTCAGCCGCATCTCGGCGGGGTCGAGCTGCAGTTGCTCGGCGAGCTTGTCGAGATGGACCTCGAGGGCGAAGCGCGGTTGCGGCGTGCCGTGCCCGCGCTTGGGTCCGCAGGGCGGCTTGTTGGTGAAGGCCCGCGCCCCCTGGAACTTGTACCGCGGCACCTGGTAGGTGACGGTCTGCAGCGCACCCGTGTAGTACGTGCTCGCGACGCCATAGGAGCCGTATCCCCCACCGTCCAGGAGCGAGCGGAAGTGCATCGCCGTGATCGCGCCATCCCGTTTCACTCCCGTCTTCACCCACATCAGGGTGGGGTGGCGCCCGCGGTGGCAGTAGAACACCTCTTCGCGGGTCAGCGTGATCTTCACCGGCCGCCCGGTGAGCATCGCGAGCTTGGCCACCACGATCTCGTGGTTGAACGGGTCGCTCTTGCCGCCGAACCCGCCGCCGTTGGGGGTCGCGATCACGCGGATCCGGGCAGGCGGCAGCTCGAGCACCTTCGCCAGCGCGCGATGGAGGTAGTGCGGGGTCTGGGTCGACGACCAGATCGTGAGCTTGCGCTCCCCGGACCAGTCCGCCAGCGCCGCGTGCTGCTCCATCGGCAGGTGCGTGTTACCGCCGAAGAAGAACAGGTCCTCGCGCACCACGTCGGCCTCCGCGAACCCCTCCGCCACGTCGCCGAACTCGAGGTCGATCAGCTTGTGGAGATTGCCGGCGTCGCCGTAGTCGTGGATGCACGGCTCGGGTGTCGCGACGGCCTCTTCGGGCGAGCCGATGGCGGGCAGTGTGCGGTAGGTGACGTCGATCAGGTCGAGCGCCGCGGTGGCGGCTTCTTCCGTCGTCGCGGCGACCGCCGCGACGGGATCGCCCACAAACCGTACGCGGTCGGGGCAGAGCGCGTGCTCGTCCTGGCTCACCGGCAGGATGCCGAAGGGGATCGGCAGGTCCTTTCCCGTGATCACCGCCCGCACCCCTTCGGCGGTGAGGGCACGCGAGGCGTCGATCGCGACGACCTCGGCGTGGGGGTGGGGACTGCGGAGCAGCCGGCACCACAGCATCCGCGGGAGCGCGAGGTCGTCGGCGAACATCGTCTTCCCCGTGACCTTGGCCGCCGCGTCCACCTTGCGGTGGGCCTTGCCGATTACCCGCAGCTTCCGGTCACCGGCCATAGAGCGTCTCCGGTGCCGGGCGGGCGTCTTCACCACGCATCCGGGCGGCCGCCAGTTCGACCGCCTCGTAGATCTTGATGTAGCCGGTGCAGCGGCACAGGTTGCCGGCGAGCGCCTGCTTGATGTCGTCGCGGGTGGGCCGCGGGTTCGCCGCGAGCAGGGCCTGGGCGGTGAGCAGGAACGCCGGGGTGCAATAGCCGCACTGGGCGGCGCCCAGGTCCGCGAACGCCTCCTGCAGCGGGTGCAGCCGGCCGCCCTCCGCCATCCCTTCCACCGTGCGGACTCGCCGGCCCGCGCAGGCGAGCCCCAGGACCAGGCAGGACAGCACCGGCGCGCCGTCCACCAGCACCGCGCAGGTGCCGCACTCCCCCAACTCGCAGCCGTGCTTGGTGCCGGTCAGCCCCAGGTCCTCGCGCAGGACCTCGAGCAGGGTCTTGTGGGGAGCGAAGGCCACCTCGACGGGGTCGCCGTTCACGTCCAGCGTGATCACGGCCTTCGGATCGGGCATGGACGGAAACGTAATCTTGAACCGGCGGCCGGGCGATGCCACGTTTCGGCGTCCCCACACTCCGGAAGACCGATGCCGCGTCGCTTCGCCGTGCTCGCCCTCGCCCTCGCCGTTGTAGGCGCCGGCCGCGCCCCTGCCCAGGATGCCTTTCGCGACCGGGCGCTGCGCATCCTGCGCGGCGTGCCCCTGATCGACGGCCACAACGACATCCTGTATGCGTTCCGGGAGCAGCTCCATCTCGACTCCATCGGGGACGTCGCGGTGAGCCAGCCACTCCTGCACACCGACCTGCAGCGGCTCCGCGCCGGCGGTGTCGGGGCCCAATTCTGGGCGGCCTACGTGCCGACCGACCAGATCCACCGGGGCACCCACCCGGCCGTGTTCGCGTTGGAGGCGATCTCCGCGATCCGTCGATTCTGCGCGCGCTACCCCGCGGCCTTCGCGGAGGCGCGGACCGCCACCGACATCGAGCGCAACTTCAAGGCGGGTCGGATCTCCTGCCTGTTCGGAATCGAGGGCGGTCACGCGATCGAGAACTCGCTCGGTGCCTTGCGCTCCTTCTACGATCTCGGCGTGCGCTACATGACGCTCACGCACTCCGAGAGCCTCGACTGGGCCGTGTCGTCCGCCGACACGGTCCGGACCGACGGGCTGTCGCCGTTCGGCGAAGCGGTCGTCCGCGAGATGAACTGGCTCGGCATGATGGTGGACCTCTCGCACGTTTCCGACGCCACGATGATGGATGCGCTGCGCGTGTCCACGGCGCCCGTCATCTACTCGCATTCCTCGGCGCGCGCCCTGTCGGGGCACCCGCGCAACGTGCCCGACTCCATCCTGGCGATGGTGGGACGGCAGGGCGGTGTGGTGCTGGTCAACTTCGCGCCGTCCTTCGTGTCGGAGGCGGTGCGGACGTACGACCGGGAGTGGGGATATGGGGGGCCGCGCATGCGCGAGCTGCGCGCGGCGGGTGCCGACTCGGCCGCGGTCCGCGATTCGCTCCGCGCCTGGGGAGCCCGGGCCCCGCGCGCCACGCTGGCGCAGGTGGCCGACCACATGGACCACATCCGCCGCGTGTGCGGACGCGACTGCGTGGGACTGGGTTCCGACTTCGACGGCATTTCGAGCACCCCGGTGGGCCTGGAGGACGTGTCGAAGTTCCCCGACCTCGTGGCGGAGCTGCTGCGTCGCGGCTGGAGCGACGCGGACGTGCGCAGGGCGGTGGGCGAGAACGTGCTGCGAGTGATGCGCAGGGTGGAGGAGGTGGCGGGGGAGGGCCGGTAGGCCCGGGAAGGGGGAAGAGGGAAGGGGGAACGGTGGGTGAGCCGGCGGATTCGGCGCGTGTGGGCCTGTGCTCGACCTGCGTCTGGATGCGGGCGGTGACCAACCGCCGCGGGTCCACCTTCCATCGGTGCGCGCGCGCCGAGACCGACCCTGCTTATCCCCGGTATCCCGCGCTGCCGCGGCTGGCGTGCGAGGGGTATGACCCTTCCCCCTTCCCCGTTCCCCCTCCCCCTACTTCATGAACACGCCCACCCCGTAGGCGCAGGGTCCTGACGAGCAGTGCGCCATCGTCACGACGATGCGGTACTTGCCGGTGGCCGGCGGCTGCACTTCGAGGAGCGGCCGATCGCTCCATCCCGCGCTCCGCGCGACGACCGCGTCGTTCTCGCCCAGCACCGTCACCTCGAGATCGCGGCAGTCCTCGTCGCACAGGGCGACCAGGGCGTACGACGTGCCCTCGCGCAGGGCGATGCGCAGGGTCTCGCGCTCTCCCAGGCCGAGCTGGCCGGTGAACGGGCTGCCGGCGTAGCGCCAGCCTTGTGGGGCAACGTCGGTCGAGATGACGCGCAGCTGTTGGTGGACTTGCTCTTCCCAACGGGTCTGCGCCGCGGCGGGCGCCACCGCGAGGCCGCCCAGCAGGGCGGCGAGGATGGCGCGCGGCGCGGCGCGATGGTCGCCGATCATTCCACGGCGTGATCGCGCCGGCCGGTCGCGACTCCCGCCGCGACCCCCACGCCGGCCGCGAGCGCGGTGCCTACGCCGACGACCGGCAGCAACGCGACCACCGGCGCGGCGAGCAGGGCGGTCGCGGCGCCCGCGACGAGCGGGGCCACCGGGCGGCGCACGGCGTCGACGAAGCGCAGGCGCTCGCGCACGAAGCGCCGGGTGTAGAAGTACCCGGCGCCGAGCACGGCGCCGGCGATGATCAAGGCGAGCATGGTGACACCTCCTGCTGCACTACGGAACTTGCGCCCCGCGCGTTTCGGGCGCAATCACCGGCATTACCGGGCGGGGCCCGAGCGCGTAGGTTGGCCCCGATGTCCCCGTCCTTCCACGACCCCATCCCTCGGCCACCCCGGCCCGAGCCCGCCGTGCCCGAACCGGACCGGCTCGGGGACGTGGACTCGGCCGAGGTCGCGAACCTGGTGAAGATCGCGGTGTGGTTCGCGCCCGCCTGCTTCATCATGCTCTCCATGCTGTGGTACTTCTGCTTTCGGAACGGGTGGATCTCCGGGGCGGTCTTCGCGCTGCTGGTGCTGCTCAACGTCCCGCTCGCGGCGGTCGGCGTGTTCGTGATCCACGCGTCCGTGGGAGGCGCGGCGTCCGGGCTGGTGCGCACGATCTACTCGGCAGGCGACCTGGCGCCGCCCCGCGCGTATCCCCGGCAGGAAACACTCATCGCGCGGGGTCAGTACGCGGAGGCGGCCGGGTACTACCGCGATCACCTGGTCATCGAGCCGGACGACAACGAGGCGCGCCTGCGCCTCGCCGTGCTGCTCGAGACCCATCTCGGCGATGCTCCAGGGGCCGAAGCCCTCTACAAGGCAGTGCGGATCCGAGCCCCCGCGCCGCGCGAAGAGGTGGCTGCCACGAACGGGCTGATCGACCTGTACCGTCGCACTCGGCAGCGCGGCCGCCTGCTGGGGGAGCTGGCACGGTTCGCGGAGCGCTATGGCGGCTCGGCCGCAGGTGATGCAGCCCGTCGCGAGCTGGCAGAGCTGAAGCGCGCAGGCACGATCCCGGAACCCTGACCCCCGCCTCTGGCCCGGTGTTTGCAAGGTTCTTGAGCCACATGACCTCATCGCTGCCGCCGGACTCCCACGACCCGGTGCCCCGTCCGTCGGGGTCGCGCTGGTCGGGGCCACGCCCGTCGGGGCCGCGCCCGTCCAGGCCACGCCCGTCGGGCCAGCGGCCGTCCGGGCCACGTCAGTCCGGGCCGCACCCGTCCGGGCCCGGCCAGCCCGCTCACAAGACGGGTCGGGTGACCGACATCGACTCGCGCGACGTCGCGAGTCTGCTGCGGATCACGTTCTGGTTCGCGCCGGTGTGCATCCTGATACTGTCGTTCCTGTGGTACACCCTGTGGATCAGGGGATCGATCAGCGGCGCGCAGTTCGGGATCTTCCTCGTGCTGGATTTCCCGCTCGCGGCGCTCGGCGTGCTGCTGATCAACGACTTCGGCAGCCGCTTCGATAGCGCCGGTCAGGAGGACACGCTTCCCACCGGGCGGCAGAGGGCCGCGGCGCCGGCCTACGCGCGCCAGGAGACGCACATCACCCGGGGAGAGTACCGTCAGGCCGTCGAGAGCTTCCGCGACCACCTGGTGGCGGAGCCGCATGACCACGAAGCCCGCCTGCGGCTCGCCTTCCTGCTGGAGAGCCGGTTCGCCGACGACGCGGGCGCGGAAGCATTGTACAAGGAGGTCCAGTCGCGCCGACCCTCGCTCCGCGAGGAAGCCGCGGCCACCACCGGCCTGATCGACCTGTACCGGCGTACCGGTCGTCGGGACCGATTGATCGTTGTGCTGGCGCGGTTCGCGGAACGGTACGGGGGAACGCAAGCGGGGGC
>Ga0210139_1000208_pt1 | contig 11719 bp, 8 predicted proteins | sample Browns_TuleB_D2_FD_184855 | JGI IMG/M metagenome (GOLD analysis project Ga0210139, IMG submission 184855) | Wetland microbial communities from San Francisco Bay, California, USA, that impact long-term carbon sequestration - Browns_TuleB_D2 (SPAdes) | ecosystem: Environmental > Aquatic > Marine >... | reverse complement strand
GGCCCCAGCAAACCGAGAACACCAGAAGGGATGGTGAAAGAAAGGTCCTTCACACCAAATACACCGGACGGATATTTCTTTGATACAGCTTCTATACGAATCATCGGTATTCCCCTTTTGTTATCAGAACAAGTGAATATACGGAAGGCCGGACGCGGGAGTTCTTCGTAGAGGCACGATTCATGCAGCGCTCCGTCATGCGGTACAGCCCGGACGGGACTGTTTGAAATACATAATTGTAATGAAAGCGCCGGCCCGGGATTTGTACCCGACTCCTCTGGCGGGCTCTTGAGCTCGATGCGCGGACACGGGCGCTACAAAAGGCAATCGAACACGACGCATTTAATAATACAGTGTACCAGGGTACTAAGAGTTTCGAAGGAGTGCCAGATAGCCGGGATGACTGCGTATGCTTTCCAGCTCGGGGTCGCGTTTCATCCATTCAAAATCACGACGCCCGTAACGGATCGATTCGGAGAGCCAGTGAACGGCTTCGTCCTTTTCATTGAGAATACTGTAGAGGCAGGCCAGGTTATACATCATGACCGGATCCTTCGCGCTCATTTTTGCGGCCTTCTTTCCTTCCGCCATGGCTTCGGAACGCGCGTTCAGCCAGGCGTAACTGGTTGCAAGAAGAATGTGCGCGCGGGCCTCATTTGGAAAATCCAGTAAGTATCTTCGGCATGCTTCGATGGTTTTCTTTCGAGTTTCCGTTGCCATTTCGGTCATCCCCATATTTTCATAAGTCTGACTCAAATCGTTGTATGCGGTATAGAAATCCGGTAGAAGTTCAATCGTTCTACGAAAACGGTCCGCAGCTTCATCATACTGATTCATCCGGTAAAGAAGGCGCCCCGAAATCCAGGTCGCGAACGGATCCTGTGGATCCAGATTTACAGCTTTCCTGCAAGCCTCGTGCGCTTCATCGATCATTCTCTTGAGGAAATACGCGAGCCCAAGCGCGGCGTACGCCTGCGCCAGATTCTTTTCCAGTGCAAGCGCGCTGCCCGCATGAATGATCGAATCATCCGCAAAGGATTCAGGCCCACCATAGAAACTCAGTCGAATGGCATAAGCCTGCGCAAGTCCGGCGTGTGCGAGAGCGTACTTTGGATCCACCTCAATGGCCTGGAGAAAGTATTCAATCGCGCCTTCGAGTCCCTCTTTGCTCAGCCTGAAAATCATTTCGCGTCCGCGCAAATAGTAGTCATAAGCCTGCGGGTCTTCCGTATGTCGTTTGCCAAATTCCTGTTTTTCCGACTTGGTCAAACGAACCTTCAACGCAGATGCAATTTTCTGAGCAATCTCAGATTGAATTTCAAAAATATCTTTCAGGTTACGATCGTAGCGCTCGGCCCAGATGGAGCTTGCTGAGCGTGTTTCAACCAATTGCGCAGAAATGCGCAAACGATTCCCTGCCTTCCTGATGCTTCCCTCCAGTACATGGGTTACATTGAGATCCGATGCGAGATCTTTAACATCGACATCCTGGTCCTTGTAAGCAACCACCTGCGTGCGAGGTTTAACTTCCCAACCTTTAACCTTGGAGAGTTCGGTGATGATATCTTCTGTCATACCGGCTCGGAAGTAGTCATCTTCCTTTTCTTCGCTGAGGTTTTCAAAATAGAGAACTGCAATCGCAATTTTGGGGCGCGCAACAGCCGCTATATGCCGGGTAAAATCAATGGATTCGCCTTTTTGCAAGAGCTGCAAATCTGCCTGCAGTTCCTTGGAAGAAGAATAACGTTCGAAGGGGTCACGCTTCAAACAGCGATGGATTATTTTTTCCAGCGCCTGTGGAACTTCCGGATTCAAGGAGGAAGCCGGCAGAGGTCTGCAGCTCAAAATGTTCTGGAGGGTTACGCCATGATTGTCACCGTTGAAAGGAGCGCGGCCCGTGGCCATTTCATATAAAATCGAGCCGACAGAAAAAATGTCGCTGCGCGCATCCAGGAATTGTCCTTCGATCTGCTCGGGACTCATATAAGGAATCGTTCCCACGACGCGATCGCTGGTAGTAATGTAGTCATCTTCAAGTCGCGTTTCCAAAAATTTTGCGAGTCCAAAATCGAGAATTTTCAGGTGATCCCCTTTTTGAATCTGGATGTTCTCCGGCTTAAGGTCGCGATGCAGTATTCCGCGTTCGTGGGCTTCAGAAAGAGCATCTGCAAGCAGAATTCCGAAGCGGACAATCCGTTCGGAATCCAAAGAGCATTTGTTCAGTTCTTGTTTCAGCGAATGCCCTTCTACATATTCCATAGCAATGAAATCCGTTCCGCTATCTTCTCCGACTTCATAGATCGTGGCGATTCCAGGATGGCTCAAAACTGCAGCCGCACGCGCCTCTCTCAAGAAACGTTTTTTCTTTTCTGCATTCGCAGCAACTTCCGGACGGATCAGTTTGATGGCTGCGGTGCGCCGGAGTTTTGTGTCTTCTGCGAGAAAAACTTCCCCCATTCCGCCAATGCCAAGCCTTCTCATCAGCCTGTAATGCGAAACGTGCTGCCCAGACTCTTGCTGTTCCGTCTGCAGCTCTCGCTCTATCGTTTCATCGATGCGCATTTTCACAGAAAGAGGCAGAAACCGTGCAGGCAGACACAGTGGCAACAGGTGGATGGTTTCCTGAAGCGACCGCAGCTCGGCTAAGCAGGATTCGCAACCCGAATCCAGATGTGACCGGATGTCCTGACGCACATTCTCGGGATGTTCATCCAGAACAAAGCCGGTCAGAAGATTAAAAAACGGATCCATGGCCAATTTTAGATTTCCGATCTAAGATTTCAAATTGAAGATACCTCAATTTGTTTTGCTACAAACCAAATGACGGTTTGCGTTTGTAGCGCTCGCGTCCCGCGGACTGAGCCTGAGCCCAGGAGCCCACAAGAGGCGGGTGTTACAAATGGCATGGAAATATCTTTCCCTATAGAAACACAAATTGAGACACTACCAGATACTTCTATAAGTGTATACGTTGCATTTCCGAGAATAGATTATTACATGAGCAGGGAACAGGATCAGCCAAAACTTGTAAGAACGCGTGATCAACTCGATCACTTCGCGTGGCTCCTCGATAATTGCTTCAAAATACCCGGCACCAATTGGCGCTTCGGGCTGGAAGCGCTGATCGGACTCGTTCCGGGAGCCGGAGATGCGATTAGCGCCATGCTGGGCTTGTTTCTGCTTGTTCGCGCGTTTCAGTTCAAACTTCCCAAAATCGTGATTGTCCGCATGCTTGTCAATAGCCTGCTCGATTTTGCGATCGGCGCAATTCCCTTTCTGGGAGATGCTTTCGATTTTATCTACAAATCAAACACACGCAACATGAAGCTGTTTCACCAGTATGCTGAAGTTCCTTTACGGAGCACCCGGAGGCACTGGGTGTTCATCGCATGCTTGATCGGCGGCTTCGTAGGTCTTGTCTTTCTGATTCTCGCGATTGTATTTTACGCGCTCTGGAAACTATTGGTTCTCCGTTAAAGGAAGCGAGTCTAACCAGTTTGCTATCGTATCCGTCACCGCGTCGGGTGGAAAGGAATGACCGGCGCCCTTCAACATGTACTGCTTTCCATTCGGCAAACATTGCCGGATTTTTGCTCCCGACCCGAAAGTCGTATCGTCATTTTCCGCCTGAATGAGAAATACCGGGCGGCCTCCGGAACGCTGCAAAGTATCACAAATGTCTGCTGATCCAGGAACAATTAGAACCAGAGCGCGAACGTAGGGATTTGCCGCAAACCATTGCGACGCGTAAATGGCGCCCATGCTGGCGCCGACAGCAACGACCGGAGTATTTTGAAGACCGCTCTGCCGCAATGCTGCAATCGCATCATTTGACTTCGGAATCAGATTGTTCGCGGGAAAATTCGTGAAGCCTGCAACCGCATAACCCCGGGAAGTTATGCCCTCCCAGGTTTGTACTGCGTCGCCTTTCTCGATATAGCGATGAAAATAGAGTAGAACCGCTCTGGGAGGCGTAGACGGCATTACCAGGTAGCCATCTAATGGCTGACCTCCGCTCTGAAATGCGAATGTTGAGAGAATCAATAAAAGAATCATTCAGGGTTATTATAACCCGCTCCGCAAAGGTTATGATACGCGGGATTGAGTACTCGGGAACGCAAGCGGCTTTGAACTCGTATCTACTATTGATATGATGGAGGGAACTTATCTCTCAGAACTTATGTCGCTGAAAGAAAAACTACCTGACTTTCCGGATCTCAAAAAGAGAAGCGGGTTCTTCTGGCTCGCCATGGTGATTCTTGCCATGGTTTTTCTAGGCGCTAATCAGGAAGTTCTGAAGTTTGCGATCATTTTCGGCTCGATCAGCGCCTGGATTTTCATTCCTATGTGGTTTCGCCACAAACGGCACCAAGCAGAAGTTACGGTACAGCCTCAAAAAAATCCCGAAGAGGAAGGGCGCGTGAAGAAGCTTGAGGAGCGGTTGCAGAATCTGGAAGCTTTGATTTGCCGGCTTGATTCAGAAATGAATTATCAGCTTGAAAGATCGATAACAATGGGAAAGATTGTGACAAGCCCGGAAGCGGCCGGCGTCAGCCAGATGCCGACGACCTTCATGAATGTTGCATCGGCACTGGAAGGACGGTATCAGATGCTCAAAGAACTGGGCCGCGGGGGGATGGGAATCGTTTTTCACGCATACGATAAGCAGCTCAAAGAACAGGTTGCGATCAAAATTCTTTCCCCTCTACTGAGCAACGATCCGGATGCGTTGGAAAGACTAAAAAGAGAAGTTTCAGCAGCGCGAAGGATTACTCACTCCAATGTAATCCGGATTCATGACATATCCGAAATCAACGGTCTGCACTTCATCTCGATGGAGTATTTTCACGGAACCAGTTTAAAGGATCACATCAAACGTCATGGACCGCTATCTACCATGCAGGCATTCAGTGTCGCTTCTCAAATTTGCGACGGTCTGGAAGCGGCTCACCGAGAAGGCGTCATTCACCGGGATTTGAAGTCTCAGAATATTATTTTGGATTCCACGAATAAGATTAAAATTATCGATTTCGGACTTGCCCGCACTGCACACATGGAAGGTATGACAGCTACCGGACTCATCATGGGCACACCTGAATATATGGCGCCTGAGCAGGTCTCCGGAAAGCGAATCGACGAACGAGCAGATATCTATTCCTTTGGTATTATTCTTTACGAACTTTTCACCGGAAGAGTTCCGTTTACGGGAGATTCCGCAATCGCGGTAGGATTCATGCAGTTGAAAGAAGATCCGGCGCCACCGAGTAAGGTGAACCCCGGAATCAATCCTGAAGTTGAAAGAGTCATTTTGAAAGCCCTCGAAAAAGATCCGATCCGCAGGTACCGCAGTGTTCTGGACTTAAAAAAGGATCTGGAAACAGCAATATTGCAGCCCTCGCCCGCCGCGCTTGAAACGCCAGGAAAAACGGAACTGCAGCAGATTAAGTCATAGCTGTTTATTGTGCCCTCGCTCGTGGGGCCAGGCTCGAGTTCAAAAGGGACCGCCGGGAGCGATCAGGATAAGCGCCAATGGATCTTATTTGTTTCCACCCGCTAACATTTTTTGTCAGTCGCGCCTGGTATCGCCCCGTAAGTGATTGCATTTCAAAAGCGTTTCCTCTGGCAAAAATATTGCTAATGGCGACAGCAGAGGTGCAAGGGAACAATGAAGACGACGACAATCCTTTTATATATAACTCTCGTTTGTTTCGGCCCGTGTTTTGCGGCAACTTATTACGTTTCGGTCACCGGTAACGACTCAAATCCGGGGTCGCAAAGCCTTCCGTTTCTAACCATCCAGAAGGCAGCAGATGTTGCAGCAGCGGGAGACACGGTAATCGTAAAGCCCGGAACCTATGTCGGAGCGAAATTCTACAAATCTGGAACTTCGATCGCTCCGATCGTGTTCCAGGCTGAACCCGGGGTTGTAGTAAATGCCAAAGGCTCTTTGAATTCCAACAACGACAACCTGTGGATCCGCAACGCAAGCTACATCACGCTGGATGGCTTTGAAATCCACTCTTCATTGCGCGCCGGAATTGCGGTTCAGGGTGAACCAAACCCCGAAGTCCACGGGGTCATTCTGCGCAACAATAACTGCCATAACAATTCACGCTGGGGAATTTTCAGTGGATACGCTGAAGGAATCCGGATTGAAAATAACACGACATCCTACAGCTCGATCGAGCATGGAATTTACGTTTCGAACAGTTCGGATAATCCGGTGATTACCGGAAATCTGGCGCATCACAACAATGCATCCGGGATTCAAATCAACGCTGATCCCGCTCTTGCAGGAGATGGAATCATCTCGAACGCATTGATCGATTCTAATATCGTTTACGAAAACGGCGTCGCAGGCGGAGCGGCAATCAATCTAGCTTCTGTGATTAACTCCGTCATCAAGAATAATTTGCTCTACAAGAATCATGCAAGCGGAATTGCGGGTTGGGATGACGGCGAAGGATCCAACCAGTTCGGCACTCACAATAACAAGTTTTACAACAACACCATCGTGCAACCTTCCGATGGGCGATTTGTGATCTCCTTATTGAACGGCTCAACCAACAATGAAATCAAAAACAACATTCTGCTTCATCTTGGAACCCGCGGGTCCATCAACCTTGATTCTACAAGTGAACCCGGGTTGATTTCCGATAGAAATGCAGTCATGAATGTTTTTTCCTACAACGATGGATCGAGTTTTGTAAGCCTTGCGACCTGGCAATCGAGAGGTCACGATCAGAATTCGTTCATTTCCACGACGAATGCCTTGTTTGCTAACCCAGCGGTAGACGACTATCACCTGAAAAGCGGAAGTCCAGCGGTTGACTATGGTTTTCTGCTAAGCGATGTAACGGACGACCTTGAAGGGAAACCGCGTCCGATCGGCGCAAGTCATGATCTGGGCGCGTACGAAGCAGGAGCAGGATGTAACGATTCTGCGCCGCCGTCAACGAACATCACTTCGCCTTCGAACGGAGCCTCCGTCAGCGGCACAATCACGATCTCCGCAAACGCTTCCGATGATTGCTCGGTGAATCGCGTGGAATTTTATGCGGATGGGAATCTTATCGGAACAGACTCTGCTTCGCCGTATTCCAGCGGCTGGAATACAGGCCGCGTTGGAAATGGCAGTCACTTATTAACGACCATTGCTTTCGACAATGCGGGGAAAAGCTCATCCTCTCCCGCCGTGAGCGTGAGTGTAAACAATGCGGGCGTTCTATTTTTCGATGATTTTGAAGATGGAAACGCAAACGGCTGGACCTTCACCGCAGGAACATGGAGCGTGGTAAACGGCGATCTGACCGGCACCGCAAAAAACGGCAGCGCGATTTCGCCGGCATTTACCTGCACCATGTGCGCAATCGAAACCGATGCTCGGATTCAAACAGTTTCCGGACGAGTCTCGGTCTTCGGCTGGTACCAAAACAGCTCTACGTACGTAGAACTGCAAATGTGGGACGATAAAAACCGGTTTGTGCTGAAACAGGTTTCCGCAGGCACAACATTAGCCTCTAAAACGGTTTCGCGTACCGTATCGGCGAACACGTACTACCACCTAAAAATTATTTTTAACGGAACCCAGTTCCAGGTTTACGTCGACAATGTTCTGATCATCACTCTCGCCCCGGGAAATACACCATCGGGCAAGGTTGGATTTAAGACGTGGTCGCCAAACAACAAGACCAAAACCAGCAGTTTTAAAGGCATCGTCGTCTACTAAAGATCCGCGGGCAGCTTTAGCAAACTTTTCATGCGACAGTTTGTAGGGCGCCATAAATGGCGCCCGGGCCGGCTAGAAGCCGGCGGGCATCTATGCCGGCAAGATGCCGGCGCTCATTTCGGCTGTGCGGTTAAATGAGCGCCGCCGTCGCGGCGGCATAAACGTGCGCCGGCCTCTGGCCGGCACGCGGACATCCCGTCCGCGGAAAAGTGCAAAAAATGTAGAAACTCCAGGAGCGCCATTTATGGCGCCCTGCTCGCCCCGTTGTGTGGCTGTGAAGGGTGCGATGAATCGCGCCCCTACTCGCTTATAATCGGGGCATGGTGCACGAGGAAATCAATCGTCTCTTTGCTCTGCAAAAAGCGAATTGTGAGAAGGTGCGCGCTGTCGGCGCATCCGCGCGCATTGCCAAACTTCGGAATTTGCAGCGAAACATTCTTAGGAAGAAAAAAGACATAGAGCAAGCCTTACACGAAGATTTACGAAAGCCTTCACAGGAAACAGGCCTGAGCGAAATCTATCCTGTAACCAGCGAAATCAAGCACGCCGGCCGGCACCTGCGTGATTGGATGGAGCCGCGACGATTGAACAATCCGCTCGTGTTTTTCAGATCCCGCGCGCATATCCTGTATGAGCCTAAGGGAATGTGTTTGATTCTTTCCCCGTGGAACTACCCGTTTCAACTGGCTCTCGGACCGCTTGTCTCGGCCGTTGCTGCCGGCAATTGCGTGATTCTCAAACCGTCGGAATTCAGCCCGAACACATCCCGATTGCTCCAGCAATTGATTGAAGAAACTTTTTCAAAAGAAGAAGTTGCTGTGGTGCAGGGAGACCCGGATGTCGCAACAGCCCTGCTGGATTTGCCTTTTCATCATCTGTTTTTTACTGGAAGCCCGGAAGTTGGAAAGATTGTGATGCGAGCAGCGGCGAAACATCTTTCGTCTGTTACGCTTGAATTGGGCGGTAAGTCTCCGGTGATCATCGACGAATTTTATGATCTTGCGGATGCAGCCAGAAAGATTGTTTGGGGAAAGCTGATAAACGCAGGGCAAACCTGTGTAGCTCCAGATTACCTGCTGATACCGGAAAGCCGCCAGAATGAATTCATCCGCCTTTCGCTGGATTGCGTGAACAGAATGTACGAACGTCCCGAAGAGAGTGCGCAATACTGTAAAATTATCTCGCCGCGCCATTTGCAGCGACTGCGGAGATTGCTGCAGGATGCGATCGATCAGGGCGCATGTGTGGAGACCGGGGGCGATTCCGATGAGGCCAGTCAATATCTTGCTCCAACGATTCTTTCCGCTGTACCGCCAGATTCGACAATTCTCAATGAAGAAATTTTCGGACCCATTTTGCCCGTGGTCCCCTACCGAAATCTGGAAGATGCGATAGCATGGATCAATGCAAGACCGAGGCCGCTATCGTTGTATATTTTCAGCAAAAACTCTTCGACGGTGAAAACGATTCTGGATCGCACTCATTCGGGTGGTGTTTGTATCAACGATGTGGTTGTACACTTTGTGAACGTGGAGTTGCCGTTTGGAGGGATCAACAACAGCGGGATTGGAAATTCCCACGGATACTTTGGATTTCGTGCCTTTTCTCATGAGAGGGCTGTGCTGAAACAACCGAAAAGGGGCTCAATGACTTTCTTTTATCCTCCCTATACGGAAAAGATGAAGAAGCTCATTGAATGGACAATTCGGTATTTCTAACGCGTGTTATACGTGCGGCTTGAATCGCAGATAGAAATTGTAGTTTGCCAGAGTTTTTCGGATCTGGTGAAGAATCGTTTCGTCTAAAGAGACGTCTGCGGCAGAGACATTTCTTTCTACCTGTACAGAGGTTTTGGCCCCCGGGATCGGAATCACGTTATGTTGAACCAGGAATGAAAGTGAGACCTGTTCCAGAGTAAATCCCGTGTCCCGGATGATCTCTCTCAGCAGTTCGACTTTTTCGAGAGCTTCATTCAATCGCCTGCCGGTGAGATAGTTTTTCCTGTTGTCGTCCGAAGGAAATTGATGATCTCGTTGAAACTTGCCGGTAAGCATCCCGGACGCCAGAGGAACGCGGGCAAGAATTCCAATTTGCTCTTTTTCGGCCAGGGGTAACAATTCCTTTGCCGGTTCCTGATTAAGAAGATTAAAAAGAACCTGAAGCGCGTCGATTTTGTGTTGATCGATCAGATGGATACCTTCTTCCATCGTTGTAATGGAAACACCTGCTGCGCGTATTTTCCCTTCCTCTTTCAGTTTTTGCAAAAGTGTGAAAACCTCATCGCCCTTCCATACTTCCGGAGGAGGGTTGTGCAACTGATAAACATCGATCGTGTCGCGTCTTAGAAGGCGAAGACTTCGTTCGAGTTGATTCCGGATGTGTCGTTCGGAAAAGTCTTTCACTGGCCGGCCTTCGGCGCGAGCATTTCCGACTTTCGTTGCAATAACGGAATCTTTGCCAGCCAGACTGCGTCCAAGCAGTTCTTCGCTGTGACCGCCGCCATAAACGTCGGCGGTATCGAAGATATTGACGCCCAAATCCAGAGCGCGACGGATCGCAGCCTCGGATTCGCGATCATCAACAACACCCCAACCGACCGGAATTCCAAATACGTCGTAGGGACCGCCAATCGCCCAGGCGCCGAATCCGATTTCAGATACCTGTATGCCCGTTTTCCCCAGTTGTCTGTACTTCATAAGCGCACTATTATAGTTGTCTTTCAACGCAAAGTACGCAGAGATCACAGAGAAAAACGACTCAATTCCTCTCTGTGCATCTCCGTGCCCTCTGTGTTGAAATAAAATATGAAAGCAGGAATCATAGGTTTTCCAAAAGTCGGAAAGACAACTCTCTTCAATTTGCTCACCCGGGGAAATGCTGAAACTTCGAGGTTCAGTCAAGCAAAAGCGGCGAACGTAGGCGTTTCAGAAGTTCCTGATGATCGTCTCGAAAAGCTTCACGACATGATTCAGCCCAAAAAGAAAACCCTCGCTACGACAGAATTCGTAGATCTGGTCGGCGTTCAACGCGGAGAAATCAAGGGAGCAGAATACTTAGCCAATCTGCGTACAGTGGATTGCCTGCTCCATGTGGTCCGAAATTTTGAGGATGCTGAAATGGGAATCGGAGCGCCGGACCTGCATCCTCAGTCCGATATCGAGGACTTTAATCTCGAATTGATCCTTGCCGATCTGGATGTTGTCACCAATCGACTCGAGAAACTGCGCGTTCTTGTCAAAAAAATGAAAAACAAGGAGAACGACGAAGAACTGGCATTACTGGAGCGATGCATTGTTCAACTCGAATCCGAGAAACCGATTCGGGAAATGGATTTCGAATTGCACGAGAAAAAACGGCTGCGAAGTTTCGCTTTTCTCAGCGAAAAACCAATTCTCCATATCGTAAACTTAAGTGAAGAACGTCTTGGAGACCGTGACCAGTTTGTATCCGACGCATTTTCCAGAAACCAAGAAGTTACTTATATCTGCGGACCGCTGGAAGAGCAGATCGGACAGCTTCTTCCCGAAGATCGAAAAGAATTCTTAGAGCAATACAATTTTCACGAAACAGGGCGAGATCGCGTGATCCGGACCACCTTTCATCTGCTCGATCTCATGCTGTTCTTCACCGCAGGCCCGGAGGAAGTTCGCTCCTGGCCTCTCAAACGCGGTACCAACGCGCAGAAAGCAGCAGGCACAGTACATTCGGATATGGAGCGGGGATTTATTCGGGCTGAAGTGGTTGCATATGAAGATTTCCTACGCACGGGATCCTTTGTAGAAGCAAAGAAACAGGGCCTATTCCGGCTGGAAGGAAAGGAATACATCGTACAGGATGGGGACATCATAACTTTCCGTTTCAATGTTTGAAATTCAACACAAAAGATATTGCAAATTGTACGATAGCTCAACAAATATCCTTTGAATACTTCATTCTTGAGGAAAAACTGATGCAACGGAATAAAAAATACGCGAACAACGTAGCGCGGAC
>Ga0210139_1000207_pt1 | contig 11734 bp, 14 predicted proteins | sample Browns_TuleB_D2_FD_184855 | JGI IMG/M metagenome (GOLD analysis project Ga0210139, IMG submission 184855) | Wetland microbial communities from San Francisco Bay, California, USA, that impact long-term carbon sequestration - Browns_TuleB_D2 (SPAdes) | ecosystem: Environmental > Aquatic > Marine >... | reverse complement strand
ATGGAAAGGTTGTCGCTCAAAAAAACTTTGCTCCAGAAGAACAATCGGTTTGGAGCACAGATCAGACAACAACTGAGTGGACTTCCAATTATGATGCGGGTTCATCTTATACTCCATACACTGTTATTTGGAGATGTTCTTATGAGGGTTATTATTCTGTTTGTACAGAAGTTGCAGCTGGAGCAATGGTAACAGCACACTCTTGTCCTGGATCCAAATATTGCACTCCAAAACCAAAAAATGAAAATCAGGAGCAAAATAAAAATAATAAAACAGCTTGTTCATCTTGCAAATCTAAAAAAAATATAAGATAAGTTTTTCTACCAAATATTGAAAAAAAAGATTTCGAAAAATTTAAAATTTTCTAAATATTAGTTCAATGCAAGTATATATAATTAAAACCAAACTATATAGATTAGAATTTTTTATGTAGTTTATGGAAAAGAGGGAAGAAATTAGAAAAATTCAGTTTACTGGTAATTCATCCTACACCGTTTCTCTTCCTAAACAATGGATAATGGATCTTGGGTTAAAACAAGGGGATCAGATTAAAATGGTAAGGAAAGATTCCTCAGCCTTAGAAATTTATCCATCAAAATTAGAAAGAAAATCGCAAAGAAAGGAAGATGCTACAATTGAGATAGATGATCATGAATCATCATCGGTTGTAAGAAAATTAATCTCCTTGTATTTTTTAGGATATAAAACAATTAATGTTAAACCAAAAACTGGAAGATTGAGTCCTATCCAGAGAAATACGATAAAAGAAGCAGTCAAAAGAATGTTAATGGGGTCTGAAATTATATCAGATTCTAGCGGAGGAATAACCATCCAAGTTCTTGTTAATCTACTTGAACTTTCTGTGGATGGTGCATTCAAACGAATGATTCACCTTGCTAAAGCAATGTCTAGTGATGCAATTTTAGCAATGAAAGAAAATAATTTCGATATTGCTCAAGAAGTAATCAATACAGATGATGAGGTAGATAGATTCGGATTTTATATTATTCGTCAACTAAAAATTGCAATTCAAAATGAACATATGTTAAAAGAAATGGGTTTTAAAAATGCAAGAGATTGTCTTGGATACAGATTGGTTGTAAAAAATATTGAAAGAGCAGGAGATCATGCAACATTAATTGCAAGTGATATTTTGGAATTTAGAAAACCAATAAAGAAAGAAATAGTGGAAAAAATTGAGGAGATGAACAAGTTTTCCTTAACTGTTTTAGATGAGGCATGTTTGGCATTATTTAAAGAAGATTATGCTCAGGCTGAAAAAACAATTGAAAAGACAAATGACATTGTAAAATATGAGAAAAAAGTGAGAGATGTGTCTAAATCGCTTAAGGACGAGGAGGAGATCTATAGAATTAGAAGAATGACTGAAAATATTAGGAGAATTTCTGAATATGCCAGCGATATTGCAGAAATTGTCCTAAATATGAATATCGAAAAATCTGTAAAGAAATCAGTAGGATAAGAAAAAATTAAAATAATAACTTCAACCCTTTTTGAAATAAAAAATTAGTGAAGCTTTAACTTGAGTAATATTTGGAAATAAGATAGATAAGATGAATTCTGCAATTTTAATTACGTATGATAAAGAGGATGCAGTGAATGAAGCCATTGGACTATGTGAATCCGCAGGGATCCAAATTATTCACATAGTAAAACAGCAGTATCTTAACAAATCAAAATATGGGATTAGTGGTGGGGTTTTAGAGAGATTACAAGAGAGTGTAGAAAAATTAAGACCAGATGTTATCGTTTTTGATGAAATACTAAAGCCAAGACAAAATTATAATTTGGCATCGGCATTACATAAAGAAGTTTTAGATAGAGAAGCTTTGATTCTTGAAATTTTTGAAAGTAGAGCTTCCAGTGCTGAATCAAAATTACAGGTTAAATTAGCTCAATTACGATATGAAATGGTTAGAGCTAAAGAAAAAGTGAGACTCGCAAGTTTAGGAGAACAGCCAGGATTTATGGGAATAGGAAAATTTGAGATTGATGTTTACTATAATGATATAAAACATAGAATGCAATCTGTAAAATTAAAACTTGAAAAAGCTGGAAAACAAAGAGAACTTCACCGCCAAGGCAGAAAAAGAATGGGATTTAAAACCATATCCCTGGCAGGATATACTTCATCAGGAAAAACTACATTGTTTAATAAAATTACAGGAGAATCTCGTGAACAAAGTAAAAATCTATTCACAACACTTTCTACAACTACTAGAAGATTTTTTATCAACCAAGAACCATTTTTGATTGCAGATACTGTTGGATTTATCAGTAAATTACCAGCATATATGATTGATGCATTCAAATCTACATTAGAGGAATTAATACATACAGACATCATAATTGTTGTAGTTGATATTAGCGATTCTTTATTCGATTTAAAAAAAAAATTTTCAAGTTGTATGCACACTTTGGGTGAATTGAGAGTTGAAATGGATAGAATAATTTTTGCTCTGAATAAATCGGATTTATTGACAAGTGAACAGATTGAAGAAAAAATGGAAATTCTTAATTTAAAAGATAATAAAAAACAAATTGCTGTGTCAGCCAAGACAGGATACAATGTTAACGAATTAAAAGATTTGATTAAAGAGATTATTAAAAGTCAAAAATCACCTGAATTCGAGAAAGATTCACCAAAGGAGTTTGACAATAATTTTGGTAATTGAGGTCATAAGAATAGGTCAACGATTGGTTAGAGACGACAGGGTAACTACTCATGTAGCCCTAGTTGCGAGGGCTTTTGGTGCTACTAAAATATTCATGACGGAGGTAAATCCTGAGATTAAAGATACTATTGAGAAAATCAATAAGACATGGGGAGGAAATTTTACTGTTGAATTTATTGATAGTTGGAAATCAATTGTAAAAAAGAAAAAAGGTGCATTCAAAATAGTTCATCTTACTATGTATGGAGAAAATATCAATGATATGGCGTATCAACTTGGAAAAGAGGAAAATTTGTTAATTGTGGTAGGAGCAGAAAAAGTGCCTAGAGAAATATATGAACTAGCTGATTATAATATCGGAATAGGTAGTCAGCCTCATTCAGAAATTAGTGCTTTGGCCATACTTCTAGATAGAATTCAAAACGGAGAACAATTTTTGAAAAGTTTTTTAGGAGCAAAAAGAAAAATTATACCCACAAAAAAAGGTAAAAATGTCATAGTAAATGAAACAAGGGATTAATAATAGAAATTTAAAAGTGGTAATAGTTGGTTGACAAATACGAAGATCCTTTTGTAAGGATCGCATCTATGATAGGAGGAGACGAATATCTAAAGGTCGCAAGATCTCTTTTAAAGGCAGAAGATGCAACCGATGAAGAAATCGCAAGTTCTACGGGTTTAAGGATCAATATGGTAAGAAGGGTGTTATATGATCTATTTGGAAAATCCCTAATTACTGGTATTAGAGTTAAAGATGAACGTAAGGGGTGGTTTGTTTATAGATGGCGCACTAGAAGAGAAGAAGTTGAACATTTCATAGAGAATCAAAAAAAGAAAATCACGGAAAGATTACAACAAAGATTTGATTACGAAAATTATTCAGATTTCTATCATTGCGGAAATGAAGATTGCCACAGGGTTACATTTGAAGATGCATTAGAAGGAATGTTCAAGTGTCCATCATGTGGTAGTGTGTTGAATTTAAAAAAGAATGATAAATCCAAAAAAGCATATTCAAAAAAAATTGATGAAATTAAAAAAGACATGCAACAAACATTCTAGTACCAAAATATTCATAAAAAATTTCAGAGTTAGAATATTAATTTAAAAAATTTATCAAAATTGTTAATTGACAAATAAAAAAGATGTTATAATCATGTTTAAAATTTAAAAAAAATCACTAAATTAAATAGGAGTATTTACTGGAAAAATGTTGTGAACCAAATTACTACGATAAATCCTGCAACTGGTGAAGAAATTGCAAAATACGTCCCTATGGAAAAAGAACAGGTTTTTCAATCAGTAAGAAAAGCAAAGAGAGCATTTCCAGAATGGAAAAAAGATTATGAAAGACGTAGAAGCTATATTTACAATTTGGTTGAATATTTAAAAAAGAACAAATCAGAATTAGCAAAAGTTGCAACATCAGAAATGGGAAAACCAATCAAAGAGTCCACTGGTGAAGTTGAAAAATGTGCATGGGCACTGGAATTTTATGCAGATAATGGGGATAGTTTTCTTTCAGATGAAGTGTTAAACACAGACGCAAGGAAAAGCTTTCTCACATTTGAACCACTTGGAGTAATTGGATCTATTATGCCATGGAATTTTCCTTATTGGCAAGCTCTAAGGTTCGCCGCACCATGTTTAATGGCTGGCAATGTCATTGTAATGAAACCATCAAGAATAACTTTACAATCAGGCATTGAAATAGAAAAAGCATTTGCCGAATCAGGTATCCCAGACGGAATTTTTCAAACAATAGTTGGAAGTGTGGAATCTGCAAATCATCTTATTGATTCTGAGGTTAATGCAGTTACATTTACAGGTAGTACAAATGCAGGTGCTAAGGTAGGTCAACGAGCTGCAAATAATTTAAAGAAATGTGTTTTGGAGTTAGGGGGGAGTGACCCATTTATTGTACTAGATGATGCAATTATTGAAAAAGCCGCTGAAGGAGCAGTTAAAGGTAGATTCATCAATTGTGGCCAAAGTTGTGTTGCATCAAAGAGATTTTTTGTTGGTAAAAATATTGCAAAAGATTTCATTGAATTGTTTATCAAAAAAGCATCTCAATTAAAAGTTGGTGATCCTACATCAACTGAAACGGATATTGGACCATTATCAAGTAAAGATGGTTTAGAAACTATATCGGGAATAGTAGAGGACGCAAAAAATAAAGGCGCTGAAATTCTGCTAGGTGGTTCAGAAATTGATAGCAAGGGTTACTTTTTTCAGCCAACAATTCTTACAGGAGTTAAATCAAATATGAGAATCGCAAAAGAAGAAACTTTTGGTCCTGTTGCTCCAATAACAATAGTGGATAGTGAAAGTGAAGCAATAAGATTAGCAAATGATACAGAGTTTGGATTAGGAGCAAGTATTTGGACCAAGGATCTTGCAAAAGCTGAAAAAATGTCAAGACGAATAGAATCTGGAATAGTTAGTGTCAATAATGTGGTACTTTCAGATCCAAGAATTCCATTTGGTGGAATAAAACATAGCGGATTTGGAAGAGAATTATCTAGATATGGGGTTCTTGAATTTGTGAATATTAAATCAGTTAGGTTTTATGATAATCTATCTCATCACCATTACGTAGAATAAGTATTCATTAATGAGAATTAGAGATTACCTTAAGTATCATGTTGACGTATATTGGAACGGCGAGGACGCTCATTAACACCTATGTTTTGAGTGAAGATCATTGCGATCTGGGGAACGCCTTGAGCTTTTGGATTATAACCAAAGTTCATGATTCTCAGTTTGGTCCTCGTCAATTTTCTTGATCCTCAAATTCATCATAATCGCATTCTTCTAATTTGATATGGGTCAGGATTCCATTTTCATCAAAGTAAATCTCAGTGCATATATCAGATGACAAAGTTGAGGCTAAAGTTTCAGCTAATTCTCTAGACAAATCACCTAATTTGTCAGAATTTGTGGAATATCTGTATTCAGTAATTTGATCATCATGAAAAAAATCTATCTCAATATCTCCCCTTGCAAATTTCCGAACTCTAATAACTTGACCAAAAATACTGTAAGACAATTTATTTTTTTGTTTGAGAAATGTCTTGTGTCAAGTTTTCAACCAATTTTTCGTAATGATCTCTAGTTTTGCCAGTTTCTTGTAGTTTTAATTCCTCAACATCGTTTAGTTCTTTATCAACTTTTTTTGAAACATATTGTAAGCGAGCCTCTGCCATCATAAATAATCTATTATTTTCTTTCCACAAATGTTCTGTAATGTGTTCGGTATATTGTTGCATGTCACTAATCAATTTGGTAGCATTGCCAGAAGAGATGTATTCCTTAACAGATTCTTCCATTTCTTTTCCAATTTCTCGTGAACGCTGGTGATCTAATAGCATCATTGCAATTGGACCCATATCATGTGGCATTCCGGCTTGCTCCAAAGCTGGAAAAAGAGATTTTTCTTCTTTACTATGATGACAAACATCAGTGAAATTTTTTGAAAAATCAATAACAGGCAACAATATTGAAGCCGGAATTTGTTTCCCTTCGTTTAAAAGTTGAATTGTAGTCTCCATTGCTTTAATTACCTTTTCAATTAGATCGTGATCTCGTCTTAACGATGCGGTGGACATTATTTTTACAATTAAAATCCAATATCTATATCTTATTTAATTTTTTGGAAAAATTATAAAAGATGTAAAATTAGTTAACGAGTTTATCGCTAACAATTTTATTGGATTATCTATTAGAAAGATTTTTTGCTTTTACAAATGCCCAAATTTTTTTGGTCATTTCACTTGGTGCAATAGGTTTGTTACCAAAAACTTCTTCTACAGTTTCTTTACGTCCAGAAAAGGTAATTGAGTAACCACCGAAAGCTGGTTTTCTAGATTTTAACTTTGTTGATGATTGTGTTTTTGTGTTTATTTTTTTATCATTGTTTTTTGTTGTAGCTTTCTTTTTTGTTGCAACTTTCTTTTTTGTTGTTTTATTTTTTACTGCCAATTTCTTGTATTTTTTATTTTAAATTAAGTATAATAACTTACACTTTCGTATAGTGTAAAATAAGATAATTTTCAAGCCGTTTTATTCTATTTAACCTTAGTTTGGGTGATTTTATGATTTTATCAAAACCATCCCCTTGAACAAAAGTGATTGCTTCAGTACCTCCTATTATGAAAGGAGCAACAGTTATTAAAATTTCGTCAAATAAATAATTTTTTATAAATTGCCAATTAACTGTACCACCACCTTCAACGAGAAGTGTAGTAATTTTTCTTTTATTCAAAATATTTAGAAGTGATTCAAGGTTAATAGAATTTTTACCAGATACTATTACTTCGATTGGAAATTTTTTTAATTTTTCCAAATTTATTTTACTAATTTTTTTAGAAACTACTATAATAGTTGGAACTTTATTACTTGTTTGTAAAATTCTTGAATGAGCAGATATTGTTCCTTGAGAGTCCAAAATTATTCTTATTGGGTTTTTCCCTTTTGAATGCCGTACAGTTAGTAAAGGATTATCTCTATGTACAGTATTTTTCCCTATTAGGATAGCGTCTACCCTGGAACGAAGTTTATGAAGTCTGATTTTATCTTTTTTTGAAGATAATTTTGAATCTCCGGAACGTGTTGCAATTTTTCCATCAATTGAAATAGCTGCACTAAGGATTACATGTGGTCTAGATTTTTCCATGCACTATTTTACCCCCAATCATGACAGCTTTAATTGCAGATTCAGATGCTCTGTGTACTATTGATGCATGAGGATTATGCATTGGTTCCAAATCTAATGAATGTTTATCTAGAAATATACAATCTGCAAAACTATCATTTTCAATTATACCAATATCTTGTTGTAAGATTTTCCCACCATTAACAGTAGCCATTTTTAGAATTTCTTTTGGATCGATTCTTTTTTTGTGGATACCCATTGTTACTTTCCACAAGTAATCCATTTCTCTAAACATATCTGGAGAATTTATCATCACATTATCAGTTCCAAGTGCTATTGTGCATCCTGCTTTTTTCATTAATTCGATATTAGGAATTCCTTCAGCAAGGGCAGCATTAGCTCTTGGACAAATTACAATTCCACGATTTTTTTTTGCTGTTACTCGTAAATCGTTTGAGGAGGCATGAGTCATATGTACTAGAAAATGTGGTTTTAGATTCAAAGCACGTATGGTTTCAGATTTTCCAGTGGTTTTTTTGGATCTGGAAACACTTTGAATAGTCTCAGAAGAATGAATTGCTCTAATTTTAGACACATGTGAGTAATAATTTAAAATATTATTGCTATTTTCATTTGCTCCACTTATTCCAATTCCATCACATTTCTCTAGTAATTTGGAAAATTCATCCATTTCGAATCTCGGTAATGGAGTATTTTTTCTTATTTCGTTTGGTTTTTGATAGTATTCCAGCCTTCCAAGTATAATGGATCGTATTGGAATTTCAGATAAAACTTGTCTTAAAAGCAAAACTCCGTCTAATCCACCCTCCCTAAAATCTACAAATGTGGTAATTCCTTTACGTAGCATAGAATAACAAGAGTTTTTCATGAAACTCACAAGATGTTTTTTGTTTGTATTTTTTAGAATTTTAGGTTTTATACCAAAAATTGGATGAATTCGTTTATCAACTGAACTGGTTAGATTGATATCTTTTGCGATAGAATCACCTATGTGAGTGTGACAGTTTACAAATCCTGGAATTAATAGAAGTCCTTCACCATCGAAGTTTTCTTCTTTGGTATTTGATCTAATATTTTGTCCAATTTGTTTGAATCTTTGATCTTGAATCCGTATGTTAGTACTTGCAACAAATTTTAATTCCTTACCTAAGAGTGAACTTAAATTTTTAATTAGCATGATAGTTCATAAACATCAGGTTTTTCTTTTCCAGAATCTCTAATTTTTCTTATTGTATCAAGAGACTTAGTTGCAAGATTTGTAGCTTCTCTAGCCGTTTTTGCATTACCAATTCCACAATTTAATATTATTTTATTTTCCGTTTCAATTAATTTAATAAAGTCCTTTACAGAGCTTTTTGCATCTTCTGTTGCAACAACCATAAAATTATCTCCACCCATAAAAAATGTAAGAGAATTTTTTTTTAGAAAGAATTTAGACATTTTTAAATATAAATCAAAAATTGTTATGGAAATCTCATAAGGTGAATTAGTTTTTCTTTTTGAAGTAAGATCATCCACATCAAGATGCATTATGGAAACATTTTGTTCTGATTTACCATTAATAAAACCAAAAATATTATATTTATTACTTAGAAAAATTTCATTTTTCTTTGCTTCATACGCTTTAAGATTTGCCCCGTATGGTGATTCCGCGTAACCAATTGAGATGGATAATTTGACATCAAAAGAATTTTCAAGTTTTTTTTGAATTTCAATATGATCATCTAATGTTAATCCATTAGAAACTACAAAAAATTCATCAGCTCTGTTTAGAAAAACGAGACAGCTCTTTTCAGAGAATAATTTTTGAATTTCTTTGTATAGTGATGCCTGAAGTATTTGAAGAGTGTGTTCTCTATCGCTGCCTAGTGTAAGTGTCCAATGACCGTAGCCATTTATTTTCAAAATACTAAGTTGAATCATTTTTGAATTCTCCCAAGCTCATTTGAGATTTTTAATACTGCTTCTACAGCCCGTTCAGTTACTGGTCTAATTCTTGCATAGGCATGTCTTTCCAGCATACCTGGCCCAGTTATTCCTAGTGAAACAGGTTTTTTGTATTTAATAGATAAGTTAGTTAATGTATTTACTATAGAATGAGCAATCACTTCATCATGCTTTGTTTGTCCTTTGATGATAGCTCCAAGCGTTATGATTCCATCAACATCTTTTTTTTGTAATAAAGTATCAATTATTATTGGCATGTCGTATGCACCTGGAACTTTGCAGGTGTAGACTATTTTTAAATTCATAATTTTTGCTTTTTCCTGTGCTACGGAAAGCATTCTAGATGTAATTTCCTCATTAAATTCTGAAACTACTATGGCAATATTCAAAATTAATTCACCTTTGCATACTCTAATAATTCTTTTCCATCAATTAATGGAATAGCATTTTGTTTTGCATATTTTTCTGCTTTATCAATAGACAATGCAGTATAAGTTTCAGCATCCATCATTTCACAAATTGCTGCAACAGGAGTTAATCCTGCAATTTGTGTAAGATAAACAGACATTTCAGTATGACCTTGTCTTTGTGCCAATAACCCCTTTGATGCAATTAATAATGGGACATGTCCTGGGGTTTTAAAGGTAGAAACAAATTTTTTCTTTTTGTTATCAACATTAAAAATATTGGCCATTTCTCTGATTGTTAGTGCTCTGTCTTTATCTGTTATCCCAGTATAAGTTTGATAATGATTAATTGTGATTGAAAATGTAGGATGATCGCCGTATGGAGCAAGTCCCATAATCATTTCTTTATTTGAAAATGTTGATTCAGATAAAATTTCGTGGATGTATTTTAATTCTAGGGAATCTGCAAAATTATAATCAATGGAAATACACAAAAGACCTCCTGCATGTTGACGCATTCTTGCAACATGTTCTGGTGTTACAAATTGTGCAGCTACCATCATATCAATTTCATTCTCTCTTCCTTCAGAATCAAATAATAACACAAATTCACCTCGTTTCAATGATTCTAATCCTGATTCAAGTGACATAAATAAAAAATATCTTCAAACTAATTATAAAGTTTACTAAAAAAATGGTAATTACCAAGATTTTGGTAGAATATTTACTGTAAAATATATTTTCCCAGAATATCAGTTTCAATATTGATTTTATCGCCAATTTCCTTTGTTTTAAAATTGGTTATTTCTATCGTATGAGGAATCAAGCAAACAGACGCCTGATTTTTTTTGACATCCACGACCGTCAAACTAATTCCATCAATTGCAATAGATCCTTTTTTAACAACATATTTTGTTAGAGCTTTTGGAATTTCAAACCAAATTTGAACTTCTTTAGTTTTATTTTGAATTTTTTTAATCGTACCAACTCCATCCACATGTCCCAAAACAAAATGTCCTTCCAGTCTATCTCCAGCCTTTAAACTCCGTTCAATGTTGACAATACTACCAGGTTTTAAATTTCCTAAATCAGTTTTCTTGGTAGTTTCTTCAATCATTTCAAAAATACAGTTAGATTTGGATAGCTTCGTGGCAGTAAGGCAAACGCCATTTAAAGCAACACTTTGTCCAATCTTTAATCCCTTAGAATATTTTCCCAAATTTACAGTTAGCTTAATGGCACTTCTATTTTTGGTATTTTTAGAAATTTGTTCTACTTTTCCAGTGCCTTCGACTATTCCTGTAAACATTATTTGTTGTGTAAAATTTCTGTGTATAAATTGATTCTCTCTATGTTAAAACTGTTTTTTGTTCTTTAACTCTTCAAATTCGTTTTGACAGTATTGATGAAAAACTGAGCAGTTGTTTCTTTTTGCATCTATTTTGATTTTTTCCATATCTTTAACTAGCATTCCTTGTGCAGCTAAAAATGCTTCATCTTCCAGACCTAATTTTTCAAAAGATTGAGATTTTGCTATAGATGCTTCACGTAAACTTGGATCCACCATTTGAGCTTTATCGTAATATACTATAGATTCTAAATAATTTCCCAGATGATTCAAGGAAATGGCCTTATTCATCAATGCAGTTATATCTTTTTCATCTAGTTTTAGAGTTTTATCATAAAATTCAATTGCTTCTGTATGTCTGTCTAATTCATTTAATGATAATCCCATACTATTGAGAATCCAAGTGTCATGACTATCAATTTTTAAAATCATTTCACAATGATGTAAGACATCATTGTATTTTTTTAATTTCTCGAGTGAATAAATTTTGTTTTTTAAGGCATAATTGTCATATTTTTTTATTTCTAAAACTTTATCACAATAAATGATCGCCTCTTCAAATTTTTCTAGATTTAACAAAGCTAATGCAGAATTCTGCAAAGCAACCATATCATTCGGATCAATTTCGAGTAATTTTGTACAATATTTTAACATGTCA
>Ga0210139_1000205_pt1 | contig 11747 bp, 8 predicted proteins | sample Browns_TuleB_D2_FD_184855 | JGI IMG/M metagenome (GOLD analysis project Ga0210139, IMG submission 184855) | Wetland microbial communities from San Francisco Bay, California, USA, that impact long-term carbon sequestration - Browns_TuleB_D2 (SPAdes) | ecosystem: Environmental > Aquatic > Marine >... | reverse complement strand
AGGGTGGACGAGGCGGAACAGGGTTACTGGTACGCAAGGAAATTGCTCGGTGATCTGCTGGCTGAAAGTGGAGATTGGACCAGAGCGACAACGGAGTACCGCAAGGCTCTTAAACATGCCAAAGACACCGGTCGGGCGTTTCTTTTCTTATCACTCGGCAACGCTTATGAGAACAAAGATGAACTTGATGAAGCAAAGGACTTATACAAGCAAGGGTTGCAAATGGTTCCCCGTTCACCGGAATTGCTAAACAGACTTCGCGCCCTCGCAGTCCGAAATCGGGATTGGCAAGACGCAATAATATGGCAAGAAAAAATGGAGCAGGAGTTTACAACGGATACCGAAACGCCTCAGGAATCCAACTGGAAAATTGGAATCCGTTACGAACTTGCCCGCGATGCATGCCACAATGGATCATACAAGACATCCCAGGCGTTATTGAAATACATTTTTCGGATCACCGATTACTTTACTCCGGCTTATTTGCTGCAGGGTGCGATTCAGGAACAACAGCATAATCCACTTGCAGGTTTCCGCTGTTACGACAATGGATTTCGTCTGACCCAAAATCCTGCATTGTTGAAGAAAATTGCCGAGAGCTTTCTCCAGCAAATGCAGCCTGCGAAGGCAGTCGAATTCTTACGCGATGTCGTTCGCAACAGTCCGGCCGATCCCCGGGCCGCGTTCTGTCTTGGCGATCTGTACAGAAAGCTTGAAATGAGTGAGGATGCGATCAAGATTTTCGAGAGTATCCGGGGTAAACACCCCGACTGGGCCCTGAATAGTTCGGCGCTCGCAGAACTCTACTACCGCGCAGGAAGGGAGGAAGAGTCCCTGCAAATTTACCGAACGATCATCGACGGCACGGAAGGATTGTCGCTGTTGCCATGGCAATGTTATAATTGTAATACTACATACATAGAATATGCAGGGTTCTGCATGGTCTGCACAATGTGGAACTCCATCAACTTAAACCAGAACAAGGCGGGAATGAAGGATTTCGGATATGAGAAATCTACCGCCTTACCTCTCTAGGCTCCATTCTCACTTCGATCGAGCTTATTCTACATTCCGTACTTCCCTGTTATCGCTTTGCTTCCCGTCGCAGTGTATATGCTGCGGCGAACTTCAGAAGTATCCGAATGTTCTGTGTGAGTCTTGCCGCAATCGGTTGCCGCGCATTCTGGAGCCCTATTGCGGGTTATGCGGTTCGCCTTTGCCGCTTTCCTGGCAGGTAAAAATCTGTCCGGATTGCCGCATGAGGCGACCGCGGTTGACCAGGATCCGCTCAACCTTTCTTTATGAGGAAGCCGCAATGCAAATGATCCACGAAGTGAAATTTTCCCGTTGCGCGCGCTCGCTTCGATTTTTTGCGGAAGAACTGTATGTTCACGCCCTTCACGATTTTCCCCGAAGCGTTTCCGCTATTGTCCCTGTGCCGCTTCATCGATCTCGTGAATGGGAGCGAACTTTCAATCAATCCGCGCTGCTGGCGGACCATTTGAGTGCGCTATCCGGCATTCCCGTGAAGCTCCTTTTGCGGCGGATCAAACGGACTCGACCCCAGACTTCGTTATCCGGTCACGCAAGAAGAAGGAATTTGGAGGGAGTGTTCCGCCTGAGCCAAAACGTTCTTATTCCGCGATCGGTGGTTTTGCTGGATGATGTTGTGACAACCGGCGCTACCCTTGAGGCCTGCGCAGCAGTGCTCCGCAGTGCGGGTGTTCGCAAAGTCTATGGATTGACCATTGCCCGGGCTGTACTCAAAACCTAGAACGAGAAATTTCATTCGTCCAATTTGCAATAGTTCTGGCTCTTTATGGTATGTTAGCTGGTCATATTTTATGGATTCCACGATGACAGAAACGAAATCTCCGTGGCTGGATTGGAGCCAGAGTTGGATTCTTAAACGGATTGCAGGACTTCGGATCGAAGAACTGATCGCCTATTTCTTTTTCATTCCGTCACTTGCGATCACTTTCCGGGCGAATGCATTTTTTTGGCTGGAAGACTACGGGATGGGGCGGAGGATCGGCAGCGGGATCTGGCGAATTTTGCTGGCTGCGGTCCTCCTTCCGTTAATTCCATATCTGTCTCACAAATCGGAACGATCACGTCTTTTTCTGGTTGTTCGGAATGCTCTTCCTTTTGTGATTGCTGTTGCGATTTATACCAACCTTCATGACACGATCCATTTTGTAAATCCGCATGATGTTCAAGAATGGTTTTACAGGGCTGACATCTGGTTGTTCGGTGTAGAGCCAACCATTTGGGCGCAGCAATTCTATCGCCCATGGCTGACTGAAGTTCTTTCTTTTTGTTACGCGGCGTATCTACCGCTCACAATTCTATTGCCATGCATCTTGTTTATTCAGCAAAGGGACCTGGAAGCACGGGAGACCTTGCTTGGTATCGTTCTCTGTTTCTACTGCGGATATTTCTTTTACATCCTTTTTCCGGCGGTCCCGCCGCGGCTGGCAATAGCAAATCTCTACACGCACGATTTCGAAGGAGGATTTCTCCTGGCCGCCCAGCGGGCAATGGTTTCTATTTCCGAATCCTCTTCCCGCGCGGCTTTTCCCTCACTTCATATCGCGATTACCTTTTTGACACTCACTTATGCTTTTCAGTTTGTTCGAAAGCTTTTCTGGTTCCTGCTGCCTCTGGGGATCGGCCTCATGATGGCAACCATTTACCTGCGGCATCATTACGCTGTTGATTTAATGGCAGGCGTGCCCGTTGCGATCTTTGCCTATCGGTATTCGCCATCGATCGAACGAACATGGGAAGGCTTTCGGGAAGGCCTTCGGCGTTCGTAGCGTCAAACGGTCAAGGTTATTTCTTTGCGGCAACGTACGCTTTCACGTTCTTTTCCAGGATAGACAGTGGAACGGCACCGCTTCCCAGAACGACATCGTGAAACTCGCGGATGTTGAACTTCTCGCCCAGTTGGTCCTCTGCGTACTTTCGAAGCTCTTTGATTTTGAGCTCGCCGATTTTGTATGCCAGGGCCTGTCCGGGCCACACGATGTAGCGGTCGATTTCCACGATGATATCGTGCTCCTGTTTCCCCGCGTTCGTTTTGAAATAGTCGATGGCTTTCTGGCGGTTCCAGCCCATTGTGTGCATGCCCGTATCGACAACGAGTCGCACTGCGCGCCACATTTCATAGGTAAGCTGGCCGAATTTCGAATAGGGGTCTTTGTACAATCCAAGTTCGGGCCCGAGGCTTTCACTGTAGAGGCCCCAGCCTTCAACAAAGGCCGTGTAACCGGTAAAATTACGAAATTTCGGAACGTTTTCCATTTCTTGCGCGAGCGCAATTTGGAGATGATGCCCCGGCACTGATTCGTGAGCGGAAAGGGCTTCCATTTCCCATTTCGGACGTGTTTCCAATTTGTAGGTGTTTGCGTAATACCAGCCCGGTAGCCCGGCTTTCAGGTTCCCCCCATTGTAATAAGCGGTGGTCTGCGAAGGAGCTGAATATGCAGGAACTTCTTTGACACCGTAAGGAGTCCGCGGCAATGTGCCAAACAACCTTGGAAGTTCGGGGTCGATTCGTTTGCAGATATCGCGGTAACCGTTCAACAAATCTTCCGGTTTGGTATAGAAAAATTGCGGGTCGGTTCGCAGAAAATGAAGAAATTCTTCAAAGGTCCCTTGAAATCCCGTATCGCGGATGATCTTATCCATTTCTGCCCGGATGCGCGCCACTTCGCGCAGGCCGATTTCATGAATTTGTTCCGGAGTTAGGTCGGTTGTGGTTGAAACTCTTGCATTATAGGCATACCACTCTTTCCCGTCAGGAAGAGCTGAAATTCCGATCTCTTCGCGCGTGTTTGGATAATATTGAGTGGTCCAGAATTGATATAGCTTTTCGTATGCGGGGATCAGCTTTGTTTTGATTGCTTCCGCTCCAAGCTCGCGCAGCCTCATTTGATCCGCCGCGGCGATCGTGTCCGGAAAATTCTTAAATGGTTGATAAAAAGGTCCGCCTGAGAAATCTCCGGAAGTGTGGGCACGGATCTGTTCTGCCACATCCCGCAGTGTAATTTTGGGCGGCGTAATTTTTCGGCGAAGGCCTTCCTGAAGCCGTTCGATTGTCTGGTCCATCATGACCGGGAACCGATTCAACCGGGCGATGTAATCTTCATATTGCTTTGCATTGTGGAACGGAAGCTGTCCAACCGCGTCAGGCACGTTCTGCTGAATGCCGCCCATTTGATTGATTGGCAAAAGATAATCCGGGAACCGTTGGCCTTCGATCGCCTGTTTTGTATTGAGAAGATATAAATCGTAATTGAGCTGGTTCGCTCCTGAAAGCTTGGATCGATCCAATGCTTCCAGTTCCTTCAGTGTTTGGAGATCGTGCGCCTGGTCCTTTTGAATGGCGGCCAGCGAGACATCTGGTAGCTGGTCGTTGTAACGCAAATCTCCCAGGAAAGTGGCAAAAATCGGATTTTGCTTGAGTCCGTATTCCCATTGCTCGTCAAAAAAGGAATTCAGTTTTTGATCTTCTGTGCTTTGCGCATTCGCTACTTGTAGTATGTTCAGCATCGTAGAGATGCTAAGGATCCAAATCCATAAATGGAAACGCATAATCTGACCTCTCTGTAGGGCTATTATAATCACAGGAGTCGTTACAAAAAACGTTGATTCTCGCGTGTTTGGTAGAAATTTTGTGATACCATATTCGTGAAAGCGGGCATAACTCAGCTGGTAGAGTGCAAGCTTCCCAAGCTTGATGTCGCGGGTTCGAGCCCCGTTGCCCGCTCCAAATTTTTTGGACTAAAAGGAAGATCCTATGAAGTTTTTTGATCCAAAGAAAAAAGAACCTTCAGTACCAGAGAATCCTCGCACGAATCCAACTTCTGCGAATGTTCAGAACGCAAATCCCACTCCAAGATCGCAGCCTGTACCACCGCCTCCGGCGCCGATCCCTGAGCCGCCGAAGATGGAATCGTTCAAACCCGAGGCCGTTAACATGGAACAGAAACTGGATTCCGTAAAACAACAGTCTGCATCGCCAACCGTTTTAGTTCCAGTGCCGGAACCTGTAAGGGTGGCCCGCAGTGGAAAGACTCTGATCGGAAATACAGTGACAATCCGCGGAGATATCACTTCCGAAGAGAATTTGCAGATTGAAGGCGTGGTGGATGGCAGCATTGAAAGCAGTGGCGATATTCACGTCGGATCAGAGGGCAAGGTGAACGCCAGCCTTCGAGCCATGAACATAGTGATTCATGGAAAAGTGATTGGCGATTGTACGGCGGTGAATAAACTGGAGCTCGCGCACTCTTCGCTCCTTCAAGGAAACATTCGCGCGCCGAGACTCTCCATTGCCGAAACTGCCCAGTTTAGTGGGGCAATCGATATGAGACCTCGAGAGACTCCTGTCGTTCGCGAATCAAAAGAGAAAAAGGATTCGATGGCGCCTCTCGAAATAGTCGAAAAGTAACGTACCCCCCCTGCTGGCTCACGAGAAGTTCCGTTTTGCACATATACTGGAAGTGTGTATGCCGCACAATTTTTTCACAGGGAGTTGAACTATGATTCGGTTGCCACAATATAAGAATCTCATAAACGGGAAATGGGTTGATTCTTCGTCAGGCAAGGTTTTAGCGAACACCAATCCTGCCGATCGTCAGGATGTCATCGGCGAGTTTCCCGACAGCAACGTCGAAGATTTGCATGTTGCGATTGAAGCTGCGACAAAAGCATTTGAAAGCTGGCGACTGGTTCCTGCCCCTAAAAGAGCTGAGATACTTTACCGCGCAGGCGAAATACTTACTGCGAAGAAAGAAGAACTCGCAAAGGACATGACCCGTGAAATGGGAAAGGTGCTGAAAGAAGCACGCGGCGACGTTCAGGAAGCGATTGATATGACGTACTTCATTGCCGCTGAGGGCCGTCGCTTGCATGGACATACAACGCCCTCCGAACTGCGCGACAAGTTCATGATGTCGATCCGAATTCCTCTGGGTGTAGTTGCCGTGATCACGCCCTGGAATTTCCCTATGGCAATTCCCTCCTGGAAGATTATTCCTGCTCTGGTTACGGGCAACACGGTGGTTTTCAAGCCTGCCGAAGACACGCCGCTATCTGCTCACAACTTTGTCTCCATCCTTCACGAAGCTGGATTGCCGGCTGGAGTGATCAATCTGGTTTTTGGATCGGGAGAAGCAATCGGCCCAACCCTCGTCAGCCATCCCGATGTATCCATCGTTTCTTTTACCGGCAGCACGGAAGTTGGACGAATCATCAATCAGAATGCTGCTTCTTCGTTTAAGAGAGTTTCCCTGGAAATGGGGGGAAAAAACGGACTGATTGTTATGGAGGATGCGGATGTAGATCTTGCTGTCGATGGCGCCGTTTGGGGAGGATTTGGGACTTCAGGCCAGCGTTGTACCGCGGCTAGCCGGGTCATCGTTCATGAAAGTGTCTATGATGAGTTTCTGGAGAAATTCGTACAGCGAACAAAATCCCTGAATGTGGGGAACGGTCTGGAGCTACAAACGGACATGGGCCCTTGCATCAATGAATCGCAACTTTTCAAAGTGGAAAAATACGTACAAATCGGGAAACAGGAAGGCGCGCGCCTGATGTGCGGCGGCTCCAGACTGGATGGTGGAAATTATGATCAGGGATTCTTCTATGCGCCGACGATTTTTGCTGAAGTTGATCGCCGCATGCGGATTGCTCGCGAGGAAATATTCGGCCCTGTTGTTTCCGTGCTCCGCGCCAGGAATCTTGAGGATGCCCTCGAGATTGCCAACGATACCCCCTACGGTCTCTCGAGTGCCATCTATACTCACAACCTGAATTACGCGTTTCGTGCTATGCGCGACCTCTACACTGGAATTACCTATGTCAACTCCTCCACCATCGGCGCCGAAGTCCACCTGCCTTTTGGCGGAACAAAGCAGACCGGTAATGGACACCGGGAAGGTGGACCTACCGTGATCGACCTCTTTACCGAATGGAAAACAATCTACGTCGATTTCAGCGGCAAGCTGCAAAAAGCGCAAATCGACGAATAAGCCTCAAGGACCAGGGAAAAACCAGTGAAAGAGCCCTCTGAACCCTGATTGTTGCACGTCGAGCTTCTTTTATGGACTGGCGACTTCTCATCCATCCGGATCTGCCCGGCCAAAGGCAGATGGCAATTGATGAAGCCCTCTATGCCTGCGCAGACCCGGACTGTCCTCCCGTTTTACGCTTTTATACCTGGCAAAAACCCACTTTGAGCCTTGGCTATTTCCAGCAGTACAAAAGGGTTGTACAGGAGTCGTTCGTAGTGCATAATAATATAGATGTAGTACGACGGATTACTGGCGGACGTGCCGTACTACATCAATATGAAGTGACTTATGCTTTGGCGGCATCTCTTACAAACGTTTTTGCAAATCAATCATTGCAGGAGACATACCGTTTGATAGGGAATGCATTGAACCTGGGCTTGCAGCGCATCGGCCTGGATCGACCATCGATACGATCCGAAGTTTCGCGTGAAAGCGCCGTAAAGGAGGCAAGGCTGCCCCAGTGTTTCGTTTCGGTTTCACAATTCGAACACGCCGCGGATACCAGAAAGGTGATCGGCAGCGCTCAAAAAAGATCGCGCGATCGATTTGTGCAGCACGGATCAATTCTTCTGGACTTTGACGTCTTTCTTCAAAATGGATGTATCAAAAGCCCCGATCCGGAAATTGAAAACAAAATCGCCCCGCTCAACCATGAATTTCATCGCAGCGTGGGAATGGACGAGATCGTTTCCTCCTTTCAGGAAGCCTTTGAACGAATTTTTCAGGTCCGGATCGAAGCATCAGAGTTAGAAACTCGGGAACTGGAGCTTGCGACTTCACTCGAAAATGTTTATCGGAGTGAAGACTGGACGCGGCGCGGATGCAGATAAAAAACTTTCACATTATCCGGAGCCTCGAGCGCAACACATTGTCCGAGCTGTTTCTTGCGCGCCATGTTCACGACAATTATTACGTGAAGATTCGTTTGTTTGACCAGTCCAGCATTACCAATGAAGAGGTCCGTGAAGCGATTCTCCAGCGTCTCCGAAACGCCTATCAGATGCGGCATCGAAATATCATTGCCACTCTGGACTATGGTGTGGAAGGTCGTTACATGTACCAGATCCAGGAGCACATGGACTGGGGGACGCTGGATGATCTTCTGGAAAAAACTCCATGCATTCCTCCAGAAATAGCTTCCTTTATTCTCCAGGAAATCTTGCGTGGCCTGCAATACGCTCACAACATGGGATGCTTTCATGGAATGCTCAGTCCATCGCGTGTCCTGCTCTCCTCAAACGGCATCGTTAAGCTTCACGATTTTCAGTTCCTCGATCTAAAAAATACGTTCCTGAATAAAGTGCAGACCCGCCTAAAAGCGAGGCAGCAGATGTATCTGGCCCCTGAACATCTGCTTGGAAAGGAGGCAGACCATCGCTGCGATATTTTTTCCGCCGGAGTAATCACTTACAGAATGTTGACGGGGCGTCATCCTTTTCTGGAAGAAAAATCCGAATGGACAGTCATGCAGATTATTGCATGCAACGCGAAGCTCATTTTTGAGCTGGACCCCACGCTTCCCCCTATGATGGAAGAGATGGTAGAAAAAATGATCGAAAAGGAGCCAAGCGCGCGGTTGCAATCGGCTGAAGAAGCCCTACGCATGATTGACAGTTATACAACCGATTTCGGAGAGATTCGCTCTTATGAGGTCCTTGCAAATTTCCTGAAGAAACCGTCACAGTCAGTGGAACACCTGAATGCTCTTCGGTCAGAGGATCTTCTTCAACAGGCTGCGCAATTTCAAATACAGGAACATTGGGAACGCTCGTTAATTGCTTTTTATCGCGCCCAGTTTTTGCGACCAAAAGATAAGAACATTGAGAATGAGATTCGTTCGCTTTGCAGCCGCCTTGGATATTCCAGCGGCGGCAACGACGATCCGACTGTTTTGCAATTGGAGCAATCTTTGAAAGCGAATCCGGACAACATTCAGGTTTTGCAGCGGCTTTCAACTCTTGCAAAATCTCGCGGGGATCTGCTTGCGTGCATTGCGTATCATAAGCGGATTTTGAAAATTCACCCGCGAGATGTTTTCTCCACAGCGCAGTTACGGCAACTTTTGGAGAGTACAGATCGAGACACTCTGTTTTCGCCAAACGAAACGAAATGGACGCGCTGGCAGGATTTTTACCGAACCCAGCAGCGTCCGCTCTGGCAGCGCTGGGGCTTATTGCAGGGAAATCTGTCGCTACTTACTTCTGTTTTCGTACTTGCAGCAATCATTGTCAGTATGCACTTATTTCATTGGATTCCGGTTGATGGTGAGGCTATCGCCGCCCCTGCATTTGTTGCTCAAGTGGCTTTGCCGGTTGTGACTGACCAGAAGATGGATGAATTGTATGAGCGCGCGGCCGCGCTGCGAAAGCAGGGAGACATTCATGTTGCAATGGAACTGTTGACCAAAGCACCGCTTGCGGAAAAAGGACGCTCCGCAGCCCACGTTCGGCTGCTCCTGGCCGGCTACTATTTGGAAACAGAAGACTTCGAAAGCGCTCTGGAGACCTTAAAAACAATCGATTTGCCTTCTGCTGACCTCAAACAAAGAGTCGATGCTCTGAAAATGATGGCGGAAACCTACCGTCTGAAAGGGAAATACGGCTACGCGATTGATCAGTATATCAATCTGGAAGTCATGCCGGAATTATCAGCCTCCGAAAGAAATGCCGCTGCCCTCAGAATTCAAGAACTTCAGGACGAGGCCCTTCAGGTACAATTGAAGAAACAGGAAGCAGAATAGCTCCCAGGTTTGTAACACCCGCGTCTCGTTGGTTGAACTCGAGCTCAAGAGCCCACCGGAGGCGTTACAAAAGGCAAACAAGCACTTTGACAGCCTTCGCATTTTCTACTGTTGGGTCGCGATTTGTAACAGGTGTGCCGGGAGACTGCTGTCCGCTCGTGGTATGATTCTGTGTTTCATTTTTGATTTTCGGAGGAACTCATGGGATTCGCGACGGATGCAATTCATGCCGGGCAGGAACCAGACCCTTCTACGGGCGCAATTACGGTTCCAATTTATCAAACTTCCACTTATGTTCAGGATGCTCTTGGTGAACACAAGGGCTACGAGTACGGGCGAACGCAGAATCCAACCAGAGCGGCGCTGGAAAAAAATATTGCTGTGCTGGAAAAAGGCTTTGCGGGTTTTGCCTTTGCTTCCGGAATGGCAGCGATTACTTCGGTTCTGCTCCTGTTGAAGGCTGGGGACCACGTCATTGTTACGGACAACGTCTACGGCGGTACGTACAGGCTGTTCATGAGAATCTTTTCCGGTCTCGGCTTGGAATTTACATTTACGGATACGTCAGGGCTCGAAAATGTTCGAAGAGCGATGAAACCCAATACTCGCATGCTATTTCTGGAAACACCGACCAATCCGCTCTTGACCCTCACCGATCTGCGTCATACTGCAACTTTTTGCAACGATATGAACCTCTTAATGGTGGTTGACAACACGTTCATGAGCCCCTATTTCCAAAAGCCGCTGAATCTGGGCGCCGACATCGTTCTGCACAGTTCCACAAAATATCTGAACGGGCATAGCGATGGTGTTGGTGGTGTAGCGGTTGTAAATACACAGGATCTCGCTCAAAAACTTGGCTTCATTCAAAATTCCGCGGGAGCGATTCTTGCGCCGTTTGAATCCTGGCTGGTTCTGCGTGGAATCAAAACGCTGGCGCTGCGCATGGAAAAACACAACGACAATGCAATGAAGATTGCTGAATATCTGCTTCGAGTGAAAAAGGTCCGCAAGGTTTTTTATCCTGGATTGCCGGATCATCCGCAACACGAACTGGCGAAGAAGCAATGCACAGGCTTCGGTGGAATGATTTCTTTTGATGTGGGTTCTCTTGATAGAGCGAAGACCCTGGTCGAAAATGTAAAGATCTTCGCTCTTGCTGAAAGTCTCGGCGGGGTGGAGTCGTTGATCGGACACCCGGTGACCATGACACACGCGAGTATACCGAAAGAGGATCGGCTGAAAATGGGTTTAACGGACAACATCGTTCGCCTGTCCGTCGGCGTCGAGGATGTGGAAGACCTGATCGGAGACCTGAGTTACGCGCTCGATCGGATTTGAAGAAGGGTTGAAAGGTTAACCCGTTAACCGTCAAGCATTATTAGGTTTATAATACTATCCATATGATTCGTTTTGGGACATCCGGCTGGCGCGGCATCATCAGTGATGAATTCACATTTAGTAACGTTCGATTGGTGTCGCAGGCGATTGCGAACTACCTGGCTCGAGAACGCCCTCCAGGCCGAGGTGTTGTTGTCGGGTACGATACGCGATTCCTATCCGAAAAATTTGCCGGCGAGTGTGCACGCGTAATATCGAATCAAAGAATCCCCGTATTTCTTACAGATCGCGATGCGCCGACTCCCGCTCTTGCTGCTGCCATTATTCGAAAAGAGGCGCAGGCCGGCATCAATTTCACGGCGAGCCATAATCCGCCTGAATACAGCGGTTTGAAGCTATCAACGAACAAAGGCGCTTCCGCCCTTCCGGAGGTTACAGAACAAATTGAAAGGGAGATTCGCAAACTGGAAGCTCATCCGCCGACATTCTATTACCTCGATGAAACATTGATCGAAGAGTTCTCCCCGCAGGAAATGTACCTGAATCTGCTGAACAACACAGTGAAGGTCGATCGCTTGAATTCG
>Ga0210139_1000204_pt1 | contig 11773 bp, 6 predicted proteins | sample Browns_TuleB_D2_FD_184855 | JGI IMG/M metagenome (GOLD analysis project Ga0210139, IMG submission 184855) | Wetland microbial communities from San Francisco Bay, California, USA, that impact long-term carbon sequestration - Browns_TuleB_D2 (SPAdes) | ecosystem: Environmental > Aquatic > Marine >... | reverse complement strand
ATGGTGTGCACGATACGAAGTTGAACTACTGGTTGTCTATCGATATAATAAATGTTTAACGGCGTGTAATAGGAGCAATATTTGTGTCCACAGTAACTGTATCGACGAAATATCAGGTGGTGATCCCCAAGAAATTCCGGGAGATTTTGAAAATCCGACCGGGCCAGAAAATTCAAATCCTTCAATACGAGGGCCGGCTTGAATTCATCCCTCTCAGGCCGATGAAAAAGCTGAGAGGCTCGCTGAGAGGAATCGATACGGCTGTCGAAAGGGATGTCGATCGCGTATGAACGTTGTGGATTCGTCTGCATGGCTGGAATATTTTTCTGATGGGCCCAACGCCAAATCTTTTGCGGCGCCGATTGAGGATCTGGCTCATCTGTTGATACCGTCTCTTTGTCTCCTGGAAGTATTCAAAAGAATCCTGGTTCAGAAAGGGGAAACTATGGCTCTGGAAAAAGTAGCGCAAATGCATCAGGGGAAAATTATTGATCTGGATGCTTCCATTGCCATCAACGCGGCGAAGCTCGGATTCACCCTCAAGCTGCCTCTGGCTGACAGCGTTGTCCTTGCAACAGCCCGGATTCATCAAGCCGTCTTGTGGACGCAGGATAGCGACTTCGAAGGCATCGAGGGCGTCCGCTACTTTTCGAAAAAGAAATGAGTTTGTGAATCGATAAATAGATCCGCGTCGTTAGGGTGTCAACCTTGGTTTCCACAACCGGCGCCGGCAACCGAATCAGTTCGGCGCATCAACGAGATACAAATCTGAAAACCCGCGGAGATATTGAGCAGCTATCGCCTTCCCGTCAGCTGTCATAACAAGATAATGTAAAGCCAGGATCCCAATCGGATCCGGGAGTCTAATCTCTTTCCACAGTTCCAGGCGCTCCGTCTTCAGATCCATCCGATACAACGTCGCAGCAGCACCTCTGATTCTGCTGATGTAAAGATATTTACCATCGTCACTCCACCGGACCGGCTTATCCTCGGGTCCCAGTGAGGAAAGAATTCGAGGCGAACCGCCCTCAATGGGATAGACAGCGACACGTTCATCGGAACTTACGGCTGTGACCCATTTCCCATCAGGGGAAACAGGATTCGCATTTGCGAGCGTTACGCCTTCTTCCGTGATCGCCACCGGGTCGCCGGATGCCAGATCTTGCCTGTAGAGCCTCAAACTTTTTTGAGGTGGACTGCCCGCGAATAGAATTCGACGGCCATCCGGCAGCCAGGAAACAAACTGAAAAATACTGACTTCTCCACGAGGAAGTTTCTTTGGTTCTCCAGGGCCGGTTGGCAATAGAATCAATTGTGAAGGGGGAGCAAGCACGACGGCAAGTACAAGTTTTTCATCAGGGGAAAGTGCACCCCAGGCGCCGTCGCCAAGGCGGACAGCCGGAGAACCGTCAGACTTTCGCAGATAGATTCCGTAATTTTTTCCTCCTCCCTCCCAGCCTTCCAGGAACACAACCGTTTTTGCGTCTTTTGAAATGTCCGATACATACGAGCCATCCAGCCAGGACAGATCACGCGGCTCCTTTTCCTCTGATGAAAAAAAATAAAAACCGCCTCGCACTTCGTCCCGGGTCATTAAGAATTGTGTTTGCCGCGAAATATCCTGCAACGTCAGTCTACCGGCCACTCGCACAATCACCCGGCTCTTCCCTTCAAGATCCACTGCGTACAGAGAGTTACTGCTTCCGACATCTGAGGCGGTAAATCCTATTTCCTTTCCGGAAGGAAACCAGGCAAGGCCCTCGACGCTGAACCATTCTCCTGAAAGTGATGTTACCGTTTTTTTCAGATCAACAATCTGGACCGATCCGCGATCATCTCCCCGGACGGGATGATCAATAAACGCAATTCTGTCACCAGTCGGTGAGATCCGTGGATGACTGATCCAACCGCCGCTTTTGTACAGAATATTTCCAACGGGAAATTCGAGGCGATATTCGCCGTTCATCACTCGCACTACAGCAAGCTGTGCTCCATCAGCGGACCAATCGGCGGAAGCAACATTTTCTAACAACTCGCGCGGAGATCCGCCGCTGAAAGGCGCTTGCGCAAGAGTTCCGATAACTTCAAGTCCAAGTGTATTGTGAAGGTCCCGTGACAATGCCAACTGTCCCGTTGAGGAAATGGAAAGAATGTCGAATTTTGGAAGTCCCAATGAGCGCGACTCAGGACTTTGTGGAATCGTTGCAAAGACCTCAGCAGGATTTGCTTCCCAGGCGGCCGAGTACAGAACGGTTTGTCCATCCGGCGCGAATCTTGCGCTTCGGATGCTGCCGCGACGAAACGTGAGGCGATGAAATTTTGGAGTCGAAATCGAAGATACGTTTCTTCCTGGTGCTTTTTGTCCCTCTTCTACGCCCATCTTCTTTCCCAAAATAAATGTCAACAGAAACAAAACGATCACCGCAAAAGCAGACAATCCCAGCTTTAGGTGTTTTCGCCCCAGAGGCGAAGGTGCAGTGCTGGAAATCGCAGTCTGTGAGGAAGCACCTGAAACGGACTGCAGATGAAACGCCAGATCGCGAAAGGATTGAAACCTTTCTTCCGCTGATTTTTCCAGACAGTGTCTTATGATTCTCAGAAGTTCCGTAGGAATGGTTCGAGTGGTGTCCGATAGTTCGGGCGGATCCTCTTTTAGAATTGCATTCATCGTTTCCACAGCCGAGTCTCTCTCAAAAGGACGCCTGCCCGAAACCATTTCAAAAAGAATGGTTCCGAAGCTGAATACATCGGAGCGATGATCTGTGGTTTTGCCTCGCACTTGTTCCGGCGACATGTAACCCACGGTTCCAAGCACGATACCCGACTCTGTTTGCACGGGTGTAGTCGCGGTCGGTAAGCTTGTGGCCTTCTCATCTTCAGTATGAGAGGGAATCAGTTTTGCGAGTCCAAAATCAAGAATCTTAACGCGACCATCCCTGGTGATGAAAATATTTTCCGGCTTCAGATCGCGATGCACAATTCCTTTGTCATGAGCCGCTGCAATGCCGCTGATAACTTGTAACGCGAAGTCGATCGTCTTACGCACAGGAAGTGTTGTGCCTGCAAGCCGGGCGCGAAGCGTCTCTCCTTCCAGCAGTTCCGATACCACATAAGTGCAGCCATTGTGCGTTCCGATATCATAAATTGCCATGATATTCGGATGATTCAGCATGCCGGCGGCACGCGCCTCCTGTTCAAAACGCCGCAAACGATCTGTGTTTTCCGAATATTCAGCGGGCAGGATTTTGATCGCAACCTCGCGCCCCAGTCTTGCATCGAATGCCCGATACACTTCCCCCATGCCTCCTGCTCCAAGCGGTGCAAGAATTTCGTAAGGACCCAGTTTTGTGCCGGCAAGTAACATGGAAATCAGAACCAATGTAATCGATATGCCTACTATAGCATCCTCGAGGGTTAGCCTCAGACGGCGATAAGCAGACAGGCACAAATAAAAGACTTTGCGGCCGGGTTCAGTGCGAGGCGCGTATTTTCGTCAGTAGCTCTTCAAAGCGCTCTTTTTTGCGGCTTTCTGGCCGTTATTTGATTTTATCGATGAGGTTTTCTGCCGCCTCGTGTAACTTCCTTGCTATATTCGCCTGCGCTTGCTCCAGTTTCTGGATTCGCTGGACCAGTATTTGAAGTTTCAACGCCTGTTGCTGGCTGAGATCTGATAACGAGCTCAAGTTCTGTTGAAGCTGATTATCGAGATCATTCAGATGCGATCCCAGTTGCAGGAGCGCCTGGCTCGCGGCATCGATTTGTGTGCTTGTGGGCTTGGAGGTGCTGGAGCTGCTTAGCAATGAGTTCAACCTTGATTGATCCGAACGAAGCGCATCTTCCGCCGCTCTCAGTTTTGATTTCAATTCATTGTTTGCGTCGATCTGCGCAAACAAATTCGTCAGGTCGCGATTTGCGTCCGCCTGAGCTTGAGCGAGCGTCAGCAGAACAATGCCGGGAATATCGGAAGAGGTTAATTCCTTTGCATGGTTCTGAATCAAGGTCGACCAGCTCGAAAGAACCGTTGTTTGCGGACTCTGTTTGATGATCAGCGAAGAAATCGAACCGATTTCTGTGGACGTAATCGCGGCAGTTACAGCACCCGGTGCCAACAGGCTAATGAACAATAAGCCCAAACCAATCCGACGTAAAGTCATAAATTCCCTCCGCTATTCAATTAGACGGATCATCTTTGCTTTTCTGAACTTATTGAAAAAGTGCTCTTCCGAGCGCTCTTTAAAGCAACCAACTGCCATTTCCTCACAATTTTCGCTGGGCGCAGTGGAAATTGTGAGGAAATCAGCAGCCGATAGGCAAGACCGAGAGAAGAGACTCATGTGCCGGCAGAAAAAGAAGACACATCCCGTAATGGAACCGGCAACTGAATAGGTCCAGGCACTCAATCGCCTTCAGTCCAGGCAGGCGGATCCAGGGGGAAATCAGAGTCGTTGGATGGCCGGGGCTAGCTCGCTGTTTCAGAACGGCGGCGCATTGCGGTCACTCGATCTTTCAGGTTCTCCATCATCTCCCGAAATCGGACATCCCCTTGAAGATTTTCCAGCAAAGGGTCACGCATTATCTCCCGGTAGGTCAAATATCCCGCATCCATGGCTTTCTGCAGCAACCGGTAAGCCTCCGGTTTGTTTCCTTGAATGGCCGCGATGGTGGCAAGATCATAAAGGTTATCTCTGCTTGGTTCCGCAAGATTTTGCTCCAGCCGCTTGCTTCGTTCAAAGATCTTCTTCGCATCTTCCGCCCGCCCGAGCTTCTTTAATGCGAAGCCATACCGTGTCCAGGAATTGCTCCATTCGACCGATACCGGTAAATTCGACTTCCGATAGTATTCCTCGGCTTTCTCGTAGTTTCCCAGGAAGAGTTCCACCAAGCCGGCAAAGGCTAGATTCCCGGAATTAGGATCGTTGGATACAATCTTCTGAGCAAACGTTCTGGCTTCCGTGCTTTTGCCCTGTATCAAGTTTATATACCCCAATCCGTGTAGAGCAAAGTCAAAATCGGGTTGTAATTCCAGACTTTTGTTCAGCCAAACTTCAGACTCTTCCAGGTCGTCCAACTCAAAGTAGATTGAACCCACATGGTAGTAATTAAAGGAAAGCACCGGATCGAGACTCACCGCCTTTTTTGCCCATTTCAAGCCCTCCACCAGATCGCCTCTTTCCATCAGACAAATGGAGTACATCGCCACCGCGGATGTTGAGTTGGGATTCAGTTCCAATGCCTTCATTACAGCTTCCAGAGCCTTTGTACTCTCTCTCTTGCTCCGGTATCCCTTCGCGAGCACGCAATACGCTTCAGAGAGATCCGGATCGATCGCGATGGCCTTTCGACAGGCCTGGATGGACTCATCAATCCAGATTTCCGGAAATCCAAACAAGTAGGACCGTTTGTGATACGCATCGCCAAGGCCGGCATAGGCTAACGCAAAATCGGGATCGATCTCCAAGGCTTTCTGGAAAAGTTGAATGGCATTCTCGTTATCGTCCTTGCGCCGCCTCAAGTAGTATTCGCGTCCCTTCAGATAAAAGTCGTAAGCCGTAATGCTGCCTGTCGGCGTCTTCTCAATTCGTCGCTTCTCGGACGGGGAGAGTCTCGCGTGAAGCGTGACTCCGATTTGCTTTACGATATCGCCCTGGATCTCAAAAAGGTCTCCCACCTCCCGGTCGTAGGTTTCCGACCACAGAGGAAAACCATCCTTCACACGGACCAGCTGCGCCGTTACACGGACACGTCTTTCATTCTTGCTCACGCTGCCCTGCACAATGTTGTTGACATTCAGTTCCCGGCCGATCACGCGAAGATCTTCATTCTTTCCTTTGAACGTAAATGCGGAAGTCCATGCCGTTACGCGCAACTCCGGATTTTGTGACAGGATATTCCTGATTTCTTCAGCCAATCCGTCCGCAAAATAATCCTGATCTTTTTCCTTGCTTGTGTTCACAAAAGGCAAGACTGCAATTGATCGGATTGCCCCTGTGCCATCGTTCATCGGTGATTCGGTCTTCCTGTAGAAGGCGGAGAAAAGAACGGAAGCAAGTGCAACCAGAAGCGCGCAAGCAATAACTATGTTTCTCCTTTTGCGAACAATCCTTCGGATTCTGTAGCGGAACATGGCCTTTCGAGCGGATGCTGGAACACCTTCCAGATGGCGACGAATGTCCTCGGATAAGCGTTCAACCGAAGAATAGCGTGATTTCGGTTCTTTCTGGAGAGCCATGAGAACAATGTCGTCCACGTCTCCTCTGAGACGCTGCCGCAGCTTCTCCGGGGAGCCTTCTCGGGTAGAGCTCACTGATTCTGGCGTCAGGCTCATGCGACCAGCCATGGACGGAAGAATGCTTTCTTTTTTCTGGGAAATGACGGCGCTTGGCTTAACCACGTCGGTGCCAATCATCTTTTGAATTTGTTCAAGCTGTTGAAAGCGATGCAGTTGATACGGACGGTGTCCTGTTAAAAGCTCATAGAGAACCACGCCGAGAGAGTAAATATCCGAACGAATAGTGATTTCTTGACCACACACCTGTTCTGGACTCGCATAATCGGGAGTCATCATTCGCCGCCCCGTCGCCGTCATTTCGAAGGCTGTAGTTGTTTGGACATCCTGAAGCAACAGCTTCGCGATACCGAAGTCCAGCAATTTCGGCACACCTTGATTCGTTATCAACATGTTCGCTGGTTTGAGGTCTCGATGCACGATCCTTTTTTGATGCGCGTAGTCCACTGCAGCACAAACATCCAGAAAGAGTTTTAGCCGCTCCGTGATGTTTAGTTTCAGCCGATTGCAATATTCATCGATCGGCACCCCGGGCACATATTCCATAACGAAATAAGGAAGGCCGTCTTCCGTAGACCCGGCCTGGATCAGCTGTGCGATATTCGGGTGGTCCAACGGAGCCAGAATTTTCTTCTCTCTTTCGAAACGGCGAAGAATTTCAACCGTATCCATCCCCCGTTTTACGATCTTGATTGCTACGCATTGAGAAGAGGTTCCTTCCAACGGTCGGGCCAGAAACACAACACCCATTCCACCGTGACCCAGCTTTCGCAGCACACAATAGGGTCCGATTCGATCGCTTCGCAATACATCCGGTGCACCAGATAGATCTGCCAACGTATCCATCTGGGAAATGAGCATCAACTCCACTTCATTTCGTATCTCCGGATCGCCGATGCAGGCTTCTTCCAAACACGCTGCGCGTTCCATGGAATCCAATTCCCTGACGTGTTGAAAGATATAAAGGGCTCGCTCCCGCCGTTCGCTATCCATACTATGGAACTAAGATCGTCACTTTTTTACACCAGGGTCCAATCTGAGATTTTTCACCAGGCGATAGAGGTGTGCGGAATGGATTCCCAGACTCGCTGCGGCCACGGTGTAGTTGTTGCCGGCAGCATCCAGCGCTTTCCGTATGAGCTTTCTTTTATATTCATTCACGGCCCTGTGAAAGTCTGTCGAGTCCTCCTTCCCGGGCCGGATGAGGCAAAGAAGGGAATCGGGCAAATCTTCGGACAGAATCACTTCTGTGGATCCGAGGAGAATCGCGCGCTCGAGCACGTTCTCCAGTTCCCTGACATTTCCGGGCCAGTCATATTGCATCAGACACTGCTGTGCTTCCGGCGAGACTCCGTGGACGCGCCGGCCAAGTTTCCGGCTGAGCCTGGAGACGAAATAGTTGGTTAGAAGCAGGATGTCGTCATCTAATTCACGTAGAGGGGGCATCTCCAGTTGGACAACATTTAGCCGATAATATAAATCCTGGCGAAACTTGCCTTGATCCACTTCCTTCTTCAGGTTTTTGTTTGTGGCCGCCACCAGTCGTAGATCAACCTGAATGGTGCGGGTCCCACCCAGGCGCTCGAATTCCCGTTCTTGCAAGAACCTCAAAAGTTTTACCTGCAGAATCGGAGCCAGTTCTCCGATCTCATCCAGGAAAAGAGTTCCGCCGGCGGCGAGTTCCAGTTTTCCTTTCTTCTGTGCTATCGCCCCTGTGAAGGCTCCTTTTTCGTAACCAAAGAGCTCGCTTTCCAAAAGGGTGTCCGGGAGTGCTGCGCAATTGATGGCAACAAAAGAATTGTTTGCCCGGTGGCTGTTCGCATGAATGGCTCGGGCGGCAAGTTCTTTTCCGGATCCGGTTTCACCACAAATCAATACGGTTGTATCCGATCCGGAAATCTTCACAATCAACTCGATGATTTTTTTCATTTCCGGACTTTCGCCGAGGATCGGGCGATCCATGTGAAGCTCCGTCTGCAAGCGCTTCCTTCTTTCGATGCATTCCTCCATGTCTATGCAATTCTTTACGATGGGAGCCGAGATGGCAGCAATCGCATTTACAAGCTGAAGATGATTCTCGTTTAAGGGCGTCATGGCATCGAGCGTGTCTGCATACAGTATTCCGAATACACGATCAAAAAGGACAAACGGTGCACAGAGCACGGAAGGAATCATGGATTCGTCATGCCGAACATCTTTTGCAAGAACCGCGAGTCTTTGCTTTACCACCTGTTCCGTCATGTTGAGATTGATTCGCGCGGGCGGCAAATTCGGAGCTTTTGTTCTGCGGGTGATGGTGATGAAGGCATTGGAATGACTTTCCAATATCAGAATCGCTCCCCTTTGCGCGGGGACGACTTCCAATACCAGATCCAAAAGCGTCCGTCCCAGCGATTCAAGGTTTTGAATGCAACTGATGGAAGCACTGATTCGCAAAAGAACATCGAGTTCTTTCAACTCCTGAATCGAACCCGGGATCTGATCCGATCTGGTAGTAACGAAAGAACCGGTTGAAAGTTCTTCCTCTGTTAAAATCGTTTCTATGAAAGGCTCTTCTTGTTCTGATACAAAGACAAACAGTGAGGAGCCGAGTTTGATGCGATCGCCATGGTTTAGGATTCGTTCACGGGCAGGAATCGAATTTACGAATACACCGTTTCGGCTGTCCAGATCGACAATCTTGCAGTTCAGACCCTCCTTGTTGATCCTGCAGTGATGGCGCGAAAGATGCAGGTCCGCGATTGCCACCTGATTGGATCTGTCACGCCCGATGGTCAAACCTTCATCGGTTAGCGGGGTAGAAGTGCCCTTCAGCGGTCCGGCCAAGGAGTACAGTATCGGTGTCATAATTTCAACAATATTATACAGTGGCCCCGGACCCAACACTGCAGAAACGCAAATCGGTTTTCGCACTTCTGCGGGAATTCCGGACAAAGCAACATCATTTCGTCTTGAACCTTCCAACAGTAAACCTCTGTTTGTCAGGCGCTTGTAGTTAGGAATCATAGCCGTTGCAAGCGCTCTCTCTCCTGGCATGGTTCTTGGTCATGTGCATTCGAACCTCTCGAAAGAGTGCGCCAAAGAGCGTTTCGAAAGGTTCTACGATGGAGGAGATGGAACCGTGAAAACTACATTTGCAGGCTTATGTGATGAAAAGAATGTCGCGCGCCGGTGGCAGGATCATAACAGGTGGTCGATTGTCGGATTTTTCCCGGCCGGCCTTATACGACGAAGCGGATTGGGGCTTGCACTCATCGCAGTCCTTTTGATGTCGGTTACACCACACACGATCATGGCAACGGAAGGCGGAGGAACAAGCAAGGCTCTCGGTGTGGATACCGTCCGGTCCGGAGTCCAGCCACCTCCGGGTTTACGGCTCACCACTTTTCTGGCCCGCTATGACACCGGTCATACGCTCGACAGCTCCGGAAACGACCGGTCTCCGCTATCCAATTTCGACGTCTATGCAAACGCGGTCACGTTTCGGTTCCAATACGTTTGGAGCGATTTTCACGTCTGGAACGCGAATATCGAAACTCGAGTGGGTTTCAGCGCTTATGTCGATGCGGGTGTGAGCTTTGATGTGCGAACACCGTTTGGTCAAATCCACAGGAACGGTTCGGCGAGCGGAATCGGAGATGCGCTGTTTGCGCCGGTGATCCTCGGATGGCATGGGAAGCGTTTTCACCAGATGTTGGGTCCCGAATTCTTTTTGCCCACCGGCGCGTTCGATAAGAAGGAACTTGCAAATACATCCAGAGGCTACTATTCGGTGGGACCCGGCTACTGGTTTACCTGGTTTCCGACAGATGCCATCGAAATCAGCGGAACTGGAGTATACCTGCTCAATTCTAAGAACCACCACACAAACTACGATTCCGGCAACGAACTGAGCTTCGACTACGGCCTGGGCTACGAATTGAAACCCGGGTGGCAGATCGGGGCAAGCGGATTCTTGTACAAACAGATTGCCGATGACATACAAAACGGACAGGTTGTAGGAGACGGCAATCGCGGACAAGCTGTGGCAATCGGCCCATTTCTCAGATATCACCCGAGCAAAGACTGGGGGATCACCTTCAAGTGGCAACATGAAACGGCTGTGAAAAACAAGACGCGGGGAGAGCGCATCTTCCTGCAATTTTTTCTCAAGCTGTTGTGAAAATAAAACTTAGGGGTTCGCGGCTTTAGATAAGGCTTTCCTGGTTCGGGGTGCGATCCGTTATATGAAAGGCTATGGTGAACCGTCGCCGCTTATTCCAGGTGCATACGACGTAAGAGGTCGGTGAATCTTGGATCCGAACGAAGTGGATCGAGTCTGGGGTCTACCTTAAGAAAACTCAATTCGTTGTCGCGCGCAGCGTATCCTTCTTCCAATCGCTCAAAAGCTTCATCCAGTTGGTGAAGATTGGCGTGGATGATTGCTGTGTAGTATGGTGAGACGTACCGTTCCTTCGACAGAGAATTCAATTCCTCCAACAATTTTTGTGCCTCATCCCGCTTTCCCGACACAGCGTAAGCATGACCAAGTCCTGCCAATCCCAAAGGAAGCCGATGGGAAAGTCTGATCGTCTCTTGCATTTCCGCAAAACCTTCCGCAACCATTCCCTTTTGTAAGTATGCTGCGCCCAAAAAGTAGTGAGCGTTGGTCATGTTCGGATTGATGTCGATTGTTTTTCGCAATTGCTGTATGGCCTGATCGTATTCCCGAAGCACGAAATAGACGATCCCCAAAATCACGTTTCCAAAAGCCGAAAGAGGGTCGAGTTGCTGGGCCGATATTCGACCCTGTTCGATGGCCTCATTCGTTCGTCCCATCGAAGTTAATAAGAGCGCGTATCGGCCGTGAAACACCGCTTTGTTGGGATTCAAACTGATCGATGTTTTGAATTCCTTCTCCGAACGAGCCCAATCCCACTCGTACAACCACAGAATGTGCGCCAGACCCGCGTGAGCTTCCGCCAGCTTATCGTCAATTTCCAGGGCTTTGATCGCCGCGGCCTTTGCTTTTGGAATGATTTCAAGAGGAGGTAAACCACCTGTCACAGCTCCCTGGACGCCGAGTAACGCATAGCCTTCTGCGATTCCGGTGTAAGCCAATGCATAGTTTGGATCCTTCTGAATCGCTTGCTGAAAGAGGAGGAGGGCCTTCTTGGTTCCCTCTTCTGTTCTTTTGTTTAGGTAGAAATTACCTTGCAGGTATATCTGATAAGCTTCAGCGTCCTCTGTATATTTTTTGGTGATCCGGCTTTCTTCCTCACCCGTCAGTCTCATTTTGAGTCTTTCCGAAATTTCCTTTGAGATGTCGGATTGCAGCGCCATCACGTCCGAAAGCTTCCGGTCGTATTGAGCCCCCCAGATCTGTACTCCGTCGACGGCCCTCACAAGATCTGTTGCTACGACCAAAGTATCTCCTTCTTGGACCATCCTTCCTGTTACTACCGCATCCACCTTGAGCTCACGGCCCACGGTTCGTGGATCTACATC
>Ga0210139_1000201_pt1 | contig 11811 bp, 12 predicted proteins | sample Browns_TuleB_D2_FD_184855 | JGI IMG/M metagenome (GOLD analysis project Ga0210139, IMG submission 184855) | Wetland microbial communities from San Francisco Bay, California, USA, that impact long-term carbon sequestration - Browns_TuleB_D2 (SPAdes) | ecosystem: Environmental > Aquatic > Marine >... | reverse complement strand
GAGTGCCATAGAGATCAAGAGAAGAGTGAGTGCGTCAGCGCGCCGACGCGGAATCGGGGTCCAGGGCGATGAAGCGTCCCGCATCCACTTCGCCGTCGTGGACCCGGTAGAGAGTGATCCCCGACGGGAAAACCATACCGCCCTCCTGCGTCGGTTCCACCACCGCGGCCGCCTGCTCGAACCGGGTGGTCAGGCCGCTGGCCTGGTAACGGAGGCTCTCCCGGAAATGCATGTGTCCTCCCAGGGCGATCGGGTAACGGTGTCCGCGCAACAAGGCCAGTACCTCCGCCGCGTTGGAAACGGTGTGCCGGAATGTCGTCTTCCCCTGCACCCGAATCAGCGTCGGCGCTGGCGGGTCGTCCCTGTAGCCCGACCATTGCTCGCTCGTGCTGAAGAATGGAATGTGATCGAACGTGATGACCGGTTTATTGGGCGGCACCAGGGCCAGATCGCGCTCGAGCCAGGCCAGCTGGAGGCTGTCCACGTGCCCGTAGTACCACAGATCGTCCACGTCCACCGTGTTGAGGCCGATGAAGTGTACCCCGCCGTAATTGAAAGAGTAGTAGTCCGGCCCGAAGTAGTGGCGATACATCTCCTTGCCGTAGAGCGGATGACTGGGACTCACCAGCGAGCGGTGCCGCTCGATGCCGAAGATCTCGTGATTCCCGGGCACGGTCCACACCGGGGCGGAGAACCTCGAGAGGTTCTCGCGCACCAGCTCGTAGTAGCTGGTCGCCTCGGTCTCCCCGACCCGGAGGGCATCTCGCACCAGGTCCCCGGTAATCAGCACCAGGGCGGGATGGACTGAATCCACCAGGGCGCGCAGGCGCTGAGTCCGGGCCAGGCTGGCCGGGCTCAGATGAGTATCCGACGCGTGGACGAAAGTGAAATCCCCGGGGCTCTGAGCGGTGGCGAGTCCGAACTCCAGGTCAGCACCAGTCGAACCCTCGCTTCGCCAGAACGGGCCGACCGAGCGGTAGCGGTCCGGCACGCTCACGAAGACGATCCCGTGGCCGCCGGGACCCTGAAACTGGAAGGTGCCGTCGCCCGCGGTGGTAACCACGTCCTGCTGATCCGACACCACCACTCCCGGCAACCCAGGCTCCCCCGGCTGGCGTTGACCATCGCCGTTGCGGTCGAGGTAGACGACCCCGCGGACCGGGCGGGGTGCAAGCTCCTGGGCCGCTGCCGGCGCCGCGAGGGCAAGACTCGCGATCAGAGACCAGTTGGCAACGGGCATCAGGCATCGGGCATCGGGCATGAGTCAGAGTCCGGGATCGGTCATGAGGTCCAGTGGCATCGGGCATCAGGAATCGGGTCTTAGGCACCGGGAATCGGTGATCAAACCTGGCCACCCCGCCACGCCTTTTTAACCGCAGAGGACGCAGAGGCGCAGAGGATGCAGAGAAGAACTTGTGGTGCCCCCCCCGGCACCCCTCCTTTGAGGTTGGGCGGAGGGGTAACACAAAAAATTCTCTGCAAGGCTTCCAGGCGGCACGCATGCGCCCGGACCCCTCTGCGCTCTCTGCGCCTCTGCGGTTCAATTCTTGGTCCGAGCACTGCGCGAGTTCGATGACCAGAACCGAGATTCCTCGCTGCGCTCGGAATGACAACACCCACCATCACGGCACGTTGAGCTGGAACAGCCCCGTCTGGACCCGCCCACCAATCTTCACCTGCACCCACACGCGGTACGTCCCAGATTGCGGGAAGGCGTATGGGAACTCCACCACACCCGGCTCCCCCTCGTGCATCATCGCGGCGGACATCAAGTCGGGTTCTGAGGTCAGTGTACGGCCCACATTGCCTCGGCCGGTGTCGCCGGGCTGGCGGACCTCGAAGGACAACTGACTCGCCATCGCCGCCGTACCCATGGGATGCAAGTGCGCGAAGACTTTGCCGTCACTCCGCTCGACGATGGCGTGGCCCTCCATCCCCATGTAGGCCTCGAGCTGCGCCGGCTTGCCGTCGGGTTCCATCACCTTGAATCGAAGCCCGGCGTCCACCTTGGGATCGACCTTCGTCGCACTCGTCTCCCAAGTCATGGTTGATCCATCTCCGAGCTTTACGGCCCCGCCCGCCCCTACCGCCTCGTTCGCCCGAGCCACCAACCACGAATCGTCACCGTCCGTCGGGCTCCAGCCACGGGGGGTAGCCTCGCCAGTGAGATCCGCCGAGGCGAGCAGCGTCTGCGCGAAGCCGCTCTCGTGCACGATGTCGGCGTAGATCCGGTAGTGGCCAGCCGGCAGCGCGGGGATCCGGGTCTCGAACCGGTTGCTGTCGAGCGCCACCGGATGCAGATGGGCCCAGCCTTCGCCGAGGGAGTCCCGCACCAGAAAGAGGTGCATCAACTTGCCGTGATCGGGGATCAGCGGCGTCCACCCTCGAGCCCGCCAGACCGAGTCCAGGATCTCGAAGTCGAGGGTGGGGCCGCCAGAGCTCGCGGCCACCGTCGCCTTCGCCGCGAAGGGGCGGTACATGGTCTCCCGATACTCGGCCTCGACCGAATTCCACCAGGCCCGTCCCCCAATCACTCCCAGCCCCAGCACGATAGCCGAAGCCACCATCGCCACCAGCGACAGAATCCGGCGGCGACGGTCGGGCTCCTCCCCCGGGGGAAGCACGCTCTCCCGGGTGGCGGCGCCGATCAGGGTGACCGCCCCGGCGAACAGCACCAGGCCCGCGATCGACAGCGCGATCTGGAGTGGCCGGTCGAGCGGAAGCTGTCTGGTCGCGACCGCCTGGAAGGGGACCTGCACGGTACCCGTCCCCTTGTCTCCCTCGACCGTGACGTGGACGCTGTAGGAACTGACCCGCATGAACCAGAGCTGCACGCTGTAGAGCTCGGGGTCCCCCGGCACCGGTTTGGCTTCGTCGGCAGGAGGGATTCCTCCCGCTCCTGTGTTCCAGATCACCGGCGTCGCGGTGACTCGGTGGACGCCGCCGCCCGAGACCCGGATCGTGATCTCCGACAATCCGGGGACGACGCCCGGGGCGCGGATCACTACCCGGACCGGATAGGGCCCCGCCATCCCTTCGAACCAGGTATCGGGCGAGCCGACGTGGGCGCTGGAGAGGAGAGCGGTTACCCCGATCGCGACGAGGGCGCGGGTGCGGTTCACCTTCTCACCCGCTGCATCCAGTTCCCCCACCAGAGCCCCAGGCGCGCTGAGGCGAACCCGATCCCGGTGGCAATGGCCAGGCCCTTGAAGAACAATCGAGGGCTCCAGACCCCGGCGGCGTCCTTGTCGAGGTTCCAGAACTGGTAGCGCCACTTGCCGAGCCGGAGGGAGTAGTCCCACTGATCGGCGCCGAAGAACCAGTTGCGCGCGTGAGGCGAGATCAGGAACTCGGCCCACCACCAGTGGATCAGCATCAGCCCCACGAACAGCGGTCCCGCCATGAGGGCCAGCCGCCAATCGCGCCGCGGGCCCCACCAGCGGAGCAGGAGATCGAGGCCCACCGCCGGGATCACCAGCAAGAGCGGAAAGGGCGGCGGCACCATGTGGGTGACCGGATTGTAAATCGGGGCCAGCTTGGCGGTGGCCGGGAACAGCTGGAGGATCCAGGACATCACCAGGATGATGCCCATGTAGAGCAGCGCGGTCGTGGTCGCGGGCCAGCGCAGACGCCCAGCCCGGGCGGTGCCGATAAGGAGAACGGGAAAGACTCCCGCGGTGACCTGGTAGAACAGCGCGTTGTGGGTGTCGTTGGGGAACCCGGCGTACTCCATCATCGCGGTGCCGCCCATGGTAACCAGCACCGCCCCCGCGGTGGCGTAGAGCAAGCCCGCCCGCGCCGCGCTCCGGTCGGGCGCCAGGTTCTGGGCGGTCAGGGCCAGGAGCATGGCCCCCAGCTGGATCCCCGCCATGCCGATCAGGAGCACGATGTGGGGCGGACTCACGATCTTGACGTCGAGGCCGTAGGCGCCATGCCACCAGTTATCGAATGGCGCCGAGGTGATCATCATCAGGGTGCCCCAAATGCAGACCCAGGCACCGAAGGGGCCGCGGAATCCCCAGAAGCGCACCGAGGCGGCACGCGCCTCGGGGGTTCCGGCCCAAGTGGTGTGGAGCACCAGCCAGCCACAACTGAATCCGGTGACGATGGCGGCCAACTGCTCGAGGACGTGCGGGAGAGTCCAGAAGGTGTCCCGCCCTACGGTGCGGTGCCAGGAGATGTCCCAGATCAGTCCGACCACGATGGCGATCGAGGAGACCAGCACGGCATAGAGTACCCAGGACGCAGAGAGCGCCCGGGTCTGGGAGCGGGAAGCTGAGAGGCTGGGGGCCGAGGCCGCGGCCGTCGTCGCCATGATCAGTCCTCTGAGAAAACCGGTGGGGAAAGGTACATGGGGGAGGACGGGGTGGTGGGGGAGGATGTTTCAGGGTGGGAGAGGGTGGTTAGATTGGTGGCACTCGGCACTCGGCACTCGGCACTGGGCAAGAGGCAAGGCGGGCAAGGCGGACAGGGCAGGCTTTCAGCAGGGCTATCATCCCGAGGAACCCTGACCGAAGGGAAGGGCCCGAGGAGCCTGCCCCGAGCACCGCGAGGGGATCTCGGTCCCACAGCATCGAAGACCCAGGTCCGAGATTCCTCGCTTCGCTCGGAATGACAGGGCTTGCGACCTGTGACTTGTGAATCGCGACTCTCAGAACCCAGAACTCAGAACCCAGAACCCACTCAGTCCTCAGTCCTAGAACGGGACCTTCATGGCTAAGACTCTGGTCGGCATCGTGATGGGAAGCGATTCGGACTGGGAAGTGATGCAGCACGCCGCCCGCGAGCTGGACGGGATGGGGGTGGCCCACGAGACCCGCGTCGTCTCCGCGCACCGCACGCCCGATCTCCTGTTCACCTACGCCGAAGAAGCCGCCTCGCGGGGATTGGTCTGCCTGATCGCCGGCGCCGGCGGGGCAGCGCACCTCCCGGGGATGCTCGCCTCCAAGACGATGCTTCCCGTCCTCGGCGTCCCGATTCCCACCAAGCATCTCCAGGGTCTCGATTCCCTGCTCTCGATCGTCCAGATGCCGGGGGGAGTCCCGGTGGCCACTTTCGCCATCGGTGAGGCCGGCGCCCGGAATGCCGGGCTCTTCGCCGCCGCCATCGTGGCCGGGCGAGATCCCGAAGTTGCCAGGAAGCTCCAGGCCTTCCGCGCGGCCCAGACCGCCAAGGTCCTCGACACCAAACTCCCGCCCGTCCGCCCCTCATGATCCTGCCGGGCGCCACCCTCGGCCTCCTGGGTGGCGGACAGCTCGGTCGCATGTTCACCCTGGCCGCCCGGACCATGGGCTATCGCGTCCTGGTCCTCGACCCCGATCCCGAGAGTCCGGCAGGAGCGGTGGCCGATCGACACATCCACGCCGCCTACGACGACCCCAAGGCGCTGGCGGTGCTGGCCCAGAGCTGCGCCGTGGTCACCACCGAGTTCGAAAACGTGCCGGCCAAGGCCCTGGCGACCCTGGAGAAATCGCTCCCGGTCCGGCCCCGTCCCGGCGCCGTAGCCGTCGCCCAGAACCGGATCGACGAGAAGAGCTTCGTTCGGGATCACGGGCTCCATACTGCCAAGTTCCATCCGATCCGGCGTACCCAGGACCTGGAACCCGCCTTTGCGGCGATCGGGGCCCCCGCCCTGCTCAAGACCAGCCGGCTGGGCTACGACGGCAAAGGCCAGGCGACGGTGGACTCGCTGCCCGAGCTGATCGCCGCCTTTCAGGTGTTCAAGGGGGTCGAGTGCATCCTAGAGGAGCGCCTCACGCTCGAGCGGGAGGTCTCGGTGGTGCTGGCGCGGGGCGTGGACGGCGCGGTGGCCGCCTTTCCGGTGGGAGAGAACGTCCACGCCAGGGGGATTCTCGACACTACCGCGGTCCCGGCCCGGATCTCCCCGGCCCTGACCAAGGAGGCGCACGCGGTGGCGACGGCGCTGGCCAAGGCGCTCGACTACGTGGGTGTCCTCGGCGTCGAATTCTTCGTCGCGGCGGGTGGGCGCTTACTCATCAACGAGATCGCCCCCCGGCCCCACAACAGCGGGCACTACACCCTGGACGGCTGCGTCACCAGTCAGTTCGAGCAGCAGGTCCGTGCGGTGACAGGACTTCCGCTCGGGGCGGTGGATCTCAAGTCCCCCATCGCCATGGTGAACCTGCTGGGAGACCTCTGGCAGGGGGGTGAGCCTCATTGGGCGGCGGCCCTCCAAAACCCGCGCATCAAGTTGCATCTTTACGGCAAGAAAGAGCCCCGCCCCGGGCGCAAGATGGGGCATCTGAACGCGCTGGCCGAGTCCCCGGAGGCCGCCCTGCGGGCCGCGGTCGAAGCGCGGGCACGGCTGCGACGCTAGCCATGACTCACTAAGACCTTCGATGAGATGAGGCTTTCGTGCTGACATCCCTTCTGGTTGCCCTGCTGTTTCCCCCGTCCCCTCCCCCGGTGCCCATCGTGGCCGACACCGGCTGCGTGATCATGCATCCCCAGCAGATGCCGGCCGCCGGACGGAAGAGTCCGCTCGATTCCCTCACCTTCCAGGTGAGCGGGAAGCCGGTCAAGATCTGCTACGGCCGACCCTCGCTCCGCGGGCGGGTCATGATCGGCGGCGAGTCGGTGCCCTACGATACGCTCTGGCGGACCGGGGCCAACGAGCCGACCACGGTCTATTCGCCGATCGCGCTGGACGTGGCCGGGGTGAAGGCGCCGGCCGGCAAGTGGACCCTCTATACCGTCCCGGGCGAGACCGAGTGGCAGATCATCGTCAACAAGTCCACCACCCAGTGGGGCGAAGAGCACGGATACACCGCCGAGGTGCGGGCCCAGGAAGTGGGTCGAGGGAGGGTCAAGTCGGAGTCGGTGAAGGCGCCGATCGAGATGTTCACCATTCGGAGCGAGCCGGGCGAAGCGGGGGCGGTGTGGCTGATCCTCGAGTGGCAGCGCACCCGCGTCCGGATTCCGGTCAAGGCAGCGAGCTGAGTGACCATGCTGGCATTCTTCTGGGTTCTGGCCGACGAATCGCTCACCAAGGAGGCGATCCTCGGCGTCATCGCCGGTGCCGCGATCTCGGCGGCGATCGGACTGCTCTGGTTCGAGATCTGGCGCCAGCGGGGACGGGGACCGGCCCGCCGGCTGCTGGGCCGCCTCGGCGCCGACCGGGCGCCGGTGGGGGTCTTCGTCAGACAAATGTTCGTCCCGGGAAACGAGTTCTTCTCGAAGGACCCGGAGAGCCAGGCGATGTCGGGCTCGGTCGCGGTCCGCAAGTGGACCAACATCCCGGAGGTCTACGATTCCGCGGAGGTCAGGGCGGCCACGGAGTTGATCCACCTGCTGGGCCAAATGGGCTCGGGATCGGTGACGATCAAGTCGGTGGAGAAGGAATCGGGTCGCTGGACCGAGGATACGGTCTCGATCGGCCCCCATTACAAGTCCTTCGCCATTCTCGACACCTGCGAGCCCAAGCTGATCGCCTTCCGGAATCCCGACGCCTTTCGCAGCCTGGTCACCCGTGACGTGTTCGAGACCAAGAGCGGCAGCGACTTCGGCCTGATTTACAAGGGCCAGCATGCCAACCGCCACACCTTCCTGGTGCTGATGGGGATCGGGTCGGCGGGCACCGTGGCGGCCTCGAATTACCTCAAATCCAATCTTACGGCGTTGGGCAACCTGACTGGCGGGAAACCGTTCGCCGCGATCCTGGCGGCGGACATGAACGCGGCAACGCCCCCCGGCGCGCTGCGCTGGCTCTATCCCAAGCCCAGCTGGTGGCGCCGGCTCCTGTTCCGGAACGACTGGAAGGCGATCTGGGGCCGCTCCGGGCCCCCGACCAGCTAGCTACCTTCACGTGAGAAGGCTTTCCCGTTCCCCGTTCCCTGTTCCCCGTTCCCTGTTCTAGCCGTGCCTCGCATCCCCACTCTCACGACTGACCGCCTCCGCCTCCGCCCCTTCGTGGAGTCCGACCTGGACGCCTACGCCGCCATGTGCGCCGATCCCCAGGTGATCCGGCATCTCGGTGACGCGCGGCCGTTCACTCGGGACCAGGCTTGGCGCCACATGGCGATGCTGGTGGGCCACTGGGCGCTCCGCCGCTATGGGATGTGGGCCGTGGAAGAGATCTCGAGCGGAGCGTTCGTGGGGCGGATCGGGTGCCACTACCCGGAAGGGTGGCCCGAGTTCGAGATCGGCTGGACCCTGTGCCGCCCTTACTGGGGGAAAGGCTACGCCTTCGAAGGTACCAACGCGGCCATTGACTACGCCTTTACCGCCCTGGGGCGCGAGCGGGTGGCCAGTTTCATTCGCCCAGATAATCTCCGATCCATCGAGCTGGCCGAGCGCCTGGGCGAGCGGAGGGACGGCGAGTCGGAGATCGCGGGACACAAGGTGTGGGTGTTCGCGCTGAACAAGAGCCGGTGGGAGGAGCTTCGGAAGACCTGAGCACTACCAGCCGGTAAGGAGGATGGCCCGGGCGGGGACGATTGAAAGCTCACATGAATAAGCATGAACCTCATCCACTCAACGCACCAGGACCGTTCTACGTGGAGAACGGTTGCTGCACTCGGTGCATGGCAGCCGTGGACGAGGCCGGCGACCTCATCGTCTTCGATGACGCCTCAGGGCATTGCCACGTAGCCAGACAGCCCCAGTCCCCCCAAGAGACAGGCAAGATGGTTCGGGCCGCGTACTCGGCCGAGCTGCAGTGCCTCCGCTACAAGGGGCAGGATCATGCCCTGCTCGTTCGTCTTGCCGAAGCCGGACTCAAGGAAATCTGCGACAACCCCACGCCAGCAGTCGCTCCTCTATGGCGCAACGAGGTGACCTTCAGTCGCTCTGGATCACTCCGGGATCTTGCTCACGACCTGGTCGTCGCCCTCGGTAAGGGGTCCCTGAGAGTTTCGAGCCGGTGGCGTTGGCGGTCGAGACGAATCGATATCCTCTGGGCGAACACGCATCGCGCATACATTGTCCTGGCAGGAACAGAGGCAGGCTGGCGCGCCACCGTCCACAAGGTCAATGGAGCAGGTGCGGGTCTGACCATCTCGCTCGCTGACGCCCTCGAAGCGGTCGGTGCGACTGACGCCCGGTGGCACTCCGACCCTTCACGAGCACCCGCGGCCGAGACAGCGTGGCCACTCTGAGCGATATTCAAAGCCTCCAGCAATCGATCGAGACCTGAATCATGACTTCCCCGTCAGGCGCCAGCATTCCCAGCCTGGCCTCCTACTACCTCCTGGGCCGCAGCGGGCTCCGGGTCTCCCCGCTCTGCCTTGGCACCATGACCTTCGGCACCGAGTGGGGCTGGGGATCTCCGGAAGAGACCGCGCGGGCCATCTTCCTCCGCTACCTCGAAGCCGGCGGGAATTTCGTGGACACCGCCGACGGCTACACCAACGGCAAGAGCGAAGAGCTGGTGGGGAAATTCATCCGGGATGCCAGGTGCCGGGATCAGGTGGTGCTGGCCACCAAGTTCACCTTCCCTCCTGCCGACCAGAGGAACCCCCTCACCGCCGGGAATCACCGGAAGAACATGTACCGGGCCATCGAAGGCTCGCTGCGCCGGCTGGGGACCGACTACGTGGACCTCTATTGGCTCCACGCCTGGGACGGCCTGACCCCGGTCGAAGAGGTGATCGCCACCTTCGACACCCTGGTTCGACAGGGCAAGGTCCGCTACATCGGGCTGAGCGATACGCCGGCCTGGTACCTCTCCCGGGCCCAGACCCTGGCCGAGCTCAGGGGCAACACTACGATCTCGGCGCTGCAGCTGGAGTATTCGCTGGTAGAGCGGAACATCGAGCGAGAGTATGTGGCGGCCGCGATCGAGCTGGGAATGGGGATCTGTCCCTGGAGCCCGTTGGCGAGCGGGTTGCTCACCGGGAAGTACCAGCGGAGCGCTCAAGGCGCCGAGGGAGAAGGCCGACTCAAGACGTTGGAGAAATCGGACCACCCGGCCTTTCAGAAGTTCACCGACCGGAACTGGAAGGTCACCGAGACCCTGGTCGAGGTGGCCAAGGCGCTGGGAAAGAGCCCGGCCCAAGTAGCGCTCAACTGGATCACCAAGCGTCCGGGGGTGGTTTCCACCATCATCGGTGCAACCACCATGAAGCAGCTGGAAGACAACCTGGCCTCACTCGAGTTCGAGATCCCCGCCGAGCAATCCAAGCGGCTGGAGGAGGTAGGCCGCCCGGAGAAGATGTTCCCCTACTTCTTCTTCGAGGCGATGCTGAAGGAACGAATCCGGGGTTACTTGCCCGTCTCCAAGGAGCCTCCGTGGTATCGGGGCGGTCAGGGCGGGTAACAAGGGCGGACAAGGCGGAGCAAAAGGCGGTCAAGGCGGTCGGGGCGGTCAAGGCGGTCAAGTTCTTCACCCAGAACCCAGAACTCAGAACCCAGAACTCGTAATCCATGTCCCTGAGATCGTCGTTGGCCCGACTCTCCCAACGCCTCTTCCCCGGCTCAGCGGGAGAGAAACGTTGGGAGCGATCGGCCCGGCGACTGGGGCTCCTGCCGGTCTGGGGCGACTGGGTCGGAAGCTACGCGCTGACCCCGGAGCTGGAGGTGGTGTTCTCCGAGGATTTCCTGCTGGCGGGAGTCGAGCCGGTGACGGACCCTCGCCTCCGGGTCATCACACTCTTCGAAGCCAGCCGCCGCTATCCCGAGTTGTCGCACCTGATGCCGGTCCGCGGGCCGGAAGATCGGACCTGCCCTGGCTGCAACGGCACCGGCGTGGTACCCAACATCCCGCCCGAGCAACGTGACAAGATCATCTGCTGGTGCGGCGGGCTGGGCTGGGTGCCGGCGGGGACCCCGGATCCGTAGGTGGACAAGGCGGTCAAAAGCGGCAAAGGCGGTCAGGGCGGACAGGAAGGACAAGACGGACAGGGCGGTCAGGGCGTTTGAACTCAGAACTCAGGACCCAGAACCCAGAACTCAGAACCCCGAACTCCATCCCATCTGCGCAATCTGCGGATCCCCGAAACCCTCCCTGTTTCATCCCCGTACGCACCGGAAAGTCGAACCCCAGGCTCGTCGCTACTGTTTGCCTGAGCCGGCTGGCATTCGGGCTCCTCCGGCCACCAGCGCTCCCATCAACAGGACCGCGATGAGCCCGTGGGTGGCGAACAGGAGCAGGATGAGCTTCCAGTGCAGCGGGCCCTGCCCTGCAGCTTCCAGGAAATGCACGATGGTGGCGCCAGCCCAATAGACCGACCAGGCTACCGCAGGACCGATGAGAAAGGCGCCGCGGAACCTGATAGCCATCACCGCAATCAACGCTACGCCCAGATACGCGAACGAAAAGAATTGCTGGAATGCCCCGCCCGGCGCGAAGCCGAGACCGTGGGCGGCCTGGTCGGGACTCACGAGGAGCCAGATCGCCACGGCGACCATCGGCACGCCGCAGTAGCCCACGAGGACATAGACCAGCGTGAGCTCGGCGCCGCGCCGCCTGGTCCGCTCAGCGCTCAACCGGTAGTGGATCGCCGCTCCGAGGAGCAGCAGGAGAAGCAGGATGACGAACACGAGGCCTCCCTGGTTCTGGAATCGTCCAAGGGTGGGGAGGCCTCGAACTCCGGTCAACCGTCAACTCCACGCTTCGGTCTTGAACTGGACAAGACAACGAATCTGTCCAGAAAAGAGGGTTTGATGCACACTCGGTTTCGTCGCCCGGACCGCCGGACCTTTCGCACCAGGAATCGGCTCAAGGAGGCGCTGCTCCAGCTGATGGGCCGCCGCAACTACGACGAGATCACGGTAGATGAGATCGCCGACCTGGCCGAAGTCGGCCGGTCGACTTTCTATTCCCATTTCTCGTCCAAGGAAGACTTGCTGTTC
>Ga0210139_1000200_pt1 | contig 11834 bp, 4 predicted proteins | sample Browns_TuleB_D2_FD_184855 | JGI IMG/M metagenome (GOLD analysis project Ga0210139, IMG submission 184855) | Wetland microbial communities from San Francisco Bay, California, USA, that impact long-term carbon sequestration - Browns_TuleB_D2 (SPAdes) | ecosystem: Environmental > Aquatic > Marine >... | reverse complement strand
CCGCCGATCCATTCGGGCAGACTTGTAGTCGGCGCCGCGATAATGGCGCCGGTTTTTTGTGAATGCAAAAGCTTGAGCGTAAGAGCGGACCGGTACACCATTTCTCTCCACCGGCCGGAGTACGTGCATTTGGATAGCCAGCGATGCCAGTAATCTACTGTTTCCTTCAAGAAAAGCTTCGTTTGATTCTCTGTCGGACAGGCGGTGCATTCTTCCCCGCTTTGAATATCCCGTAGATAGAACGTTGCCGTTTGATCTTCTTCCAGCTGAAACTCGGCACACACATGATTTTCCTTCTTGCGGAGAGGAATCTTCGTGGACAACGCTAGATTCAGCCGCTCGGAGAAAAAACAAGCGCCTTCCTTGTGTATCTCACAACGGTGGGAATCCCGGGCGTAGTTGAAAGCGGGCTTGCATTCCATCAGGAACTTCACGGATCCGCGGATGACATGCACGTGACGGACCAGGTCGTGAACCACAGGATCCGTCTTCTTTCCCACCGGCATGAAGTCTACGATTTCCGCGGCCCCATCCGCCGACAAGAATCGCGTGATCAAAACGTTTGTATCGGGCCAGTAGGACTGCTTATGTCGTACAGGTGATGCCGGCGAGATCCGGAAATATCCGCCTTTCTCATCATCAAGAATTGCGGCAAATATGCTGGGTGAATCAAAATCAGGAAAGCAAAACCAGTCAATCGATCCGCTCTTACCTACCAGAGCCGCCGTATACATATCACCGACGATTCCATAGTCTTCAATCGGTAGATACGCCATGTGTTGCTCGTCCTCTCTGAAAGAATATGTCAAATACGAAAGACTGAAAAGCCTTCCGCCCGAAAACGGCATCCACAACAACCGGAACAGCAGGTTGGAGTTTCTAAAGCTCCTTGCTCAGCGGCGACAGGGTGTTTTCATGTACGAACCAGCCTAGCTTTTGCAGTTCAGCTTTCGCTTGAGCGGTTGCCCCACCGGAAAGCCATAAATGTTTCTGGGAAGAAGTCTTCAAGTCCGTTTGGTACTGCTGCATGAAGTTTTTCAGAGCGGATTCAAACGTGGCGGTCCAGAACAAACGATCGGCGGGCAAAACCGCAATCAATTTCTTCCCGGATTTCGCAAGTGCGATCCGCGGATGAGAAAGGAAACCGGAAATCGGGGTCCCCGATCGATGGATTTTTTCCAGAATCGCGGCGCTTGTACAGTAAAACAAAGCGTCGCCCGTATCACGCGCACTCAGTGCTGTGCGTAGAAAATTCTCCTGACCCGGCACTTTGCCGAGCGAATAGAGAGAAGAAATCAATTGTGTTTGATACGTCACGGTGTAGGCTTTCTGACTTAGAAACTTTGATGCTAGATCCGGGTCTATTCCCATTTCCCTCAAATTTTGTTCGTTCAGTTTTTGAAGTTCATATGGGTCCTTGCTCCATACGAGGTTGTTGATCCGAGCAACGGTTTCGACTCCTTGAATTTTGGGCCGCACAGCGTTGGAGGTAAGCTTGCCTGCGGCATCGTATTTTGCGAGCCGTTGCAGTTCCTGCTGAAGAATTGCGTTTGTGGAATAGGGATCGGCTCCAACCTTCTCCGCCCATTTCCTTTGAGCCGCAGTCACACCTAAAATTGATTTTGTGACAGTGGACGCTGTGCTTTCGGAGCTCTGCGAACCGGCGGTTTCTTCTTCCGGCGGGTCAATCTCGTCTTGTTCGCTGACCTTCTTCGCGCTTTTTTTTGCCATGCGCCCAATATTCTCAAATTTTCGCTTCACTCCGCCGGGAATGCCTTTTACGGTTTCTTCCGGATTTTGCACGAAATTTGCTGTCGATTGGATCGGGTTCAATGCGGCGTTGCCGGCAGCTTTTGCGAAAGCTTCGCTACTCGTAATTTTTTTCAATTCGGTGATGGCTGCAATTTCCTTCAGCCGGATTGCCAGTTGCGTTTCGCCTTCAGCAGGAAACGTTCCGAATGTTGAGTTGACGGAAAACGTGAACGTATATCCATCACTCGGGACAGGATCTTCAATCTCATAATTGGTTCCGCGGACCACTTCGGCGGGTAGAATGGCGCTTGTCTTCAAATTTCCCGGAGTCTCAAAATTTGCAGCATTGCTCAGAGCAAGCAGGAAGAACAGAAAAACTGCTGCGGTAATGGCGGTGAATTTCATTTCTTTTTGATCAGCACGAGGATTTGAGCAGATCATCCAGGCTACTGCGCCTGCTCGTAAATTCCAGATATTTTTATACACGCCTCATCTTTGAATTTGCTCTCTGCAACTGCTCTGCTTGAAGCATCGACATTTCTAGAAATACTATCATACCCAGTAAAAGAGGACCGGCGTGCTTCAATCGCTTTTCCATTTGGAGCCCCATCGGCTTTGTTTTAGCTATTGCTGCAAGTGAGGTTACAATCAGAATGAGTGTCTTTCTATTAGAAACCGAAATGAGGGAGTAAGTCCATGAATCTTAATTACCGTGATTCTTATGAAACAAATTAGCTTTTTTCTTTTTGCGTTTTTGCTTGCAGCAGTGCTTCTCTCGGAAGAATCCTCTGCTCCTCCTGCGACACTCATTTTCCAGAACCGTGAGATTGTCACGTTTCGGGCCGTGCTGGCTGGGAAAACGCCGGCTCAGAGGGTTGAAAATGCGGTCAAGAGACTCTATACCCTCCGGGGGACGTCGCTTTATGATCCGGTAAAAATGGAAACCATCCCGGATGGATACATTTTTACGGTCGATGAAAACCTTCTGCTTGCATTGATCAAGGATGACGTTGGCCCTGATACAGACCTGCAAACAGCGGCAGCGGCAGTACGCTCCCGTTTGGTCGAAGCACTCCGTGCCCGGGCTGATCAGTTGTCCGTTCCTTTCTTGATTCGAGCCATCCTGTTTTCGATCGCCGGAACCATTCTGTTTTTGCTCCTTTTGAAGCTTCTGTTCCTTGCTCGCAAGAAATTATTGTCGATGCTTACCACCAGAACGGAGACCCAGTCGCGTTTGATCGTTTTTGGTTTTGACCTGCGGAAAAGAACAGTAGGATTTCTTAATATTCTTGCCCGTGGTGTTCTCCTGTTTTGTTTGGTTGTTTTACTGTATTTGTGGATCACTTTTCTTCTAAACCGATTCCCCTACACAAGACCCTGGGGCCTGGCTTCACGTGGATTTTTCATTCGAACTTTGCAACAGTTGTTTTCGGGTGCCGTTGCGGCAGTACCGGGACTGGTGACTGCCCTTATCATTCTCGGAATCGTTCGAGTGATAACAAAACTCATTCAAGATTTTTTCGATGGGGTCGCAAAGGGGACCGTCCAGTTTCCGGGAGTCTATACGGAAACGGCCGATGCAACCCGGCGCTTGATCAATACAGTACTGTGGTTGTTCGGACTTGTCATCGCATATCCGTACATTCCCGGAGCGCAATCCGATGCGTTTAAAGGGGTTTCTGTTTTTGTTGGAATTTTATTCACGCTTGGTTCGGCCGGCGTAGTGGGTCACCTGATGAGCGGACTTGTTCTCGTGTATTCGCGGGCGCTGAAGAGGGGCGATTTTGTGAAGGTTGGCGAAGTGGAAGGAATTGTCACGGAAGTCGGGCCGCTATCTACAAAAATTGTGAATATCAAAAAAGAAGAATTTACTTTGCCGAATACAGTGATGGTATCTTCCGTCATCAAAAATTATTCGCGACAGGCCTCTCAGAATGGTCTGGCTGCTTCAACATCTGTGACTATCGGTTACGATGCACCCTGGAGACAGGTTCATGAAATATTGAAGTCTGCTGCGGAGAAGACCTCAGGCGTGCGAAAAGAGCCTGGGCCTTTTGTTCTTCAAACAGCGCTTTCTGATTTCTATGTTGAGTACCAGTTGATTGTGCATCTTGAAGACCCGCTGAAACGCCTGTTTACACTTTCCACCCTGCATCAGAACATCCAGGACGTGTTTAACGAACAGGGTGTTCAAATCATGAGCCCTCACTTCGAAGCACAACCGGGAACCCCTGTTCTAGTGCCGAAATCGAAATGGTTTCCTAAACCACCGTTACCGGAAGAGTGAATCGCGCCTGAATCTGCCAGAGCTGGAGCAACCGGGGTCAGCGAGACGCCTGACGCTATCTACGCGGCGTACTCTGGTTGCTTCGCGTTGATATCAAAATCATCCAGCCGCCAATCGCTGAAATCAACGAAGCGCAAAGGATCGCGAGTTTGGAAATCGACAGCAGGTCGCTTCCTTCAAAGGCAAGTGCGGAGATGAATATTGACATCGTGAAACCGATTCCACCAAGCCAACCCACGCCGTAGATCTGCCGCCAGGTTACTTCCTGCGGGAGCGTAGCAGCTCCGATTTTAGCGCCGATCCGGGACAGAAAAAAAACTCCGAACTGTTTCCCAAAAACCAGCGCAATCAAGATGCCCAGGAACACCGGATGACCGATCAAGGCAAGCGAAGCGCCATGCAAGGAGACGCCCGCGTTGGCGAGCGCAAAAATGGGGATGATTGCAAAGACAACCCAGGGATGAAGGGCACGTTCTAAATCGTGCAATTTTGAAGACGGAATGCAGAAAGCAAGTAAAACTCCTGCTACTGTGGCATGCACACCTGACTTTAAAAGAAACGTCCAGAGAGAAAGGCCCAGTATCATGTAAAGCCAGATCTTTGAAACATGAAAACGATTGAGCAACAACAGACAGGCCAGAATGATGAGCGCCAGTCCCAGTGCCGCCCATGAAATGTGTGCGGTATAAAAAAAGGCAATGACAAGAACGGCGCCAATGTCATCAACAATCGCAAATGCCGCAAGAAAAACCTTGAGACTTACTGGAACAGACGGCCCAATCAGCGCAAGAATTCCCAAAGAAAATGCTATATCCGTGGCCATTGGAATCCCCCATCCGCGCGAGGCCGGTTCGCCGAAATTGAAAAGAAGGTATATTGCTGCAGGGAGGATCATGCCGCCGATAGCGGCGAAAATCGGTAAAGCGGCCCCTTTCAAAGAAGCAAGCGCTCCCGTGGTCATCTCTCGTTTGATTTCCAGACCGACCAGCAGGAAAAACACAGCCATCAGACCGTCATTGATCCATTGATGAAGTGTCTTAGTGAATCCGCCGGGGAATCCAACCATGATTTCCCAGATGTGAAAATACGATCCGGACCATGCAGAGTTCGCCCACGCAAAGGCAATGGCTGTGGTGATCATCAGCAGGATTCCAGTAGAGGCTTCCGCTTTGAAAAACTCCAGAAACGGGCGCAGTGCCGCATCTGAAAAGGAACCCGGCTGCCGTTGTTTCATAGCGACCGATCATAACACGTGTGGAATAGCGTTCATAAAACGAACAGTGATTAGTGATTCCCCTGTTTTTATCTGGTAGCTTGTTTTCGCCGAGACAAAAAGTCTTGACCAACCATGTTGCCGGTTAGATAATCCGTCAAGGTTATGCTCCTTTCGCAAATTCGTTTTTCGGCTTTATTGATCACGTTGTTGTTGTTTGCCGTGTTGAATCCACTCCTGGAAGAAATCGGACTCATCAGAGCGCAAATCCTTTTGAATATTTCCTTCACCATGATTCTCCTTTCCGGAACATACGCCGTCACGAATACACGAAGAGCGTTCTTTAGTGTTATGTTGCTGGCGCTTTCTCCGGTTATTTTGATGTGGTTCAATCTATTTTTCGGTTGGAATGTGAAGCTGACGATAGAAATTCTTCTTGCGACATACTTTCTGGTGATTGCAATTTTGATCCTGCGTCGCGTGTTAAAAGATGAGAAGGTAACCGGGGAGAAGATCAGCGCAGCTCTGTGCGTCTATTTTATGCTTGGAATCTTGTGGGCTTTTTTTTATTCGATAGCGAGTAATTTGCGTCCGGGATCCTTTGTGGCGGCAGGGAGCGGCTTTTCACAGTTTGTCTATTACAGCATGATCACATTGACAACCGTAGGGTATGGCGACATTACTCCAGTGGCCCCGCTTACCCGGTCCCTCGCTTTTGTCGAAGCGATTACGGGACAGTTCTACTTGACCGTTTTGGTGGCGCGGCTGGTGGGCCTTCACATCGTTCACGCAGCGAAAGAAAAATAAGCCCTTTCATGTTTCATGGCGCCTCGTCAAAAAGCCTGGCCGATTCCGAAATGAAAAACGGATCGGGGCTCATCTACTTCCGGGGCCAGGTTGAAGCCCAGATCGAAACGCAAAACAAATCCGGCCGCTCCGGCCCGAATTCCAAATCCTGCGGAATATCTCAGATTGGATGGATCAAAATCGGAAACATGAAAATAAACGTTCCCTGCATCAAAGAAAGTAGCCGCTGAAAACCATTTGTAGATGGGAAACCGAATTTCCTGGTTCAAGATCAAGACAGAATTCCCGCCGAAAAAAACACTGATGTCGTCGCTTCCCGGAACAACGGTGTTTTGCTGGAATCCTCTGAGAGTTGTGCTTCCGCCAGTCCGGAATTTTTCACCAAACGTCAGGAGATTGCCGCGAATGGACAGAAATCCGGCTCGAATACCAGTTGCAGAAACGATCTTGCCGATCCTTTTGTAGTAGAAGAATTGGGAAAAATTCTTAGCATAGCTGATATCGCTGCCCAGCATTGTCGGTGCATATTCTCCGTCTAGAGAATAGAAATAACCGCGGGTTGCGTTTAAAGGATCATCCCGGCGGTCAGCGAGAAATGCGCCACGAAAGAGCGACTCTGTTCCCTGCAGCCGATCTGTGGAAAAAGTGTTAAAATTCACGAAATCGGCACTTAACGATCCATACTCATAGCCCCAGATGAGCCGATGGAAGCCCCACAATTTACGGTCTTGCTGGAATTGGATCGTGGCCTGTTTTTTTACGAAGGGAAACTTCACGAGATCGCCTGAAACAGTTGCCCGAACGTCTTCGTCCGTCTCGTCGCGGAAGACGGAAAATCGCGATCGATCCCAAAAACTTCCTGTGATCGGCATCGTATAGTCAATGCGAAACAACGGTAGATCGAGCGTACTGCGAACATACAAGCTCAGGTTTTGCGCTCTTCCAAGGAAATTGAAATCGGAAAGACGAATTTCCGCGCCGAACTTATCGTCGGTGTTGTAGCGTCCTCCATATTGAAATTCATATTTCTTATTTTCAACAACCCGAATCACTACGTCGTATGATCCTGGCTCATCCGTTTCTTCTGTTTGCAGTCCTATTTGTTGGAAAACTCCGAGATCGGAAAGACGTTTTCTTGCGAGTGACCGATTGTGCTGCGTGAGCACATCTCCTTCTTTCAACCCCACCTGCTTCCGGATCAGATCCCCCTTTGTGCTTTCGTTCCCTTCGATCCGGATAGACGCAATTCTTGCAACGGGCCCGGTCGTGATAGCCCAATTCACCAGGAGATTGGCGGTGGACTTGCTAAAGTCAACGTCATAATGAACAGAAACATTCTGATAACCCTGGGAATCATAGAAATCGCGGATTTTTATTTCGTCATCCAGCAGGTCATTCGGGCGAAATGTCTTGCCTTCCACCAACTTCAATTTCGCTCGTGGGAAATCCGGAATAGGTTTTCCATCGGAAGCATTCACTGCAACGATTTGACTGAGCGGGCCCTCTTCCACCTGAATCACTCTAACAATCTTGGCTGAATCTGAAGAGAAACGGACCGGGCCTGCCTCAACGATGCTTCGCAAATATCCCTGCTCGGCATAAAGCGTTTTGATTTTTTCCGTGAAATCAGAAGATTTGTGGATCGCTTCGCGGAACATGTCCGCAGGGGACGGATAGAGTTGCTCCAGGTCTTTCTGGAGAATTCGCGGGTCATAGTGTTGGGCACCTTGAAAATCAATCTCCACGGATGCAAAGCGTTCGCCCGGGTTTGTTTCAAAATAATAAATGGTTCGCGTGTCTTTTTGTTCTATCCTCGTATTTACCGACGCTTTGTAGAAACCGGTGGATTGAATACGGCGAAGGAGATCTTCCTGGATCATTTGCTGTACGACAATTGCGGAGAATCCTGTGCGCCACATTTTCTTATATGTGTTCAAAAGCTTTTCTCCGATCTCGTACCCACGGAAAATCATTTCCGCGTGTTCGCCTGAACGAATTTCAATTGCCAATGAGAGCAGACCCATTTGATCTTGTGTTTCGCGGACATCAACTGCGGGATAGAGATACCCCATTTTCTGAAGCTCGTTCTTTAATTCATCAACACGGTCCTGAAAGGCCCAGTAATCGTAATGGTCGCCCACCTCTATTTCGAGAATTTGCTGAATCTGTTTTTCAGGAAGCGTAGAATCGTTTTTCCATTCGATGGAAGCCACACGGGGCCCTCGATCCTTTTTCCTGGCCTGATCAGATAGGGAGCTCGAGCTGAATCCTTTGCCAAAAGGGATCTTGTGGCTCACGCTGACTGTGTATGTCCCGTCATCTTGATCGATAAATCTTCCAATGACATTGCGCCCATATCGATACGTTGCAATCCATGTTTGCTCCTGAGGATCGTTCAATACAAATGAATAGATCAAGCTGAAACCAGATCCGATATCCTTTCCCAGCATGAGTCTCGTTTTTGGATCATTGACAGAGCTGAGTCCTTCCTGTTGCACCTGTATCCTGGACAGCCCTATCGATCTTGCGATCGCCGCACCGGGGGCCCCGAGTGCCTGACCGGCTAGAAAGGATACGATTTGACGCTGAAGGATTCCACCGCTTGACCCTGGTTGGTCGGATTCTACGGTTCCTTGCGCAATGAGGGAAAAAATTTGGTCCTGGGAAAGAGACGGATTGGATCTCACATTCTTGAATTCAATGTCGGACATTGTGCCGCCGAACGGAAGAATGACTTCGTAATAGGTATCGGTCTGAAAGTCCCGAAGCAGCGAAGAAATTGTGACATCGAGATTCGGTTCAATCAAGTCACTGCCGAAAAATTCAACCGTAGCTTTTTCTACATCGTACTGGTTTCCAATAAGGTAGATACGGCTCCCTTCGCGGATGGTCAACCGACCGTTCAACCGGGGCTTGTAAAGGGTTCCCTCTACTTTCAAGTCGCCACCTGCCCTCAGAATCACGAGATTGTTTTTCAAGCGCAGATCCTGAATCGTTCGAACATTCACTGCCAATTGAACTCTATTTTTCAAACGTTTTTCCGCAGTCAATTGTGTCGTGGCTGCGAGCAATTTGCGTATCAGTGGATTCCTTAAGGTGATCTCTTGTTCGTAAAAGGATCTCAGCATGCGGACGTCTCCGGATAGAAGAACGTCGGATTCCATAGCGGATAGTTTCAGATCGAAATCAACCTGGCTTCGCAATCCCTCGGGATAGTTCGTTGCTACATTTTTGCCCTGAAACCAAACTTCACTTCCCTTCCTTCCAGAGACCAGCTCGCCTCCGCCGGTGATCATTCCTCCGCCGGACCGCGCCCGCAACTTGTCCAATTGAAGACGATGATTGTCCAGCGTAGCCTCCAGATCCAGGTCTTCCAGAAGCAGAGGCGAGTCAGGAATTCGCAAAGATGCGTGCATCAACTGAATCGTCCCGTGGTATTCCGGCTTTTCCAGGGTTCCGTTCAGACGAAAATCTCCGGTTAAAGGGCCGCTGCCCTGTACGTCGGCTTTCAAATTGGAAAGCAGATCGATTTTTGCTTCAAGGTGTACCGTTGATGCAATTTCGCCCGTGCCGAGGTCCAAGCTCCCTGAACCTTGAAAGTTGAGCAAGTCACCGGAGCGAATGTGCGTTGGGGATAAGCGAAGCTTCTGGTCTTGAATGTTTAGGAGGAGCGGCTCATCAAAAGTGAGTTCGTTCTGGCCGAGTCTTAGATTGGAAGGAGAAATCGAAATTTTACCGGACCATTCGTGGAAAGGCATTTGCGCGGTCTCACCTGCCCGCCATTCCTTCAGTGGAAAGCCTTCGCCATGAAGATCGCCCGCAACGTTGAGATTTCCGCTCACGTTTGCTTCGGTAGTGAGTGTGCTGATGGGAAGATCGGCAATCTCGAAGCTGAAATTCCCACTCCCGCCTTCCAATGGAATACTTCCTTTCCACAGAAATGCCGAACCGTTTAGATTACCGTGTCCTTCCAGATTGAGTTTTTCTTCAGTAATGCCCGCTTCCGCACGCTCTAACAAGAAATTCCATTCGTTTGGAAGGTAATTCACGTTGAAGTTTTCCGTCCTCAGGTTGCCTTCCAGTTTCGGGTTCAAAGTGGTTCCCTGAAGGGTAGCTTCGAAATTCAACTCGCCGTTGCCTTTCCAATCACTGGAGATTTTTTCCAGTGCTGCTCCTGCGATCTTTCCGCTGACCTGTAAATCGAGAGGAAAGCCGGGCTGAAGCAGTACCGTGCCTCCAAGATCGATCTGAATGTTCGGAGAAGCTGCGCGTGCATTCAAATACGCGGTTCCTTTTTCGAGCCGGATTCCAGCGCCGGGGATGCTCAGCAATGCGTCCTTCCACCTAAGCTGCGGAGCTTGCATTCTCAGCGTGGCAGTGGATTGTTTCCAGCGATGGACGTCTCCGGTTGCTTCGAAATCGGCATCGACATTCCCGTGGACAGGAATCGATTGATTGCCGGATAGCTTGAGAAGTGTTTCCACCGAAGTTCCATCCGTTCGTCCCCGCATTTCATACGTACCGGTATTCAAATGGTAAGAGCCGTCCGCGTGGAATTGAAAGTCAGGCGCAACGGCATGAAATTGCAAAAGGTTCCCTTCCGTCTCGACCTGAACGGAACATTGCTGCAAGTCCATTTCCCCGAATCGTAAATCTATTCCGCTTAGCGATGCATTGAGGACAGGTTTTTCCCAGGTGCCTAGAACGGATCCTTCAAATTGAACTTCTCCTTTCTGAAAGTCCGGCCAGAAGTCCCGCAAATATTCCGCATTTGCATTCCCTTGGAATTCCATAGAAACGGTTCGAGTTCCTGTGCGCGTTTTCACTTTTGCTTCGATCGTAGATTCACCGGATCGGCCGCTTATTTCTCCTCGAATGTCTACGTCGCTGTAGACGCCGGACAACTGCGCCAGGAGGTGATATTCACCGTGAGCCAGTGCGAGTTCCGGGTAGAGGAAGGCAATGTCTTTCAATCTCGAGCTCTGAAAATCTGCATTTACGAGGAGTTGATTCCGGGACAGTGTCCCGTTCGCACTTAATCGCGAATTGAGAATTTGAAGATTGGTACGGTTGATTTGCACGAATCCGTTTTGGAGACGGGCCTCAATTTCACCGGAAAGCGGTATCGCTGCTTTGCTTCCGTGCTCCAGTACAACAGCGATGTCGCCGTTTCCTTTCCAGAAATCCGTATTTCCTGAAAAGTGAAGCGTACCGCGGCCGACCGAGCTAAATTGCGGCATTTCCTTCCAGTAATTCTGGACAACTTCCAGCGGAACGGAACGAAAATCCAATGCAACCGAGATTGGGTGAGAATGATTCTGGAAATTGTATGTGTACTTCGCTGCAATGGAGAACGGAGCACTATCGTGAAAGTTCAAGTTTGCGCATTCCACATGCCCGGAGATGATTGGTTGTGGCAATAATCCTTTTGCAGATCCGCGCGCCACGAAAGACCCTCTTAATTTTCCTATTGACGGAAACAGAGATGCGATTCCTGCAGCATCTCCCTGAACTTCATAGGAAAAATCGAGATAGGGTTTGTCCCAGCTTTCTAGATCTCCCTTCATACGCAAAGAAAAATCTTTGCTTTTAGAGTTTAGCTCCTTCAACTGGATTCCATGCGAGTCAATCCGGGAGTCGATGTTGATTTCCTGGAACAGATTGTTCATGAACCGGACTTCCCCGTGATGAACCATTGCACTGTCAATCCGAAATGCTTTGGTTTGCCTGGTTGGTTGGGCTCTTGCTCCGGTTTGTGACGGCATTAAATCCAGA
>Ga0210139_1000198_pt1 | contig 11855 bp, 10 predicted proteins | sample Browns_TuleB_D2_FD_184855 | JGI IMG/M metagenome (GOLD analysis project Ga0210139, IMG submission 184855) | Wetland microbial communities from San Francisco Bay, California, USA, that impact long-term carbon sequestration - Browns_TuleB_D2 (SPAdes) | ecosystem: Environmental > Aquatic > Marine >... | reverse complement strand
CATACGCCCCCGCCGGCAGATTTCTTACATCAAACTCTCCGTTTGACTCGGCAACTGCCGCAACTCCAGTGGGTTGCAGGAGAATCCTCGCAAAAGGAATCACACTGCCGTCGTTCACGTTACGAACCACTCCATGGATGCTGCCTGTCAATTCGTTGAGGCGAATCACAACCAGAATGCCCGCCGGATCTTCCTGGATTCCAAGCCCAAACTCCCCAAGGATCTCCTTCAACACCTGCTCAGAATCTCCCGGAGCCGGTTCATGGCGCACGATCATTCCGGGCGCAACCAGCTCGCTGCTGTAAACAAATGAAACTCCGCTGGCCTGAAACTCCTGCAGGACCGTAAGTAGCGGTTTCCCCGCGTACGAACGGGAAGTCTCTGCAGCGGACACTGCGGCAAAGGAAAAGAGGAGAACGACCAGACATGCGCGGGTTCCAAAATGGTTTTGCATTTTACTGATTTGCGGCTTCGGCATGTTTCCTTTCAACGATAAGCAGACCTTCGGAGTTTCTCGATCGTAATCCGCAGGCCGCTAGAATTAACGAAGGAGTGCGATCGGCCTTCAGGTTTCCTATTGAACCGTGCAGAATGATTTGAGGAGCCGACTTCGCAAGAGATTCGTCGGCGTACCAGATCTTCAGTCCTGTCTCCCGCGATACCCACTCCAGGTATTCATCCAGGGTTCTTCCTTCAACGGAAAATGCAGGCGAAACCTTCAGGATCCAATCCCATTCTTGTCCATAAACGGGAATCGACTGGCTGACGATACTCTTGTCTTTCATGGCTATAAGCTCGATTCCCTTAACCGCAGTTTGACGATCCGAACCCGTTTCCAAAGTCACCTGGCCTTCCCGAACGCGCAGCTCAACGGATTCGGCGCCCTGAGTCACTTGAAACTGTGTTCCGATTTCTTTGACCAGGCCCACTTCGGTCTCGATCTGGAGCGCATGGAGAACCTTGCGGGGCCCGGAATCCAGATAGATAGTCCCTCGTCGCAGGAATATTCGGTTGCTCGATATGAAACGGAGCTGCGTTGAAGTCGAAAGCCTGAGAAAACCTCCAGATTGGAGTTGCAAACCTGCATAGCCTTCTGGACCAGTTTTCAGGTCGCCTCCATTCGGAATGGAAGCTCCCGGCTGTACAGGGCCCTCCAAAGTTCGTACATCTCCTTCTATACGCTCCACAAAAGCCGCAGGGCTCTGCCCGGCGTTTGGCGGCAACGAGCGCTGTTGAAGAATGAGTGCAAGCAAGACTGCTATGGCCGCCGCGGTTCCGACCCTGTAGGTCCACGATTTCCAATTTCTTTTTCTGACTCTTCCCTTCCACGAGACCCGGGCAATCGATTTGGCCCGCATCATGCGCTCTATCGGAACAGCGTGACGGGGTCGGGCCGTTTGAATCCACCTGCCCATTTCTTCATCGTCGATCAGGTTCCACACAGAAATATCCAATGCAGGCCGCTTTCGTGATTCCTGTTCACTCATGATTCAATCTCCTTTCGCTACAGCGGTGGGATCGATGCCAAGATCCTGCAAAGCGATCCGAAATGCCTGTCGGGCCCGCGACAGGAGCGATTCCACAGCTTTTTCCGTGAGTTGTAACCGAACAGCAATTTCTTTTACGGTCCGTCCGTCCAGATATTTCCATTCGAGAACGTTCCCGTAATGTTCCGGCAAACAGTCGAGTGCTTCCTGAACCTGTCTCGCGAGATCGCGACTTCGCAAAGCGCCTTCCGGGTGTCGCAAGTCATCCTTAGCGATCAACAGAGCCGGATCTGCCGAAGGAGCCTCTGTTTCGATCGTCTGGTGCAAAGAATCCATCTGGTGCCTTTCGTACCACGCAAAGATCTCGTGGCGGCAAAAGGTTCGCAGCCAGGAAAAAACCGTCGCTTCCCCACGATAAGTTTCAAGCTTCAAGATCGCTTTGGACACGGCAAATTGCGCCACTTCTTCCGCCGCATCCTCGTTCCCATTCAAGCGGGCGAGTGCAAAACGATAGAGTGGTGGAAAATAGGCGTGAAAGAAGGATTCGAATGCTTCGTCTTTGCCGGCCAGCATTTCTCTCACCAGAAATCCTTCATCGAAGCCGGTCCAGTTCACCATCGGATCATGCATGCACCTTTAGTTCATCCTTTCCGCTAAGTCTATCCGTTCTCATTAAGAATCGCCCCCATCAAATATGAGGGCTTTTGCAGCGAAAATCCCTCATTCGGTGAAGTGTAGTATCGATATCAGAAACGGAGGAAGAGCGCAAACCATCACCACGCTCAGGTTCGTCGTGGGAGTGATCTTTTCCGGACTGATCCTGAATATCGGCGGTATTTCTCTTGTTCATTTTTTTCTGGCCAAACAAATGAAACAAATGATTGAACGCATGGGGAGCTTGCCTTTCTGGACGCCGTATGCTCATTTGGGAATGCGCTTCGCCATTGGGTTCGGCGCATTGTGGGTCCTCATTGCCACCCTATCCAGAATACAAAACCTGGGTGGGTTTTTTCGTTGCAACACTGGTTTGCTGGGTGCTTACTTATCCGGTGCCCCTGGAAATGTGGTGGACCCAGGGAATTCTTGACGCGCGAATGCTCCTGTTCGCAGGCGTCTGGGGATTTTGTGAGCTTCTACTGGGAATAATCGCAGGCGGGTTCACCGCCGGCAGACCGTAGGAGCAAGGCCAAAAGGCTGCCGGGCTTTGCCCCTCCTGCCCAGCGCCGGAGCCCGGGAAAGACATAGTCCAATTGGAGGCGAGTGTACTTGCTTGCTTTCGTCAAACTTTAGCAAAGTTAAGGGTAATTCAGATGGATCTACCTCCGAAGTTGGTGTGACGCATGCAGGGCGGCGGTTATGAAGATCGGATCAGGATTGGCTTTGTGCTCACGCAGACAAACTTCAGTAAACTTGATTGCATGCTCATCTCCTGACTCAACAGCACGATCAATTACGTCTTCCTGCTCGATCTCTTGAGTTTCCATTTCGCTCGAATAGAGAATCTCCGCATTCGTAGAATAAATGGCAGCAGCGAGTTGCCACGCGTAGAGGAGCGCCCTTCTTTTTGTACCTTCGGAAAGATAGGGCAAAAGAATGCGCAACGAGCTGGGCCCGGTCACCGCATGTACAAAGGCGATCAGCGACTTTCGCGGATTCATTAGATAAATACGAACAAACACCCGCGTCAGATCGGAAAGTGTTGCAACGACGTTTCCGGAATCTTCAAGCAAATGAATTGTGGAAGCAAAGGGTTCAAAGCCGTACAGTTTCTCCAGTCGGTCTGTGATAAATGCCCCGCCGCGACCTGATCGATCCAGCAATGGAACTTCAGAAATTACAGAGTGCGGCGGCCCCTTGAATGCCGGAGCTTCATCAGAAATGGGAAGAGTCTGATAACGCGAAGCCCAGTATCCGAGGCCTTCTGCAAGCTCTTTCAGACGTAGATCGTTCACGTTTTCTTCCAGCGACCTCACGCTGTGCGCAGTTCGCAACAATCCGTGCGCGGCTGCCGCCGCGAGTCCTGGCGCCAACTGTTCTACCCAGCGAGCAAGCACGGATTCCCATGAATTTTCTTTGAGCTGCTCCTGGAAGAAAGTAACCCAATCCGCATGGCGACCGAAATCGCCCAGAGCTTCCTTCCAACTGGAAGCAAGAATCTGTTGTCGCCCCACAGACTTTTCTTCAAGACTCCTCGAATAATCGCTCACCCAGGGGAGTACCGCATCCGAACGCCCCATTGCGACGAGCGCATCAGCCACCATAGGGGCATGATTCGCTAGCCCTCCCTGATACTCGGGGCCGTACCGGGTTAGCATATCGAGGGCTTCATCCATTTCCGCAGACATGAACGCTCCTGATTCCGAGAGAAAAGTTCCAAGAAATCGATACTACCTTTTATTCCCGCCGACAACCAGTAGAACAATTCCTCCTACGATTGCAATTCCCCCGAGGACTGGAGACAGAGGGATCGTTTTCTCCCTATCCGCTGTTGCATGGATCGGCCCCAGGTCAATGATCTTTTCGTGTTTTGTATAGGTAATCCCTTGAAAAACAAAGACCAAAACCCCCAGCACGATCAACAGGATCCCAACAGTCTTTAGCGTGTTCAATTCATTACTCCTTCTGCAAATACACAATACTAGTGTAACAGTGGTTTGGCTAGTGACACTCCCCCCTTCATAAAGGGGGGAGTGGCCGGCTAGAAGCCGGCGCTCATTTCGACTGTGCGGTTAGATGAGCGGGGCCGTCCCGACGGCATAAACGTGCGCCGGCCTCTGGCCGGCACGCGGATGTTTTGCCGCTGAGATTTCAAGCACACTATTTTTCGGATTGCGAAAGGGCAGAGCCAGGCGCTCAGCCCTTCCGTTTTCTTTCTGTCCAAGTGCTCGAGTCGTTCTCCACTCACTGAATTGCTAGCAGGCTTACTGTCTCCCCCGTCACACGATCGATCGTCTCCACATTGCCGATTCCGGGGCAATATAATTTGTCTTCAAGAAGGTCGGGTTCCAGTGGAGTCGTTTCCCTCGTTTTCAGGCAGTTCGTAAAGGAACCGAACGGAACAGTAACTGATGCATTCAATCCGGTCACTTTCGCGAAATCCTCTGCATTCCCGAGATCGAACTCCTGACGGTAGAAATCACTAACTCTTGGATGCGCCTCCATGACAATCCCGGGCTTAGCTCCTTCAACACCGGCTACAAAGCTGCCATCGATCGTGGTGATGAGGCCGTTTTCAAGCTCATGGGTATTTTCACCAAAGTACCAGACGTTGCCGTCCAGGTCCTGAGCGAACCAATCAAGGGTGTCTTCAGCGAGTTTCCCATCCAGCCTGACTCTATCGCGGACTTCCACGCAGGTCACACCCATGATCACTCGGGTCTTGTGCGTTACGATGAACTCATCGTGTTCGAGTCCCTGGGAAGTCTGGCCCTCATATATAAAAGTCGTGCCAGGCTTCAATGGAAATAGTGGATTGTCAATCTTTGTCGTGAAATTGGCCGGATCGATCTCAGGATCATAGGCAGCCGGACCAAGCGGTCCGCACGCATCCTTTCGCACGTCGAACTGATCTTTGCAATCTCTGAGAGTCTCGTTCTTGTTCGCCAGCGCTTGCTGGAGGCAACCGGAATCCGCTGGAGAATTGTCACACCTGGCCTTGGCAAGCAAATAGTCTGCTTCTGCGCTAGAACGGCAGGACTTCAGCACTCCGGCGGACGTTTTTGTGCAAACATTCCCCAGTTCTTCAGCGCCTGCAAGACCTGGCAGGAAAAAAGCCATGGAAATTACGATAACGTATAGTCCCCGCTGAAGACAGTCGGCTACAGTGCTAGAACGTGTTTTCGAAAAGTGATTCTTCATATTGGCTCCTTTCTGTTTCATTGTGAATTATCTTACGAGCCCCAAATTACCGAAACCTTTCCTAAGTCTGACAAACTTGAAAGGTTCAATGCTATTAGAACGCTCAATCTTGCCATAAGCGGAAAATCACCGGTTTACAAGAATCTGATAGTCCGCCAGTTCGTTCAGCAACGCACGATCGATTCGAACACCCCTTTCATTTTCGATCTGGGCAACCACAGTTTCTACCGGGCGCCCATCGAAGAGGTCCAGCGCATCCACAATTTCACGTGGCAAATCGACAGGATTGTATGGACTATAACTCCATATCCGAATGATTCCGTTGCCGACATCCTCGCTCCTGAAGTTTGATTTTTGAGGCCCCTCCAGAATGTTCGGAAGCGTGAGTTGTTCAAATGTGGTTTTCGTTTTTACGACCAGCGATTGCAGTTCGCTTCCCCCAATTGTCAACACTTGTTCCCACGCAATCGGTTGGACCTTCTCCCAACACGCGACAAAAAAGTCCGCCTCACGGTAACACCAGTTTCCCCAGATATCCTCTCTCCAATCCGACGATCGTTCCCGGAATATGAGCAGATCCTCGACGCACCATGTTGCCAGTTTTTGTTCGGCAAAAGTGAGCATTTCCTCCAATACGTTCCAAAAACGAAACCCGGCTCTGCCGCGGTCGTGTTTACAAAACCAGGTTGAACAGCGCCCGTTACGATATTTCCAGATGGCACACATCCCACCCATTTGATGCATGTAGAAAGGACAGCGGATCCGCTCGTGTTTTCCAAAAGGCTTCACTTTGTAGAACAGTTTAGTAAAGTCTGTGGGATTCACTCCGATCGGTGAAACCTTTGCAGCGAGCGCCCCACGAACAAATTGATCTTTTGCTCCCGCAAAACCTGGGTCGTCATCCGATAATACCGCGCCGACAAGAAAATTCGCCAGCGAAGGATGGTAGGCACAGCACTTCGTATTGGGATTGAAGCGGTAATCGCCGAAAGCCGGTCTTTCAGGAACCGTGCACATAACGCACTCGTCACAAGTCGCGCGAGGCTCCGAATATACCGGGTTCCCTAATGCGCGATCCATCCACATTTGATAAAGCGGCGGCAGGGCATACGAATTCATTTCTACAGTCTACTTCGCAAATCTACCGTTTCCGTCCCCTGTGATCTGCAAACTGCCGACCTACTCACTGTCTCGAAAAGTGGAAACTTTATGACCTTCGCCGCAAACAGAAGTGGCTGCACTGTAAGTCATTGTAATTAAACATCAAATATTGATTATTCGATCAATTATTCATCCAAGTGCCGCAAACGGTTGTTTCCGAATTGTGACTTCAGGCCGGTGCGGATCGTCGAGATATTTTCACTAGGTATATGGCAAGCGTTTCGCATATAATCTCACCGAAATTCGCTGAGTTCAATTGCGAATGAATGAGACATGAGGGAGAACATGAAAATTGTAAAAGTCCTTGGTTGCTTCGCAGCCGTTCTTTGTTTATTTGCGTTTCCGGCTTTCAGTCAGGATAATCCGGAGTCTGTTATGCATGGTGCGAGCGTCATCCATGCAATCCATTCGGATATCTCACCAGCGCTCAGAGACATTCCGCCTGCTTCGAACGATGCCGGCGTTAAGCGCGTGGTTCCGAACAGACCATTGAACTTGCCTCCGGGCCAGCAGGGGCGCGACACGGTCGTGCAAGCAGCCCAGGGTCCGCTCGTTTCAGCTACAGCGGGGTTGAATTTTGACGGAATCGCTCACGGAAATTATGCTCCGCCCGACACGAATGGCGATGCGGGATTGACCCTCTATGGCCAGGTCGTAAACGTTCAGATTCAATGGTTCAACAAGAGCAACGGAAGCTCATATTATGGCCCCGTAAACACAAGCACACTTTGGAGCGGCTTTGGCGGCGGTTGCCAGACAAACAATGATGGTGATGCGGTTATCAAATATGATAAGGCCGCAGACAAATGGGTCGTTACTCAATTTTCCGTATCAACCACACCCTACCTGGAATGTGTTGCCGTTTCTACCACGAACGATCCGAAAGGCACCTGGGCTCGTTATGCTTTTTCGCAACCGAACTTCAATGACTATCCCAAAATGAGCGTCTGGCCCGATGCCTATTACATCACCTATAACATGTTCACCAATACGTTCCAGGGCGGACGCGTTTGCGCAATGGATCGAACCAAGATGGTCGCAGGTGATCTGAGCGCCACTCAGGTATGCTTCCAATTGAGCACAAGTTACGGCGGATTGCTTCCCGCAGATCTTTACGGATCAACTACACCGCCGGCGGGCACTCCGAACTACGTGATGAATTTCGGATCGAATAAGCTGAATCTTTGGAAGTTTCATGTTGATTTCGCCACCCCGGCAAACAGCACCTTTACGGGCCCAACCGCGATTACCGTTGCATCCTTTACCTCAGCCTGCGGAGGCGGCACCTGCATTCAGCAATCAGGCACAAACAACAAGCTTGACTCTCTGGCGGATCGGCTTATGAATCGCCTGGTGTACAGAAACCTCGGTACCTCTGAATCGCTTCTTGTAAACCACAGTGTAAAGACAGGTGGTTCGAAGAGATCGGAAATCGATGGAGTTCGCTGGTACGAACTACGTCTGACAGGTGGAAACGCCAGCGTTTATCAGCAGGGCTCTTTCTCACCGGATTCTACATCACGGTGGATGGGAAGCATCGGGATGGATAAGAACGGAAATATTGCGATCGGTTACAGCGCCTCCAGCTCTGCACTCAAACCTTCAATCCGCTACACTGGCCGCGCCCCCGGCGACGCTCTCGGTACAATGCAGTCCGAAGCCACAGTTATCACCGGTGGTGGCTCTCAGACCGGTTCGCTGCATCGTTGGGGCGATTACTCAAGCATGAGCATTGATCCTTCCGATGATTGTACCTTCTGGTTTACAACGGAATATATTCCGTCGAACGGAACTTTCAACTGGAAAACACGGATCAATTCCTTCAAGATGAACGGCTGCCAGTAAAAGTAATTCTCCCTCGGGGACCTGCGCTTCGGCCGGGTCCCCATTTCTTTTCCCCCAATCTTCCCTGTTCTGCCAGCGGACAAGTCTCCAGCATCTCCAAAAGCGGATGCTTACTGCTTGCTGAGCGGGCTCTTCAAGTTAGAGCTCAGTCCGCAAAACGCTTAGAACGAGTGATAAAATCAATCGAGTCATGGGTTTCATTCAAAAACTTTTCGGCCGTAAGGAAGTTCAGTTCCAGAAACAGATTCTGTCCGTTCTGGAGAAGGAATTCGCGCACTTGGAGCCGTCGAATGATCCGCTGCGAATCCGGATTGGCGAGACAGAACTTAATTTATCATTCCTCTATGATAAATGTCAGAAGAACCAGGTTCAGTCTTCTGAATTGATCCAGCAGTATTTTTCATTTCCGCTCGCATTGTCTGCACGGCGAGAGTACGACTGGAACGAGGCCGAGTCTAAGATGCGACCGCAGTTGGTGCCGGTCGAAATTGCTCGTCAATTTGGTATTCAACTATTCGATTTTGCGGATCCCATTGCAGCATCTGTTGTGATTCACGATGGCTTGAGTCAAACGTTTGTTCGGCCTTCCGATTTGCAGAAGTGGAATGTTTCTCAGGAAGAATTGTTGAACCTTTCGATTGCCAATCTCAATTCCCATAAGGTCGAAATGGAGGTTACGATAACAGATGGCACGGATCGGTTCATCGGTTTGGAATCACACGACGGCTTTGACGCTGCGCGTATCCTGCTGCCACGGGTCCGGGAATTTGCCTCTACTAAATTGGGAAAAACTTACTTTGCAGGCATTCCAAACCGTGATTTTTTGATCCTCTGGTCTAAAGAGTGCTCGCGGCGCTTTCAGGAATACGCAATTGAAAAGATAGAAACAGACTATTCCATTCAAAATTATCCGCTCACTTCCTGCCGCTTCGAGCTTAACGATCGCTCCATCACGTTGTACCACGCGCCCCCCACGGGCTGAACCGCGGCAAACGCAAAAGGAAGAGGACATTCTTGGCCTTTGTAACGCCCGGGAGACTACCTTGAAAATAAACAACAATATTGCCCGGAAGCTCAAGAAAATAGGAGATCGGCCGGATCGAGGAGATAGTTGAAGATAGAACTCAATTTTCATTCATTTCAGGGCGCAACCTCAGGCTGCACGAAATGACTCTCCCAAAAGTCTAGTGGTGACGGGCGTCCCCTCCTCTGGACGCGCCGTTCTCGTCAGCCGATTCGCGGACGAGACGTGCGCGCCAGATCACAAACACGGGCAGACGTGACATTTTTGTAATCCAAAAGTAAGATTTGAGCAATCGACGATCTGTTAGCGTAAAAAATACATGTCAGAAATAAGTTTAATGAGAGGACTCCGTGAGCACCGGGCCGCCATCTGCGTTCTATTCGGAGTCATTGCGCTGAGACTTGTATCCTTTGGATATCTTGCAATATCCGATCCGACAGAAAGTCGTTATGCGGAAATTGCAAAGCACATGTTTGAATCGCGTGACTGGGTTACACCTCGTCTCTATGTCCACGGAGAACTCGTTCCATACTGGGGCAAACCGCCTCTTCATTTCTGGCTAACATCCTACTCGTATCAACTCTTCGGCGTTTCTGAATGGTCCTCACGCCTTCCAAGCATCCTTGGAGGATTTACCATTCTTATCACCACATTCTTTTTTGCCCGTTACCTGAGAAACCTCCGCATTGCTTTCCTTTCAACACTCATACTCGCTTCTTCCGGATTGTTTTTCGTTCTCTGGGGGGCCTCGGCAATTGATGTGACGTTATCCGCTGCGATGACAATCTCCATGGTTACTTTTTCCATGGCAATCATTGGCAAAACGAAGAAAAGCAGATGGCTGTGGGGAATCCTTTTTTTTGCAAGTCTTGCCATGGGTACACTGGCAAAAGGTCTGGAAGCTCCAGCAATTGCGGCTTTCTCCATCGCGCTGTGGTGGCTGACGAGCATCAAGCGACAATCGCTTCGACACATTCCCTGGATCAGTGGTTCCTTCATTTATCTTCTCATTACCGTTCCCTGGTATCTCAATGCGGAAAGCAGAACACCTGGATTTTTGCAATACTTTTTCTTGAATGAGCATCTACTACGATTCATAAAACATGACTACGGCGACAAGTACGGAACAGGACACATGTATCCGCGCGGAACCATTTGGGGAATGCTGATCTTGACCTATCTCCCCTGGACATTTCTCCTGATCAGGGCTGCGTATTCTCATTTCAAGAAAGGCGATCTTTTCCACAGATTCCGGCACAGTGAAGAATGGCTGCGGTACCTCCTTATCTGGGGCATAGCTCCCGCCCTGTTCTTTACTTTTTCGCGACAGCTACTGGCAACTTATCTCCTTCCGGGATTTGCAGGCCTGGCCGTTGTTACTGCCGTAGTAATCTCCAACCGCATGAATCCGATCACTCGAAATCGGCAGAGAAGAATCCTTTATGCTTCCGCACTCATTGTTCCTGTGATAATTGCATTCGCAACTTTTACTTTCGGTGGAGTGCTGGATCAAAATAATTCCGTGAAGCCTCTTTTCGCTGAATTAGCGGCCAATCACCCCGAAAAAGATCTCTTTTTGATCTTTCCATTTTTCGAGCCGGCGTCTGCAAATTTCTACGAAAGTTCTTACAAACCTATATCGATTATTCACACCAATCAGCCGATAGAGAAGCAACCGGACGATCAAGCTGACACGCTTTTTATATTGAAGGTCAAGCAGCAGAAAAACCTTCCTGCAGCGATTCAAAATCGCACGACTCTCCTGCGAACACGCGGCGAGTGGGCTATCTATGAGCAAGCTAACCATGGGAGTGATCGAAATCAATGAAAATCCTCATCGTTGAAGACGATCCGAAAATCGCGTCTTTTGTGGTCCAGGGCTTCCGACAAGCGGGATATACGACCGACCATGCATCCGATGGGGAAGAGGGCCTGGAATTCCTCACAACGCTTTCCTATGATGCCGCTGTTGTGGACATCATGCTGCCGGCCAAAGACGGTCTTACGATGATCGAGGAAATGCGATCGCGCAAGATTACAACGCCGGTGATTATTCTCAGCGCTAAACGCGCGGTCGATGATCGTGTCCGTGGGCTCGAAGGCGGAGGTGACGATTATCTCACCAAGCCCTTTGCCTTTTCTGAATTGCTTGCGCGCGTGCAGGCTCTCATCCGCCGGGCTTCACCCAAAAACATGCAGTCCGTAACAGAACTAACCGTCCATGACATCTCCATGAACTTGCTCACACGCGAAGTCATTCGCGGTGGAGAGCAAATTCCATTACAGCCGCGTGAGTTTTCCCTCCTGGAGTATCTCATGAGAAATCCCGGGCGCGTTCTGTCAAAAACGATGATTCTGGAACACGTTTGGGATTACAGCTTTGATCCGCAAACGAATGTAGTGGATGTTTTGATCTGCCGGCTCAGAAACAAGATTGACCGAAATTTCGAGCCTAAAATCATTCAAACAATACGAGGCGT
>Ga0210139_1000196_pt1 | contig 11865 bp, 11 predicted proteins | sample Browns_TuleB_D2_FD_184855 | JGI IMG/M metagenome (GOLD analysis project Ga0210139, IMG submission 184855) | Wetland microbial communities from San Francisco Bay, California, USA, that impact long-term carbon sequestration - Browns_TuleB_D2 (SPAdes) | ecosystem: Environmental > Aquatic > Marine >... | reverse complement strand
TGCAGCAATATTGACCACAAAGAAATAATTGCCGTAGAACTCGCCAATAAACGCTTTTTTGTCTACACCGCTGATTTTATCGGCAGCTTCAACAACCTTCGCACTGAGAATAAATTCGCCGGTTGTATTCACAAGATTCAAAACCAGCAACAAGCCCGCGATAAGCAACAGATACTTGCTTCGGAAGAGGAGTTGAAAGCCTCCGGTCTTACTTAGTTTTTGCTGTTCCACAGCTTTCTCCCGAGGTACAGCGCTCACCTTTTTCTGAACGAGGCCGTATAGCAGGACACTCAAGACCAGAAGAAGTGCAGAAACCTGAAGAATCAATTCAGGAGCCATCCCCGTGTGGAATAATCGGGATGCGATTTGCGACCCGATCGGACTTCCGAGTGTTGCTCCGATGGCAATCATGGGAAACAGCCGTTTACCCTCATCTTCGGTATAGACATCGTTCGCAAGCGACCAGAACTGAGCGATCAGGGAAAGGCTGAAAATGCCGACCCAAACGAAGAACGCAACACCGATATAGGGTACATTCATTTTCACACCGAGCGCGAACAGTTCGATGCAAGCAAGGAAAAAAAGATTTACACCCAAGATCAGCCTTTTCCGGTTCACTATAGAAGAAAACCAACCATAAAGCGGAACGTATGCCATCAACAGAATCGCTTGTCCTGCTCCGCTGTAGGACTTCCACTGTGCTCCGCCCGGCGTGGACAACACCAGAGGTTCGCGAACAACCTTAATTACGTAATACGATACAAGGATCAGCAGCAGGTTGAAAAGCATCAGAAAGGCAAGTCCGCCTTCGCCAGGTCTGATGTCGCCCAGCAAACCCAGAATACCGGATTTTCGTTTTTCGTCGGCCATGCGTTCTCTCCTATCCCGATAATAGTCCCCGCTTTGGAATCCGGGGCGCAATTCATTGTACAACGGAGTTGGCATTTGGCTTATGCTAATGTGAATGCGGCAGGCCGATATTGCAGTCGTTGGAGCGGGGGCAGCGGGGCTCTTTGCTGCGATCTGGGCAGCCCGCACAAATCCTGCTGCTTCCGTGGTTGCGATCGACGGAGCGAAAAAAATCGGAGCCAAGATCCTCATCTCAGGCGGTGGAAGATGCAATGTGACTCACCATCAGGTGGATGAAAAAGCGTTCGCGGGATCTACGCCTGCCGCTATCCGTAAGATTTTGCGGCGATTCGATGTTGAGCAAACCGTTCGTTTCTTCCGGGCGCTCGGTGTTGAATTAAAACAGGAGTGGACAGGCAAACTTTTCCCTGTCACGGATCGCGCACAAACAGTCCTTACTGCGCTTTTGCTTACGGCACGATCCGCTGGGGTAGAAATCCTGACTTCCCACCGCGTAGTCGCAATCGAACGGATCAAAGAGTGGTTCGTGGTTTCGGGCGCCTGGGGTGAATTTCGAGCGCAAAAAGTGATTCTATCTACCGGTGGACAAAGCGTGCCGCAAACGGGCTCCGATGGCCAGGGTTACGGCATAGCAAATTCGCTTGGTCACAGTTGTACCGAACGGATATTCCCCGGGCTGGTTCCGTTAACGATTCCGCGGACTCACTTCCTGTGCGAACTTGCCGGGATCTCCGCGATGGTGGAACTGCAGGTCCAATCAGGAACGGGTGCAGTGAGAAAGAGTTTTGAAAATTCCATGCTGTGCACTCACTTCGGAATTTCCGGACCGGCCGTTCTGGATATCAGCCGCTATTATCTGGAATCCACATTCAAGGATCCCGCAACCAGCCTGGTGGTCAACTGGCTTCCACGAAAAACCACTGATGAAATCCGTTTAGAAATCCAGCAGTTGAATCGCAATACGGTATTTTCCTGGCTAAGAAAGCAATTGCCCGAACGATTGGCGCGCTCTCTTTGTGCGCAGGCAGGTATCTCCGAACTAACTCCCGGACATCAACTCACGCGCGAATACCGGAGCAAAATGGTTTCTGTCCTCACGGCAATGACACTACCTGTGACCGGCGACCGCGGGTTCCGTTACGCGGAAGTTACAGCAGGCGGTGTCCCGCTTCGCGAATTGAACCTGAATACAATGGAATCCCGGAAGACTCCCGGGCTATTTCTCTGCGGTGAAATCTGCGATGTAGATGGCCAGATCGGAGGATTCAATTTTCAGTGGGCCTGGGCAAGCGGATATGTGGCCGGAACTTCCGCGGGCAAAAGTTGCGAGTGATCGTTATCAGGAGATAGACCGGATCGAGGAGATAAGGGAGATGGAACGCAGTTCTTGGTAATCTCGCGGGCTGAATAAACGCCAAAGGTTTTTTGTTTGTTGTTTAATAAGTATGGTGTAGGCTAGTACGTAATTCCCTGATCGGCTGTAGCGAGGAGGTTGTGATGGTCACAATTGTTTCATTGTGGGTTCCAATTGTTCTTTCCGCGGTCATTGTTTTTGTGGCGAGTTCCATTTTGCATATGGTGATGACCTATCACCAAAGCGAATACAGAAAATTGCCGGATGAAGATGTCATCCTGGATGCGATTCGATCAAAACATGTAACGCCCGGCTTTTATGCATTTCCTCATCATTCCGGTCCTAAGGAAATGAAAACCCCTCAAATGATGGAGAAATTCAAGAACGGGCCGGTGGGCTTCGTTACCCTGATTCCAAACGGGCCCCCGGCAATGGGCAAGTACCTCGGGCTGTGGTTCGGTTTTTGTATTTTGATGGGCATTCTGGTTGCCTATATTACCGGACGTACGCTTTCTCACGAGGCCCATTATCTGGCTGTGTTCCGAGTAGCCGGCGCTGTGGCTTTTATGGGCTACAGCGTAGGGCATCTTACAAATTCTATCTGGATGGGACAGCCCTGGAGCGCAACCATCAAACATATGTTCGATGGGCTGGTCTACTCGCTTCTAACGGCCGGGACCTTCGGCTGGCTCTGGCCGCGCTGATTTAAAGCGACTTTTTCTTGTACGATTTAGCTTGTAGGGGCGCCATTTATGGCGTCCGGCGTGGCCCGTTTCGCGGACCGTGAAGGGCGCGATGAATCGCGCCCTACAAAAATCTGTCTCTGTGGTAAATAAAACAGATGTCGGAAGACTTAATCCTTTCCAGAGGAACGAAAAAGGAGCAATACGAATCGCTTCTTCCCCAAGTCCGAAGCATGATCAGCGCGGAGCGCGATCTAATTGCAAACCTCGCCAACATCACTGCGGCGCTCAAACAACAGTTCGACTGGCTATGGGTCGGGTTCTACCTGGTGAAGGACGATGAACTGGTGCTTGGCCCATTTCAGGGTCCCATTGCGTGCACGCGAATCCGCAAAGGCAATGGAGTTTGCGGCACAAGCTGGGCGGAAGCAAAAACCCTGATCGTTCCCGATGTAGATCAATTTCCCGGACACATCACCTGCAGCAGCCTTTCAAAATCCGAAATCGTTGTGCCGCTTACCAGTAACGGCGTGGTTGTAGGAGTTCTCGATGTGGACAGTACTGAGCTCAACACATTCGATGAAACGGACCGGTTGTACCTGGAGATGCTCACGAAACTCATTCATTTGTAGCAACCTCTGAGGGGATGAGGGAGATATTGGGGATAAATCTCCCTGATCCCCCTTCTCTTTTTGCGTCTACATGAAAAACTCTGCAGTAAAAAATAATCGCCCCTACGAACAAGAATTGAGAAATTCCATTGCGCGGGTTTCGGACCAGTATTCGCCTTTTTCAAATGCGACAAAACCCATGTGGCCTCCGGACTGCGGTGATTCAAAAAAGAAGTGGGAGCTTGCGGTTGCTTCATCGTACGGAAACGAAGGTTCATCCAGAAAGGGATCGTTAGCAGCGTTTACCAGCAACGTGGGAATGCGAATGCTTGCTAGAAACTGTCTGGAACTGCATTGAGCAAAATAATCATCGGCATTTTTGAAACCGTGAATCGGGGCAGTGTAATGGTCATCGAATTGAACAAACGTCCGGATCTTGCTCAAATTGCGATCATCGATCAGACCGGGATACATCCGCTTCTTTTCTTTCACTTTTTGGTGAAGCGTTTTCATGAATCGCATCATGTAGAGTTTGTTGGACGGGCGGGCCAGTTTGATCGCGCTGGATTTCAAATCACAGGGGACCGAAAACACAATCGCCTTTGTAATCAGTGGATGGACGGACGTCCCCTGCTCGCCAAGATATTTGAGCGTGACATTCCCGCCGAGGCTGAAACCGATCAGCGCAATTTCGGAATACTGCTTTCGGCTCGCCAAGTGTTGGATCACCGAGTGCAGATCGGCAGTTTCGCCGCTGTGATACCAGCGCGGCTTCCGGTTGGGTTCCCCACTGCAGCTCCGGTAATTCCAGGCAAGGGCGTCCCAGCCGCGGCGATGCAGCGCGCGGATCATGCCCAGCACATAGTTTCTTTGCGTGTTGCCTTCCAGGCCATGGGAAAGAATCGCAATCCGTCTTGATCCGTTCTCTGCCCAATCAAGATCAAGAAAATCTTCATCTGCCGTAATAAATCTTTCCCGGCGATACCGAATCCCTTCCACTTTCCGCAGCAGAGGAAAGATGGTTTGCAGATGTCCGTTGGTTAGCCACCACGGCGCAGCATAAGTAGAGGATTTGATCAGGGGCATCGGAGCGCAAGGTTAGTCTAACCGCAAAACATCGGGAATGCATTTCGTCCGAAATAAACTCGACGATCCTGATGATCGAAGAATCAATACTTCGATATGTCTATGGATCCATTGATCGTGTGGAGCTCGATCTTGGGCCCGCCTTGCCCGATCGTTCCTTCCACTTTGTGGGATAGAAAACCGCTATGAACCGTAATGGGGTAATCGGTATGAATCGAACCGTTCAAGGAGCTGGCCTCAAGGTCAGCGTTCACGTTTCCGGGTAATTGCAGTTTCAGACGACCGTTAACCGTATCCATGCTTACGTCACCCTCTTTCGGAAATTGGGACCATCGGGCATTGATCGTTCCATTTACCGTTTCGGCGTTGACAACAGATTTGCATCCGCTCACGTCCATTGAACCGTTTACCGTAGAGACTTGAATCTCTCCTTCCACACCTGCGATTTCGATGTCGCCGTTTACGTTGCTTACTTCGTTGAGCGATGCGCTCCTGGGAACCGTCAGTTCATACGTGACACTTACATCTATGTCTTTATGAAAACGCGGATATTTAGATTCCACTCTCAGGTGATCGGGCCTGGAATCGATCACAATATCAACAAGATCCAGATTCTGCGAAGGTCCTCGCTTGGTCGCCCGGAAGTTCACTTCATTTTTGTCCCAGACCTGGATCGTGATGTCGCCATGAACATTTTTCAGGGAGATCATTCCGTCCGCGTTCAAATCAAAATTGTTATGGATGGTGCGCTCTTCAGTCGCTGCAAAGAGATTCGCTGCCACAATTAACAAAGCGGCACAAAGAGAGAACCGAAATCGATAGGGCATGGCTGTTTACTCCTGATGTAATACATAGACGACCGTCACGGAAAAAGGTTGCGGGAGCGGCTTATGCGGGCAGCATGATTTCCGGTGCTGAAACAGAGAGGATTTCTTTGCGAACCGCCCCACCGCAATGCAAGCTCACCAGCGAGGAAAGTTCATCGATTGCTCGTTGAACAAGCTCATCGCGTACCGGCGGTAATCCTTCTACGATCAGGATTCCATTTGTCGTTTGTTCCGTGAATTTTGTGCGGTCTGCTTCTTTCCAGTTCCATCTTCTGCAAATTGCGCTGACTTCATCCCTGTAAATCACTTCCCGGGGTTTAGGCGATCGTGCTTCCGGTTCGCCCAACAATCGGACCGGAGGTTCGCTATCCGAGGCAAACGTCAAATGGATGTCCCCCACGATCTGATCGAGATCCTCGCCACCGACCGGAATAATGTGGCGAAGAGAGATCCAGTTGTAGATATCCACGACGAGATTGATATGAGGAACGTGATGCCCCTTCAAAACACGACGCACCAGGTTCTCGATTGAGGATGGATAGTCCTTCGGTTTGGCCCCGAATTTCCTGTACGCCTCACGCCAGGGTGAAATTTGTGGGTGATCGCTGACAGAGATCCCCGCCAGGCGACTGCCTAAGGAAGCTTCAACTTCCCGCAGGCCGGCAGTCACATCCTTATTTTCTCCTTTATTTTCAATACCTTGGAAGATAACCACACCCAAAATCACGTCGGGAAACGACTGAAAGATCTGATCGGACACAAGGAATCTGGTCACAACCCAATTCTAACTTAACTCTTGACAAATCCACTAATAATTCTATACTCAAATTATTCGAGTTTCGAAATATTTGGATACGGAAATAATGCATGATTTAGCACGGAACGAAAAGGAAATGATGGACTACTTGGAGGAGGTCATCCACAGGTTTGTGTTTGTCCAGCAACATCCCGGCATAGATATCTGCAAGAAGCAGGAAATGACCATGATTGAAATTCTTGGAAAGCGCGGGCCGATGATCATGTCCGAACTTTCTGATTCCGCACGACTTTGCCTGAGTACGGCGACCGGCTTGATTGATGGCCTGGTGGCAAAAGTGCTTGTAAAGCGTGCGCGGTCGGAAAAAGATCGCCGAATTGTTCAGGTGGAACTGACGAAGGACGGGCGGAAGGTTTACGAACAGTCGGTGGATGTCCGTCTACGCATGGTCCGCGGGATGCTTGGAGCGCTCGAAAACGAGGAACAGGACATGTTTGTTAGCCTGTTCCGGAAGATCGTAGGAAAGAACGCATGACAGAAGTTTCAGGCCGCAGATCGAAAGTTGCAGGAGCCTGATCCTTGGGAGGAAAAGTGCAAACAGCAAAAACAGTCACAAAAGAAAAATCGCTGAACAAAGCGATGCGGCTTTATTTGAAGGAGATTTCAAAGATTCCTTTGCTGACGGTGGAAGAGGAAAGAGAGCTTGGTTATCGGACACAGGCCGGCGACAAGGACGCTTTGCAGAAATTAATTGAATCCAATCTCCGTTTCGTGATTAAGATTGCCAAAAAGTATCGTGCATCAGGACTTCCTTTTCTGGATTTGATTAACGAAGGAAATTGCGGATTGATTGAGGCCGCGCACCGTTTCGATCCGGATCGTGGAGTACGGTTTACATCGTACGCAGTCTGGTGGATCCGTCAGGCAATTCTTCACTACCTTTCTCGCGCAAGCCATGTATTTCGTATTTCTCCCAAGGCGGCAAACATTGCGTATCGAGTCGCAAAAGTCTTGAACAAGAACAAGTCGGACCAGATCGAACCGCCCAGCCGTGAAGCGTTGGCTCAAGAAGTGGGAGTGTCTCTCCGCGAGCTCAATTCGTCGCTGGAAGCAAATGCTCCAACGTTCTCTCTCGACCGCCCCTTTGATGAAGCAGGGGAATTGTCTCTTGGAGATGTGCTGGAACAGATGACCATTCCATCCGCTGAAAAAGACGTGATGGCATCGCTGTTGAAGGACAAGCTCAACCTTTCGTTGGAAGGTTTGTCCGTTATGGAAGAAAAGATTTTAAGACTTCGCTTTGGTCTTGATGACGATACTCCCCTAACTTTGCGGGAGATCGGGTTGATGCTCAATCTTTCCAGAGAAAGAATCCGGCAGATTGAAGCACAAGCGTTAAGAAAGCTCCGTGAATCTCTCAGCCAGAGCTCACTGTCAAGCTATCTCAACTGATCTTTACCCAGGGCGCGATTCATCGCGCCCCACGTTTTTTCTTTTCCAGGCGCACTGAAAAGACATCGTGCGCAATGGTCAAAACAGCAACGTATGGAAATCGCTCGGACGCGTCCTTCAGACGGGCGATGGATCCTTGCCGCAACAATTCTGGGATCCGGCATGGCGTTCATCGACGGAACGGTCGTCAATGTTGCATTACCCGCTCTCCAGCAAAACCTCAACGCCACAGTAACTGATATCCAGTGGGTGGTTGAATCCTACGCGCTGTTCCTTGCAGCCCTCCTCCTGGTAGGCGGATCACTTGGTGATCGATACGGCAGAAGGAAGATCTATGCGGTGGGGATCGCCCTGTTTGGAATCTCATCGGTATGGTGCGGAATTTCTCCCAATGTGAAGCAGCTCATTTTCGCGAGAGCGATCCAGGGAATTGGCGCGGCGCTGTTGGTTCCCGGTAGTCTTGCGATCATCAGCGCATCTTTCGAAGCCAAAGAACGCGGAACAGCCATCGGAACGTGGTCCGGCTTTACCGCGATTACTGCTGCTGTAGGGCCGGTCGTTGGCGGTTGGCTCATTGAAAATATTTCCTGGCGATGGGCATTTTTTATCAATCTTCCCATTGCTGCCGCAGTTCTCGGAATTCTGTTCTGGCGAGTGCGTGAAAGCCGAGATGAGTCCGCGTCTGTACGCCTGGACTGGCCGGGTGCGACGCTTGCAACCGCATCGCTGGGAAGTATTGTCTACGGATTGATTGAATCCTCACGCGTGGATTTCGGTCATCCTCTTGTGCTGGTGACTCTCTGCGGAGGATGCATTTTACTTCTGGCTTTCGTCCTTGTCGAAGCTTATTCGGCAAACCCGATGCTGCCTACGGCAATCTTTCGTTCCCGAAATTTTACGGCCGCCAACCTCCTAACTTTCTTTCTGTATGCCGCGTTAGGCGGCGCTCTTTTCTTTTTTCCGCTCAACCTCATTCAAGTACAGGGTTACTCAGCTACGGCGGCGGGCGCGGCGTTTCTACCATTCATTGCGATCATGTTCTCGCTTTCACGCTGGTCCGGATCTCTGGTATCGCGTTTCGGCGCGCGCCCGCCTCTTTCGGTGGGGCCGGTCATTGCGGCAGTCGGCTTTGCTTTATTTGCTGTTCCTTCCATTTCGCACAACTATTGGACCAGCTTTTTCCCCGCAGTTGTTGTCCTTGGTCTTGGAATGGCAATCACGGTTGCCCCTCTGACAACGACGGTCATGAATTCCGCAAGTGTAAATCGTTCCGGAATTGCCTCTGGAATCAACAATGCAGTTTCACGGACTGCCTCGTTGCTCGCTGTTGCAGCCTTCGGCGTGCTCATGCTGCACTGCTTCAATCAACAACTGGATCAACGCCTCTTAGAGCTCAGCATTCCAGAGGAAATAAAACGCAACTTGCTGTCGCAAAGAGTGAAGCTCGCCGGAATCGTGATTCCGCAAAATTTGAATCTGGAAGTTCAGGCGAAAATCCGCGCAACAATCCAGATGTCGTTTCTCTCGGGATTTCGAGTTGTCATGATCCTTGCGGCGTGTTTGGCATTTGTGAGCGGGGTAATTGCCAATCGCGTCGTCAAAGGGAAAGAGGATTAACCTTCGCGAACCGTAACGATCGTGTTGTAGTCCGGCTCGTGGGACGCCGGGTCGATCCGCCGGGAAATTAGAACATTTGCTTCAGGCCAGAAAACCTGGACCGTGCGAGGATGCAACGGGCCGATCCTGCAAACTCCCGCGTATTCACCGGTTTCGGAATTCAAAACAATCCGATCGCCCTCTTTCAGATTCAGAGATTCTGCATCCGCCGGACAAAGATAGATTTCATCGCGAGTGCGGCTTCCGATCAACGGATCTTCCTTGCCGTAAATGATGCTGTTAAATTGCTTGCCCCTTCTGGTTGTCAGATAAAATTCGCCAGGCTTTAAAACGTCATTTTGCGGAGATAAAACGGAAAAACGGGCTCTTTCGTCCGGCAGATTCGGACAGATCCCGTCATTTAAAATACGAGCGCCGCCGTATTGAAAGGAATCTTTCTCTCTTTTCAGATTCCTGATCCCTTTGTACAACGGAATTGCATCATCGATTTCTCTGCGAATTTCGCTTGCACGCTGAAAATTCAAGAGTTTTTGCTTTTCAGCCGGCAGAATCTGTTGAGCCATGCTCTGGATAATTTCCCATTCGGAACGGGCTTCGCCAATTCGCGGACCGGGAATCTCCGGCGAAAAACGGATTCTCCTTTCCGTGCTGGTAATCGTTCCGCCGCCTCTTTGTTCATAACGCGTTTGCGCCGGAAACAAAAGTACTGTCTCCCTGGGCTCGGCAAACATGGAAGAATTTAAAATAATGTCCTGATGAATGCGTAAAGGAACTCGTTCCAGCGCTTCCCGCGCATAGGTTGGTTCCGGCATCGTTTCCAGGAAGTTTCCGCCCATAATGTAAAAAACATCCAGGTCGCCCTCATGCGCCGCATCTATCATCTCCGGCGCCGACATGCCCCTTGCGTACGGAACAGGAAATCCCCAGATGCCTGAAAGCTTCTTTGCGTTTTCTTCGTTCACGGAAAGTCCTGAGAAATAATCTCCCGGAACAGAACCGACTTCGGCTGCTCCCTGCACTCCGCTATGGCCGCGAATCGGAACAAGGCCCATGTTCGGTTTGCCGATCATACCCCGCGCCAGCGCTACGTTTACAAGTGACTTTACGTTTTCCACGCCGAAACGATGCTGCGTTAAACCCATACTCCAGATGAAGACGGCCGTTTTTACTCCCGCATATAATTTGGCAAATCGCAGCATCTCCGTGCGCGATGTGCCGGAATGCCTTTCGAGCATTTCCCAGTCCTGCTGGATGACGGCCTTTTTTACCTCTTCAAAACCGTTTGTATGATCGCGAATAAAATCCCGATCAAGCCAGTCATTTTCAATCAGCATCTTCAGAACGCCGTTAAAAAATGCGACATCGCCACCAACACTGATCGGGAAAAAATCATCCATCATGCGGGTGCCGAAAACCGCGCTCTTCACAATGGATGGCACCCAGTAGCGTTCCAGGCCCGGTTCACGATAAGGGTTGACGACTGCAATCCGCGCGCCTTTCTGCTTTGCATAGTAAAGATACTTGGTGGAAACAGGCTGATTATTCGCAATATTCGCGCCCGCCAGCACGATCAATTCGGTCCAGATCCAGTCGCGATACGAGCAGGTAGATGCCGCAGCGCCGACTGTTTGTTTCAATGCTGTTGTACTGGCCGCATGACACAGGCGCGCCGCGTTATCAATATTGTTGGTTCCCAGCAAACGCGCGAATTTTCCGGCAACATAATAGACCTCGTTGGTTAATCCGCGTGAAGTTGTATAAATCGCCAGTCGCTGCGGATCAGCATCGCGGAAATACTTTGCGCTGATGGCCAGCGCTTCTTCCCATGAAATCCGGCGGAATCCTTTGTCCCCCTTGTGTCGAACCATTGGATATGGCAGCCGCCCGAGATTGCGCAGTTCTTCTCCTGAAAGCATTCGAAGGGACTGAGTGTCTGAGAGGCGACTTTCATCAAGTGCCTTCATGGTGTTCATGCGAAGCATGCGCAAACGCGTCATGCACAGGTGGATACCGCTAATCGTATGATCACGGAACCCGTATGGTCCCAGAGAGCAACCATCGCATACCCCGTGTTTGAGAATGCTCCAGGCGTAGGACAGATTATCGCGGTTCTCCCACGCTACCTGAGCCATTTCGCGGAAATGCTGTGGCTTGGTTTCACCGAGCCCAAAGGGACTCCAACTTGCGATTTTTGTTCCGAACCCTTCCCGCTTTTTCATACAAAAGGAAAACTAATGATATTGAAATTCAGACCGGGTGCAAACCGAAGGTTGAAGGTCATCCCGGAATGCGCTTTGCAGGTAAATAGCCGGGACAATTGAGAACAGGAAGGGGTGGATACCTGGCATACGATGAATCTGTTTTTGAAAGAAGGCACAGGATAAAACTGCGGCCACGTTCGTTTTCAACCACTTTGAGATATTTGCAGCTCGCGCAGAGTCCGGCTTCAATGCGGGACAATTGAGGTCGATCCATGGTCATGGCACAGTCTTCTTCTATTATATTTCTTCTACATGACACGATCATTCGAGCTTGAATTCATTCCGAAAAAATGTTGCTATTAGAACATGAGTTCGCCGGAGCGTAACTCTCCCAACTCTTTGCGCCC
>Ga0210139_1000194_pt1 | contig 11911 bp, 9 predicted proteins | sample Browns_TuleB_D2_FD_184855 | JGI IMG/M metagenome (GOLD analysis project Ga0210139, IMG submission 184855) | Wetland microbial communities from San Francisco Bay, California, USA, that impact long-term carbon sequestration - Browns_TuleB_D2 (SPAdes) | ecosystem: Environmental > Aquatic > Marine >... | reverse complement strand
ATGAAGGGCAAACTGCCCGTGGCGATCAGCAATTGATCAAAGCCGTGACGTATGCCGTCCTGTCCGATCACGACCATCTTTTCAAGGTCGATTCCGCTCACGGACGTTCCGCCGTGAAGCCGGATGTCGTTTTCCTCATACCACCGACGATCGTTGAGTAAAATTTCATCAAAGGTTTTCGCGCATGCCAACACGTCCGAAAGGAGAATGCGGTTGTAATTGGTGTGCGGCTCGCCCCCGAATACGGTGATAGCGGGCCGGGACGGTTGCTTCACGATCTCTTCAAGCGTCGCCGCCCCGGCCATTCCGTTACCGATCACGAGGAGTCGAGTGGCATCACGATTCATGATTTGTGCGACCTCCCGGAAGCCCGATTCCATATTTCCTGCGCCACGTTTCGCTCAATTTCGCATCCTTGCTCTGGCCCCGAAGTCTCTTGATACCGACAGGATCCTGCCCGAAGGCCCGGATCGCCCGTAGCCATTTGACGCTCTTGAAACCCTGAAGAAAGGGCACCACCAGACGGAGGGGTGCGCCATGCGGCTCGGGCAGGGACGCGCCGTTGAGTCCGTACGCCAAAAGGACACGCGGATCGTGGGCCTCCTCACGGGAAAGTGTCTCAAAGTAATGCCCGTCGCGCGAGTAGAACGCAAAATGACCGTCCGGGGCGGTCTCAAGCCCCGCTTCCTCCAAAAAATCCCCCAAGCGCAGACCCTCCCATTCCACCTCCTCGGACCAATTAAATATCTGGCAGATCATCGGTAGCCGCAGCCGGACCCGTGGAAGGCGTCCCAGAGATGTCCAGGTTATAAACTTCGGGATTCCGTCCAGGCCGCAGACGCTGATCTTCAGCGCCTCCAATGGAACGGGTTCCGGAATCGGATACATGCAGAGCACCGGAAGGGGCTCGGCCTCAAAATCGATCCGCGCGAACTTAGCCGCGAATTTTGGCGGCGTGATTCCCTCTCTTCTCATGCGAACTCCTTCGATCCTTCGCTTGAGCAAGCTTCGTGCCAAAGTCACGAAGGGCCTTGGATGTCCGGATAAAACATTTAAAAATTAAATGATTCTGGAAAAACGGGAGGGATTGAAGGAATGATCGGGGAATTGAGGATCAGACAATTTTGTATAGGGATCTACAATTCTGACGTAGGTGCGGGGATCTTGTACTTCTTGATTTTATAACCCACCTGCCGCGGCGTGATTCCCAGCATTTTAGCCGCACGGGATTGCACCCAGCCGCATTTCTTGAGGGCTTCGATCATTTTTTCGCGCTCCAACTGTTCGACCGTGTTTTGGAGCGTCGGTCCCGCGGTTCCCGTAGAGCGGGTGACCTCCTGGATATCCTGAAAGTAGTTGGCGATGCTTGCGGGCATGGTCTGGAAAGTGATTTGAGGCGATTCGGCCATGATGACCATCCGCTCGATGCAATTCTCCAGCTCGCGGACATTGCCGGGCCAATGGTACCGGATCATCAGGCCGAGGACATCGGGCGCGATCCGGACCTGCTTCCGGTTTTCCTTGTTGCTGCGGGACAGGAAATGCTCGATCAAAAGCGGGATGTCCTCCCGCCGTTCCCGCAGCGACGGGAGGAATATCGGCACAACGTTCAGACGGTAGTAAAGGTCCTCGCGGAAGGTCCCCTGTTGAATGGCGGACTCCAGGTTGCGATGCGTCGCGGCCACCAGGCGGACATCCACCGACATCGTCTGTGTTCCGCCGACGCGTTCGAACCGTTGTTCCTGGAGCACCCGGAGTAGCTTGACCTGGGTCGGAAGCGGAATGTCCCCGATCTCGTCCAGGAAAAGCGTGCCGCCGTCGGCCAGCTCGAACCGGCCCTTCCGAAGCTGCGTCGCCCCCGTAAAGGCCCCGCGTTCATGGCCGAACAGCTCGCTTTCCAGCAGGGTCTCGGGCAGCGCGGCGCAGTTGATTTTGATGAACGGCCGGTCGGCCCGGGGGCTGTTGTAATGGATCGCCCGGGCGATCAGCTCCTTCCCGGTTCCGGATTCGCCCCGAAGGAGCACCGTCGCTTTCGACTTGCAGACCTGGAGGACCGACCGGAATACCTCGTCCATGACCTTGCTCTGGCCGACGACATTCCCGATCCGGTACCGGTTTTTCAGCTCGCTCTGAAGTTTGATATTCTGCTCGAGGAGCTCCCGTTTTTCCCGCGAGACGGTCTGCTGGAGTTTGACGGCCTGGCCGATCAGGGAGGTCACGACGGTGAGCGCGCGAACGTCGTCCTCAAAATCCGGGGAGCCGTTCTTAAAAAGCCGGTCGACACTCAGAACGCCGATCGTCTCGCCCCGAATTTTCACCGGCATGCAGAGAAAGGCAATTCGTTCCTTCGTGATGTCCCCGCGCGCGCGCGTCCGATTCAGGAAGAGCGGCTCCCGTCCCACGTCGGGGACGATCATCGGCTCCCCTTTCTCGAAAACCCTTCCGGTCACGCCCTCGCCGATCTTGAACCGGCCGCGGGCCATCTCCTCCGAAGAGAGCCCGTGCGCGGTATCGATCACCAGGTCGCCCGTCTCGGGATCGAGGAGCGTCAGGGTTCCGCGCCGCATGTCAAGGACGGATGCGAGAATTCCGAGGATCCGGTTCGAGGTTTCCTTCAAATCCGGGGAGGCGACCAGCGCACGGCTGATTTCATACAATGCCGTGAGCTCCGCGATCTTCCGTGGCGTCTCTTTTGTGTTTATGCCCATCCGCGGTCACATAAAGAGGCGGCCGATTCGGTATGATCCCGGGTCCGGAGGGGGTTTGATTCTTCCGCGAGGAGCATCGATCGCTTCGTAATCGTACGCGTCTCGTTCCGCTCCGGGGCCGTCTCGGCATGGCCGATCTGCTCCGGGCGCATCGAAACCTCGAACGCATTCTGGATCAATCCACCGCACGGATCCTGCTTCCGGCGACTTGGACCTTCTCGACTCAGGCTCGGCGACCTCCGGGTTCGTTTAAACGCAAAAGGCGTCTCCCTTCCCTTGAAAGAAGACGCCCTCGTCATGGACACGACATTGTGCATTTTTTTATACCATAGAAGACAACCCGGAGTCAAGAGAACTGAACGGCTCACTTGATCTGCGGTTCCTTGTAGTGGTTGGTGACCGGAAGGCGCCGGTCCTTTCCGAAGGCGCGCGAGGTGATCTTGATCCCGATCGGGGCCTGACGGCGTTTGTATTCGCTGGCGTCCACCATCCGGATGACCTTTTCCACCGTCTTCCGGTCGAATCCCATCGAGAGCATCTCCTCGTAGCCGACGTCCTCCTCGACGTAGGCCAGTACGATCGGGTCCAGGACCGGATAGGGGGGAAGCGTATCCTGATCCGTCTGGCCGGGCTTCAATTCGGCCGACGGCGGTCGCTTGAAAATTCGTTGGGGAATGATCGCCTTTTTATCCTGACCGTTGCGGTGGTTCGCCAATTCGTACACCAGGGTTTTCGGAACATCTTTTATCACGGCGAAGCCGCCGGCCATGTCCCCGTAGAGCGTGGCGTAGCCGACGCTCAATTCGCTCTTGTTGCCGGTCGTCAGCACCAGCCATCCGAATTTGTTTGAAAGGGACATCAGAATATTGCCGCGTATCCGGGCCTGGAGATTTTCTTCCGTCGTGTCGACCGCGCGGCCCTTAAATTCCTTGGCGAACATTTTCAGGTACGTCTGAAAGACCTCCTTGATCGGCACGACGAGAAGTTTGATTCCCATCGCCTTCGCAAGAAGATGGCTGTCTTCATCGCTGGCGTTGGACGTGTACTGGGACGGCATAAACACGCCCACCACGTTTTCCTTCCCGAGCGCGTCGCAGGCCACCAGGGCGGTCAGGGCCGAATCGATCCCCCCGCTGATGCCGATGACGACCTTCGAAAAACCGTTCTTGGATACGTAGTCCTTGACGCCCAAGGTGAGCGCACGGTAGATTTCACCCAGCGGATGGATCGGCTCGTGGGATCTCGGGTGGAGCGGCCTCTTCTTGGTCGCCTCCGCGCGGTGGGAAAGGAGATACCGCCTCACGGGCGGCTTCTGGGCCATGAAGGCCAGCTTATTCTGGCGGCGGCGCGGATCGTGAAGTCGCGCCCTGGAGACTCCGTCGATATTCAAATCGGCCAGGATCAGCTCCTCCTCGAAGGGCTGAGCGCGGGCCAACACGATCCCGTTGGGATCGACAATGATGCTCTGTCCGTCAAATATGAGTTCGTCCTGCCCCCCGATCATGTTCGCGTAGGCCACGATCACGCTGTTATCCCGCGCCCGCGTGGACAACATCTGCTCCCTGAACTTGGTCTTCCCGCGATGGTAGGGAGAGGCGTTAATACTGACAATCACCTCGGCATCGCCCCCCAGCGTCTGGGTAAGCGCGGGTCCCTCCGGATGCCACAGGTCCTCGCAGATGTTCACGCCGACCACGACGTCCCGGACCACAAGAACGGGGCACTCGATTCCCGCCTGAAAATACCGGTTTTCATCGAAAACACCGTAGTTGGGCAGGTGGATCTTGTGATAGATCGTCACGAGTTCCCCTTCGTGAATCAGGGCCGCGCCGTTGTACGTGTCCCCCTGCCGGTCCACGACGCCGACGACGGCGGTGATTCCCTTGGTCTGCTTGATGACGCTCTGGAGCGCCTGAAGGTTGTCCTGGGCAAATTGCGGTTTGAGGAGGAGGTCTTCCGGAGGGTATCCGGGGATGGCCATTTCCGGGAAGGCGACGAGATCGGCCTCCATGGCCTTCGCCTTTTCGATGTACTCGCAAATCTTATCGGTATTGCCCTCCAGATCCCCCACCGTGCAGTTGATCTGGGCCAACGCAATACGCAACGTTCGCATTCTCCACCCTCCTGGGTTATGAAAGGCCGAATCGGGCGTATCTACTCGCGGCGAATTTCCGAGGCCAGGATGACCGCCTCCGCGATTTCCTTCATGCTCTTGCGGGTATTCATGCTCTGTCGTTGAAGGATGCGGAAGGCCTCGTCCTCGGCGATTCGTTTCTCCCGCATCAAAACGCCCTTGGCCCGCTCGATGATTTTCCGGCTCTCGAGCGCCTCCTGCATCTCGTTCGACCGGCGGGCCAGTTTCGTGTTTTCGATCGCGACGGCCGCCTGGTTGGCGACGGCCTGCAGGATCTTGATCTCCTCGTCGTAGAATTTATGTTCATGGGACGTATAACTGTTGATCACCCCCACGGCGCGGTCCCGAATCATCATCGGAACGGAAAGCAGGGAACAGAGCCCTTCCTTCCGTGCCAGATCGCCGTACATGTACCCCGTCTCGCGGGTGACGTCCAAAACGGCGATTGGCTGCCTTTTCTTCACCGCCTGTCCGCTGATGCTCTGTCCGAGTTTCAAGTTGGCCTTTTTCCGGTACTCTTCGCTCAGGCTCTGCGTGGCGACGATTTCCAGCTCCTGTTTCTCTTCATCCAGCAGCATGATCGAGCAGATGGTCGAGTTCATCATCTCGGCCGTCATGGCCACGATGAGATCGAGGATCTCCTTCAAATACCGGTTGGAGGCGATGGTCTTGCTTACCTGGGAAAGGGTATCGATCTGCATCGCCTTCTTCGTCATATCCTCGTACAGTCGGGCGTTTCCGATCGCGCCGCCCACCTGCTGTCCGATCGTGGCCAGAAGCGCCAGCTCGTTGACGGAGTGATGATGAGGACGCTTGTGCTGAACGTTGATAACGCCGATCACCTCATTCTTCGAGATGACCGGGATGGACAGGAAGGCATGGAAGCGATCCTCGGGAAGCTTCTGGAAAACCTTGAACCGCGGATCGTCGCTCGCATTTTTTGGAATGGCGACGAGTTTGCGTTCCCGGGCCACCCATCCCGTGATGCCTTCCCCCAGCTCCAGCCGGACACGGCCGATCAGGCCGGGATGCGGATTCTTGGTCGCCTTGAGGACCAGCTCTTTGTTCCGGTCATCGTAGAGATACAAGAGACAGGCATCCGCTCGGGTCACCTGGACCACGATATCGATGATCTGCTTGAGGATATCGTCCAGATCCAAGTTACAGCTGATCGTTTCGCTGATTTGACGGAGGAGCTCCAGCTCGCGCGTCTTATCCGCCAGCGAGCGCTTCAGCTGCGCGATCTTATCCTCACTGGATTTGGGACGTTTCTCTTTCTTAATCATGGATTTCACACCCCACCGCGGACGCCGAGTGGATCAGACTATACCACATTTGGGAATCAAATCCAAGGAAGGGAGGGCGGAATCCTGCCTGAAATTCCATAAAGTCATAAGTAATAAATACTAATATAATCCATGGATTATGTAGATGATAACGAAAGAGGGGTCCCGGCACATCCTCCGGTTGGTACGGCTTGTGGGTTCCGGAATCACGGGAATGGAAAAAAAAGGCGCTCCGGCTCTTAACCGGAACGCCGATCGGTGAGGCCGGCTGAGGTTTGGAGTCTTGCACAAAGTTTTTATTTCATACCGCCGCCGGCAGGGTCCGGCCGCGCTCTCTCGCGCGACGCCTTAGGGACACAGATTAAAGTCGCCGATGGCAAAGGAAGTGGAACCCACCAGGGTCATATCCTGGTCAAACTGGGTTTTGCCCGAGATCGTATAAACCGCCGTGTAAATGGCCGGATCATTTAATGGAGATACGCCGGCTCCGCTCGTGAATTCCGTTTTCGTTTGGATGGGGACAAAGGCCAGCGTTCTCGACACGGTTTCATTCGCACTGACCTTCCAGGATTCCGAAAAGGTCTGCGTTGAGAGCGGAGGGGCCGGAACAAGGTTTTGGGCGCTCGGAAAATACTGGATTGTGTATCCCGTGAACTCGACATATTCCGGCGCGGGCGGGGAGGTCACGTTCGGTATGAGATTGGCCGTTATCGTCACGAGCGCGGAATGCGCGCCGAAAGGCTCCGGATCGTCCGCCGTTCCGTTCCCGTCGCAGTCCGGGGTCGTAAAGTACGCATCCACGTCCGGGGTATCCCCAAATCCAGTTACGTTATCCGTGGGTATGATGGCATCGATCGTTGCGCACATTCCCGAAGAATCCGCGCCGTCGCATTGCCCCGCGCCGCCGGTCTGCCCGCAGCCGAATGCCAATCCGAACAGGACCAATGCCACCCAGGGCATCCCCGTCCGCCACGACCCGAACCCAGTGATCCTTTTCACCCTAGCCTCCTTCTGTTGACGCAATGCCGGTTGCGTTCACAACCCCGCCCTCAACAGGCCGGCGATGTCCTTTTCCTCAACCGGTTTGACCGTGACCCGGCCCATTTCCCCGGCCAAGACAAAATGAATCCTCCCGCGGGAGACCTTCTTGTCGAGCGTCATGGCCCTAAGTATATCGGCGGCCCTCAATTTCGGCAAGGCGGTCGGAAGACCCGTTCGCGCAAGGAGATCGATTTGACGGCGGGCGACCGCGGGGGAGGACAGACCGAGCCGAACGGCCAGCCGCGCCGAAAAAGCCATTCCGATCGAGACGGCCTCGCCGTGCAGGTAGGTCCGGTATTTTGTGATCGTCTCCAGCGCATGCCCGAACGTGTGTCCGTAATTGAGAATCTTCCGGAGGCCCCCTTCCCGTTCATCTCTTTGAACCACTTCCGCCTTTATGGCGCAGGATCGACGGATGGCATGGGTCAGGGGTGCCGATTCCATCCGGAGAATCTTTTCCATGTTGTCTTCGAGATAGGAAAAAAACGCCTCATCCCAGATCACCCCGTACTTGATCACTTCCGCGAGGCCGGACACGAATTGCCGCCGGTCAAGCGACCGCAGAACGTCCGGGTCGATCAAGACCAGCTTCGGCTGATAAAAGGCGCCGATCAGGTTCTTCCCCCGGATATGATCGACGCCGGTCTTCCCCCCGATGCTCGCATCGACCTGGGCCGCCAGCGTCGTCGGGACCTGAACAAACCCGATTCCCCGCATGTATGTGGCGGCCGCAAAACCGGCCATGTCCCCGATCACGCCTCCCCCCAGTGCCAGCACGGTGGAGCCACGCTCGAATCGTTTCCGGACGAGCGCATCATAGATCCGGGAAACCGATTTGAGATTTTTGTGCCGCTCTCCATCGGGAAGAATGATGCGGACCGTTTCAAACCCGTCGGATTCCAGCGCGCGGCGGACCGTCGAACCGTAAAGTTGTCCGACCCGGGGGACGGTGACCACGGCCACCTGGCCCCGAAGTCCAAGCTTCCGCATCCGCTTCCCGATCCGGGGAAGAATCCCCTGGCCGATCTCGATCGAATAGCTCCGGCTTCCGAGGTCCACCCGGACGGGAGCTTCGGCCGCCAGGACGGACCGGATCATGTCCGCGACCTGCTGGGGTTTGCGGTGCGTCGTGTCGATCCGGTGATCGGAAAGAAGATAATAGGGCCGGCGGCGCTCAAGCAGATTCCGGATCGACCGATCCCGATCCTTCGACAGGAGAGGCCGGCTGAAGCCGGAGGTCCGTCGGAGAATGGCGGACGGGGCCGCCTCCAGGCCGATCAGGATTCCGCTACGCCGAAAACGGCGGAGGTTTACGGGGTCCATCACGACGCCCCCGCCCGTTGCAATGACACAGGATTCTCGTTGGGCCAGTTCCGCCACGACCATTCTCTCCAATCTCCTGAAATAAGGCTCCCCGGACTTGCTGAAAATCTCGGAGATCGTACGGCCTTCCCGTTCCTCTATCCGATGGTCCGTGTCCTCAAAGGACCAGTCGAGATTTTCCGCCAACCGCCTCCCGACCTCGGTTTTTCCTGTTCCCATAAAGCCGATCAGGACGATGTTCCTCATTCCATATTCATCGCGACTTCAATCGCGGGCCCGGCGGATTTCCTGGCCTGCGATTCCAATCCCACTCCCGTTATCCTCGTAGCATGTTCGCCGGGTCTTGATGTCAATCCCTGATTCGCCCGTTCGTCACTCCGGTCGAGATGGTTCCTCACCAGTTCTTGACATACCCCATATATCCGTCGTAATTGCGCTTCATCTCGGTCAGGCTGTCGCCGCCGAATTTTTCGGCCATGGCGGCGGCAATTTCAAAGGCGACAATCGCTTCGCCGATCACGCCGGCGGCCGGCACGGTGCAAATGTCGGATCGTTCCACCGTCGCCTCAAAAGGCTCCTTCGTCTTGATATCGACGCTTTTGAGGGGAGAATAGAGCGTCGAGATCGGCTTCATCGCCACCCGCAGAACGATCGGTTCGCCGTTGGTGACGCCCCCCTCCAATCCGCCCGCGTTGTTGGTTTTCCGGTAAAACGTCTCCCGGGCCTCGTCATAAAAAATTTCGTCATGGACCTCCGAGCCGAATCGCCGGGCCGCCTCGAATCCCATTCCGACCTCGACCCCTTTCATCGCCTGGATGCTCATCAGCGCAAAGGCCAGCCGGGCGCCCAGCCGCCGGTCCCACTGGCTGTAGCTGCCCAGGCCGATCGGAACATTTTCCACGATCACCTCAAAGACGCCGCCGAGCGTATCCCCTTTTTCTTTGGCTTCCCGGATTTTGGCGATCATTTTCTCCGCCGCCGCCGCGTCCGCGCAACGCACCTCGGAGGCTTCCGATGCGGACCGGATCGCCTCGGTGGTCATCCGGGCGGTATCGGCCTGAATTCCGCCTATTTCGCGGACATGACTCACAATCGTGATTCGAAACGGGCTCAAGAGGGCCTTGGCCACTGCCCCCACCGCCACACGAATCGCCGTCTCGCGGGCGCTGGCTTTTTCGAGGACATTCCGGATGTCGGTATGCCCGTACTTGATCGCCCCCACGAGGTCCGCATGTCCCGGCCTGGGCTTGGTCACCACACGTTGGGTCGCGGGGTCGCCGGGTTCAACCGCCATGATCTCCTGCCAATTCTTCCAATCCTTGTTTGTGATCTGGAGACCGATCGGACTTCCCAGCGTCATGCCCTTCCTCACGCCCGAAACGATTTCGACCCTATCCTGCTCGATTTTCATTCGTCCACCGCGTCCGTACCCCTTTTGCCGGCGTGCCAGATCTTCATTGACGGCCTCCTGGGTCACGGGCACGCCCGCGGGCATTCCTTCGATCACTGCCAGGAGCAGCTTCCCGTGGGATTCACCGCCATTCAGATACCGAAGCATCACCGAATACGCCGGGTTAACCGGGCGTCACCTTCCTAATCCTTGACGATATTGGGGGTGAGAAAAATCAGCAATTCGTTCTTGTTGTCGTGCTTGGTCTCGCTCTTAAACAACCATCCGAGGATCGGTATTCTCGAAAGGAACGGAATCCCGGATTCGGTACTGCTGTTCTCGTTTACAAAGATTCCCCCGATCACGGTCGTCTCGCCGTTCCGAACCAGCACCTGGGTCGTGGCCTCCCGTTTCGCAATGCTGGGACCGGCCGGACCGCTGAAGGCTCCGATGGAATTGCGGGTCGCCTTCACCAGCATGATGATGCTCTCATCCGACGTGATATGCGGAGTCACCTCCAGCGACAGATCGGCATCGACAAACGTTGTGGTCGGGCCGGTGTTGGCCGAGGACGTCTGGAACGGAATCGATTCGCCTTGATGGATATCCGCCTTGGCGTTATCCAAAGTGGTCACCTTCGGACTCGAGATCGTTTTGGTCATCCCATTGAGTTCACCCGCGGAAAGGCGCAAATCAAGATTGATGGGACTGTCCGTGAACCGTCCAAAATTGAATCCCACCGAGGGAACGGCGTTCATACCCGATACGCTGGCGGGCAGGTTCACCGCAAAATCCGGGGCAAAGGTGCCGAAGCCCGGTTGAGTGACTCCGGGACCTGTATTGATTCCCTGAACGCCGAACACGTTGTTCGACTGGATGCTGGTGAATCCGATCCCCCATTGAATACCCAGCGATTGGGCGAAACTCGTATCGGCCTGGACGATTCGGGCCTCGATCTGGACCTGGGGTGTGCGCGTGTCCAACGTCTTGGACAAAAGAGCCACTTCATCGATCACTCTTTGGATGTCCTTGATGATCAGGGTATTGGTCCTTTTGTCGATCGTAATGGACCCCCTCGGGCTGAGGTTCTTTTTGACCGTGGCGCCTAATTCCACGGCCTTGGCATAGTTCACATAGATGATCCGCGTAATCAGGTCTTCCGCCTTCAGCTTGGCCTCTTTGGACTGGGCCTCCTCGTCCTGTTGTTTGGTGATATTGGCCACCGTGGCGACCCGGATGATATTTCCCTCGCGGATCTGCCCGAGGTTGTTCATTTTCAGCACGATATCGAGGGCCTGATCCCAGGGGACATTGATCAGTTTCAACGTCACCTTCCCTTTGACATCATCGCCGATCACGATATTGAAACCGCTGACATCGGCCAACAACCGAAGCACATTGCTGATGTCGGCGTCCTGAAAATCAAGGGAGATCTTGCGGCCCACGTATCTTTTCTGCGGGGTCATTTCTTCCCGCTTCGATTTCAGCGAGGTCGTGCTTGCGGCCAACGTCTTCATCGCGGGAGCCGGTTTGGCCGCCTCTTTTTTCGCGGTTTTTTCCCGGGGCATTTCGGCCGTCTTCTCCGGGGCGGGCTCGGACGGCATTTCCGCGGACGGAGCAGGCTCGGGTTGTGTCTCCTCCGGCTTCGTTTGCATCGATGCCGCGGGGACCGGCGGCGGAGCGGGCTCGGCTGCGCTGACCGTGACCGCGACCTGTTTTCCGGATGGGTCGACGGAATAACTCGCCTTTTGCTTTAAATCGAATACCACGCGGACTTTTTCCGGTTTGGTGTGCTGACCGATGCGGATGCGTTTGACGAGCTTGCTTTTTACGGAAATCACATTCGGGTGGATGGCGTTCGAGACATCCGGCAGATCCAGAACAAGCCGGTTGCCGCCGACCAGGAAGGCGTCGGGTTTCAGGCTGCCGTCCGCCGTCAATACCACCGTGAACTCGTCATTGTTCGTCTCAATATCGAGCTTGGAGACGGTCGTGGCGGGTGAAATCATCGGCTCTGCCGGCACGGGAG
>Ga0210139_1000190_pt1 | contig 11999 bp, 8 predicted proteins | sample Browns_TuleB_D2_FD_184855 | JGI IMG/M metagenome (GOLD analysis project Ga0210139, IMG submission 184855) | Wetland microbial communities from San Francisco Bay, California, USA, that impact long-term carbon sequestration - Browns_TuleB_D2 (SPAdes) | ecosystem: Environmental > Aquatic > Marine >... | reverse complement strand
GTTGTAAGCCCTTTTAAACCTTCCCACCGAAGATCGTCTCTGCGGGGCATCCAGCCAAGAGGACTTTCAATGCCGTATCCGCGACCGCGTACGCGATCTACAATCCATTTCAAAACGCGCATGTTTTCTCCGAAACCTGGCCAGAGAAATTTTCCATCTTTGTCTTTGCGAAACCAGTTGACGGCAAAAATACGCGGCGGATTGGGAACCAGGCGGCCAATTTGCAGCCAGTGATTAAAATAATCTGCCATGTGATATCCGCAAAAAGGCAGCATCGCGAAGGGGTCGCGGCGAACTTCACCCACTTTTCCTGCAGCGGCTGCAGTGGTTTCCGATCCCATAGTCGCCGCCATATAAACTCCGAAATTCCAGTTGATGGCCTGAACTACAAGAGGGACCATGGAACTGCGCCTACCGCCGAAGATGAATGCGCTGATGGGAACGCCTTTGGGATTTTCCCAGTCGGGGTCAATGGAAGGACACTGTTTCGCGGGTGCTGTAAATCTTGCGTTGGGATGCGCGGCTTTGCGCCCCGAATCGGGAGCCCAGGGCTGTCCCTGCCAATCCGTGAGCTTCGCCGGGGGATCGCTGGTCATACCCTCCCACCACACGTCTCCATCGGGAGTCAACGCAACGTTTGTAAAGATGCAATCACTCTTGAGCGTTTGCATGGCGTTGTAATTCGATACTTCAGACGTGCCGGGCGCCACGCCAAAATAACCGGACTCCGGGTTGATCGCATAAAGCCGGCCATCCTCTCCCATTTTGATCCATGCGATGTCATCGCCGACGGTTGTAATTTTCCATCCTTGAAAACCCTTAGGGGGGATCAACATGGCGAAATTCGTCTTGCCACATGCGCTCGGAAAGGCCGCCGCAACGTAAGTCTTTTCCCCTTCCGGAGATTCAACCCCAAGAATCAGCATATGCTCGGCAAGCCATCCTTCATCGCGCGCCATACAGGACGCAATCCGCAACGCGAAACACTTTTTCCCGAGCAGCGCATTTCCGCCATAGCCGGAGCCGAATGACCAGATGGCGCGCTCTTCGGGAAAATGCACAATGTATTTCTGATCTTTATTGCATGGCCATGGAACATCCGCCTGTCCGGGTTCGAGGGGAGCGCCTACGGAATGCATACAGGGCACAAAAAAGTCATCCCTCAGAACATTGATCACCTGTTTTCCCATACGAGTCATGATCCGCATGTTCGCCACAACGTAGGGAGAATCTGATAATTCCACGCCGATCTGGGAAATGGGAGACCCGAGCGGCCCCATGCTGAAGGGAATCACATACATCGTGCGACCGCGCATGCAGCCGCTGAAAAGCGTCTGTAATGTTGCTTTCATCTCTTTAGGCTCGACCCAATTGTTTGTCGGCCCCGCATCCTGTTTCCTCAGGCTGCAGATGAAGGTCCGGTCCTCCACTCGCGCAACATCACTCGGATCAGACCATGCCAGAAAACTGTTCGGACGCTTCTGCGAATTCAGCTTTTTGAGAGTCCCTGCCTCTACCATCGACTGGCAAAGTTGATCATATTCTTCTTGAGAGCCATCACACCAGTGGACCTTTTCTGGCTTGCAAAGCTGAGCCATCTGCTGCACCCAATCGCGCAACTTTATGTTTTGAACGTAGGAAGGATATTCCATAGCAACTCCAATGGTAGAATTATGAATACATTAATTTTCGCAGTTCGTTCGGTAAAAATCAACGAACCCTCCAACCTGAGGTACAATTTCGCTGCAGCCTTCATGGAGAAGAAGATGAAACATTGGGCCACTGTATTTCTGATGATTTTGTGTGCGCTGCGCATTGCCCATGCGGACCGCATCGATAATTTTGTTAAGGAAGAGCTCGCAACGCGGAGGATTCCGGGTATCTCAATTTCCGTTATGAAAAACGGAGTGATTGTAAAAGCCCAGGGTTACGGGTATTCCAACCTGGAACACATGGTGCCGGCAAAACCGGAAACAATTTATCAGTCCGGCTCCATTGGAAAGCAATTTACCGCTACCGCCGTCATGATTCTGGTTGAAGAAGGACGGGTCGGACTGGATGACCCGATCACGAAATACTTTCCTGATGGCCCCGACAGCTGGAAAAATGTGAAAGTGCGTCACCTCCTCTCGCACACCGGCGGCATCTCGAACAAACTGTACGACGAAATCAACATGCGTGAGGATTATTCAGAAGACCAGATCCTGAAAAAGATCGAATCGATGCCGCTCGATTTCAATGCGGGAGACCAGTGGAATTACAGCAATCCGGGCTACGTCTTGCTGGGGATCTTAATCCACAAAGTCACGGGCAAGTTTTACGGAGACTTTCTTCAGGAACGAATTTTCAGGCCGCTGGGAATGACAACCACGCGGATCATCAGCGAAGCGGATATTATTCCAAACCGGGCCGCCGGCTACGTCATCAAGAAAGGTGTCCTGAGAAACCAGGAATGGGTTGCGCCCATGATCAACACAACTGCGGATGGAAGCCTCTATTTCACGGTGCTCGATCTGGCGAAGTGGGATGCAGCCTTATATGGAGAAAAATTGTTGAAACGTTCCAACCTCGAACAGATGTGGACTCCTACGAAACTGAACGACGGCAAAGTTGAACCATACGGTTTCGGTTGGGGCTTTGATGACATCCGTAAACACAAAATCATCGATCATGGCGGTTCGTGGCAGGGGTTTAATACTTATATTGCTCGCTATGTAGATGATAAACTTACCGTTGTTGTGCTGTGCAATCTCGATGGAGCAAATCCCGGCTCGATTGCGCATGGGATTGCGGGACTTTATAATCCCGAACTGGCGCCCCTTCCGCATAAGGAAGTTAAAATCGATTCGAAACTCCTCGATCAATACACCGGAGAATACGAAGTGGAGCCGGGATACACGATCGTCCTTACAAACGACAACGGACATTTGATGGGGCAGGCTTCGGAAGGACCACAATTTGAATTATTTCCTGAATCCGAAAAGGACTTTTTCATAAAAGCAGAAGAAATCTCAATCACTTTCGTGAAAGACACTAATGGCAAAGTGACTCACATGGTCTTGCACCGGTCCAAGGATCAGGAAGCCAGAAAAATCCGATAACTGGCGCAGGCGTTCTGTCGGCAAAGCTCAGGAACCTGCCGGAAACGATAGGAACAAAGGAGAACACATGAAAATTGAAACATTCTTGATGGAGCGAATGCAGTCCACGTGGGAGAATCGCGTTGAATACAACCTGTCGGAGAGCGGTGTGCATCCGATGAATCTGGGGGAATTGCTGGGAGGAAACCCGGAAGACGCCGAACATTTGATGAAACAGGAGCTCGGATACGCTCAATCCAATGGAATTCCGGAGCTTCGGGCGGCAATTGCAGCGCTGTATCCGGGAGCAACGCAGGATCACATTCTGGTAACGAATGGAACTTCCGAAGCGAATTTTCTTTCGATCTGGACCCTGATCGATCCGGACGACGAAATGCTTTTTATGGTCCCGAACTACATGCAGATCTGGGGAATTTCCCGCGGATTTCGCGGTGCAGTCAAGACGTATCCCCTGCGTGAAGAAACAAACTGGAAAATAGATTTTGAAGAACTCGGCCGGGTTGTGAGTAAGCGAACGAAGTTGATTGCAGCATGCAATCCTAATAACCCCACAGGAGCCATTCTTAGTGCTGAGGAAATGGATGGTCTGATCGATGTTGCCCGAGCCAGCGACGCGTGGCTCCTGATTGATGAAGTTTATCAGGGAGCCGAACGCGAAGCAGAGCGAACGAAAAGCTTCTGGGGACGTTACGAAAAAGTAATCATCACCAACGGGTTATCCAAGGCCTACGGTCTTCCGGGATTGCGAATCGGTTGGATCGTAGCGCCTCCGGACTTGATTGCAAAGCTCTGGTCGTATCATGACTACACGACAATCGGAGCTTCCATGCTCAGTAATGTTCTTGCAAAGCTTGCGCTCGTTCCAGAAACCCGCGAGAAGATTCTGGGTCGCACCAGAAAGATCCTGCAGGCCAACTATCCGATTCTTGCCTCATGGATTCAGAACCACGGAGAGCTTTTCTCGATGGTTGAGCCCAGGGCCGGCGCAATCGCTTATTTCCGCTACAAGATGCCTACGAATTCTACACAATTAGTAGAAAGACTTCTTCATGAAAAAAGTGTTTTGATTGTGCCGGGCGATCATTTCGGTATGGATCACTATCTTCGAATCGGCTATGGTCCACCGGCGGATTACCTGACTGCCGCTCTTGACAGGGTAGAACAAGGGCTAAAAGAAGCATGAGGTGGCTGCAAGGCTAAACGCCACGTTATCGGACCTGCTTTTCCATTTCTTCCGTCGGTCGGCTCTGAATCATGTTTGAAAGTTCTTGCCGGCTCAGGGTCCCATTTCGGTCGGTATCAGAATTCCGGATTAAGGCGGAGATCTCTTCCGTTGTCCACGGCTGAAGCGACCCGGTTCTGCCAAGATAGACAACAGACTGCTGCCAGTAGCGACTTACTTCTGTTGCATCGATCTCTGAACCTTGTGAAATGGATTGCGATCCGGCCAGCGCAAGAAAAAAGCAATACAGTCCTCTTTTGAGATTATTCTGGGGATTTTCTGGAAGGCTTTTCACAGAAGCTATCATTGCAGTGAGTCCGGCCAGATCGTCCACGCTACAGGACTTCGGAAAGTGTCGCGTCAGATACAGCGTTAAGAAATCCTGCTGAGTTTCACGGGCAAGCAGAACATCATCCAGTACTTGCACTGCCGAAAATTTCCTCATAAGATCCGCTCCCCGATCCTCAGCGCCATCTTTTGAGGCAATTTTCCACTCGTGACTGAATTCATTGAACACGTATTGCAAGCCGGACGGCTGAAAGTGAACGGTTTTCTTCCTGATAGGGCGAGCGGCCTGAAGAATGGAGACGCCGTCGAATTCCGATGCTGGATATTTACAACCCAGAAGATCCAAAATGGTTGGAGTAATATCCGTCAGTTGAATATCCGAAATATTGACTTCCGGCTTCATGCCTGGAGCACGAATGATCAAGGGGACATTCGCAATCAAATCCACATGTCTGAAAAGGTTACCCCACACTCTAAGACCATGATCGCTCGCTACAATAAAGATTGTTTTGTCATAAACGCCGGTTTCCTTCAGGCGTGAGACCAGGTCTCCCAGAATGAAATCAGCGTAACGCACCTGTTCCACATAATTGTCCATGATTGCCCGAAATTGCTCCGGACGATATTCCTCCGTAAATGGGAAAAAAGATTCCTTCCCGTGATGCCGCTTCCCGAGGCGTGAAAAGAGAAAGGGAGAATGAGGAACGGAAACATGCCACAGGAGCAATTCGTTGCCGGCGATACGGAGGGATTGAATATATTTTATCTCCTGAAATAGCGTGGAGTGGTACTCCGGATCGTCAAAAAGTATGTTGGCCGGCAAGGAAAAAGTGAAAAAGCCCCAAAGTCGATAACCAAGAAACTGTGCAGCAGAAAAAGGATCGACATTTACAAAATGATCTTTTCCAAGATAGCGATCCGCTTGCCGGTTGTGCAATTGATAGCGAAACCAATTTTCCACTTCAATTTCGGATAGCAGAATTGTCGTATGGTACGACCGTGGGAGATAGTCCAGCAAAGTACGAGCCGTATTTGACGGATGTACTTTGCCTGTAAGGATGGTCGGCAAGGAATCCACAGTGGCCCAATGGTTTGTTGTCGCGTTTTTACACCAGATCCCATCTTTCGCGAGAGTCGCAAAATGCGGATAGAGCGTTTCGTTGATTTTGTCTCCATCCATCAGAATCGCACCGGATAGTTCGTCGAATACAACCAGAACAACCGGTGGTGAATTCCGTGCACAGGATATATCCGGAGCTTTCAGCGGTGCCGCTGAAGCTTTCACCACACTTCGAAGCTGAACAATGAAAATCAAAGGCAGAGTAAAGGCAAGAGCGCCAAGGAAAACCATGTACCGGTCAATCGCTCGTCGGAAACGCCAGATCAACGGAACAATCAACGCAAGAAAACCGACAGAAATGACCCATCTGGGAATAGATCCGAAAAAATGATTCGAAATCTCCGCATGAAACACCTGAAACTGCCGAAGCATCGATAGAGCAAGCGCTGAGTAGAGAACCGTTCGCCAGTAATGAAATCGCTTTGCTTCAATACCGCGCGAGCCGAAAAACAAATCCAGAGCCAGAAGAATGAGAAAAGGAAGCAATTGAATCCAAAAGAAAGTCCAGCCAATGAATGGAAACCCCGCCGAGAATGCGGCAGGTTTTACGGAAACGAGATTAAAGATGATCTGGCTGAGGCCAAAAGTGGTAGCGCCGTATAAGACTGCTATCGATTCGAGATTTCTGTTTCGTCTAAATCGAACATCATTCATGCGATCCGTTCAACCATGGTAGCACGGAACATTCTTACGAGAGACGACCGGTAGCCTTTCGCATAAGGATGTAAGGTGTGGCTCCGCGCGACGCGCGGGATTCGGGCCCTGCAATCGATTACAGGTGGCTGGGCTCCGTCTCCTGAAAAACTAGTTTCTTAGAAAGGCTTCCTTGACCGCGAGCGCCATTCTCAACGAAGAGATCGCGTCCTCGATGGAAACTCCCCGGGAGGGCTGCCCTGAGACAGCATCGCGAAATGCAGCAAGCTCATCAAGAATGGGATGCTGTTGTTCGTCCGGCCGATACTCCTGCCTGTCGATATCAGGAAAACCTGCGTTGCAGAGATTCGGTTGAAGGGAGAATTGCGAAAAGGATTGCTGAGCCAGATCAAGCGACAAATAAGAGTACGGTTGAAATAGCCGCATTTTTCTCATCCGCTTTGAGCTGACGCGCGACGCAGTTAGATTTACCACGCATTTTCCCGGAAACTTGATCCGCGCGTTCGCTATGTCGATCTGCTGTGAAAGAATCGGTATGCCCACGGCTTCCACTTCAGACGGCTCCTCGTTTAAGAAAAGATGAAGAAGATCCAGGTCGTGGATCATCAGATCCAGTACTACGTCAATGTCCAGACTTCGCGGCGAAAATACTCCGAGCCTGTGGGCTTCAATGAAAAGAGGTTTTGTGATCTGTGGCTGTGCTTTTTTCACAACAGGATTGAATCTTTCCGGAAACCCAACCTGTGCGATCACTCCGTTTCGCCTGGCCATTTCCAGGAGTTGCAGCGCCTCTTCCACAGTTGCGGTCACTGGCTTTTCAACCAGCACATGTTTGCCTGCCAGTATCAACTCCGAAGCGATTCGAAAATGTTCGCTTGTTGGAACCGCAATGACTGCAGCATCAAATTCGGATAAATGCGGCTGATACGCTACGTCGTGTGGAATCTTATACTCCTCGCCGGCCGCTCTGGCCTTTTCCGCTACCAGATCGATGAGCCATACGGGCGCGATTCCGGAAAGATCTTTCAGGAAACGAAGGTGGTGTTTGCCCTGATGTCCGATTCCGATAAGAGCCAGTCGCATGATGCGCTCTGTTCTATTTGATGATTCCGCGCGAGGAAGTGCGGATAAACTCTACCAGGTATTGAATCTCTTCAATTTGCGGCACTTCGTGAGTAATGGCTTCCAGCGCCTGCCGCGTATTCAGCTTTGACTGTAACAACAAGCGAAATGCAAGTTTTATCGTTTTCAGTTTCTGCTCGTCAAAACCCTTCCTTCGCAACCCGATCGGGTTCATACCGTAACAACGCGGTCTGTTTCCAACAGTTTTGGAATAAGGTAGAACATCTTTTGTGATCACGGAATAGCCGCCCACGAAACCATATTTGCCGACGCGGCAGAATTGATGGATGCCGGAGAAAGCCCCAACGCTGGAATGATCATCAATCGTTACATGTCCTGCAAGTGTCGCAGCGTTGCCCATAATGACGCTGTTTCCGATTTTGCAGTCGTGAGCCACGTGCGTGTAGGCCATAAAAAAGTTGTCGTTTCCGGCAACCGTCCGCTTTCCGCCGCCTTCCGTTCCGCGGTGAAAAGTTACAAATTCACGAAAAACGTTGTTGTCCCCGATTAGCAGTTCGCTGCGCTCGCCGTGGAATTTTAGATCCTGGGGGATTTGACCGATCGAAGCAAACGGGAAGAAGCGACAATTTTTCCCAATGGTCGTCGGCCCATCGATAACCACATGGGATAAAATTTCGGTGCCGCTGTCAATCCGGACACCCGGACCAATTACAGAGTAAGGTCCGACCCGGACGTCCTCACTGACCTCGGCTTCGGGATGAATGACGGCGGTGGAATGAATCGAGGCCATGCTATGCATCCTGAACAACAATGGATGTTAGAAACTCCGCTTCCGCCACCAGAGTTTCGTTAACAAATGCTTCTCCACGCATTTTACAAACCGTGTGCTTGTAACGCAAAACGTCGACAACAAGGCGGAGCTGATCTCCAGGAATGACGGTCTTGCGGAATTTAGCGTTATCGATTCCTACCAAATAAACGAGTCCGTGATCCTTCAACTCATGGTCCTGAAGCAGCAAAACTCCACCGAGCTGGGCCATAGCTTCGACGATCAGGACTCCAGGCATGATCGGACGCCCCGGAAAATGTCCGGCAAAGAACGGCTCATTGTAGGTAACATTCTTGATGCCTACAATCCGTTTTTCCTTTTCAAACTCGAGCACACGGTCCACCAGTAGAAACGGGTAGCGATGCGGCAGCGCCTTCAAAATGGCATTGATATCCAATGACGTCATCGTTTGCTACTGGGTCTTGGGTGGCACGCTCTTTACGTAAGCATCGTTGAACAGCTTGATCACTTCATCGGTTATATCATTCTTAGCGCTGAAATAGACAAGTTGGTCTTTCTGAATGATCACCGTATAACCTCGCTCTTCCCCCATTTTCTGAATGATCGGAAGAACTTTATCTTCGATATTCTTGATGGCGGCCTGAAGCTCCCTCTGAATATCCGCTTCGGAATCTTCAGAGAGGCGTCTCAAATCCGTGATCGATTTCTGAATATCGGCGGCAAGCTTGTCTCTTGCATCCGCGCTCAGTATATCTTTTTGCTTATCCAGCTTATCGCGCATTGCCTGAATACTCGCCTGGCGCTGATCAATCTCCTGCTGTTTCTTGTCTTTCAGAGTTTTGATTTCAGCCAGAGCTTTTTTGCCCATTTCAGAATTTTGAACAACTTTCTGCGGGTCAATTACGGCTATCCCTGCCGTCTGCGCAAATACTGGTAATGCGAACAACACCAGTAAAGGAAACATCAGCCATTTCATAAAACTATTTCTCCATTGTTTTCAGTGAATTTTGGACTTCAAATCTATTTTCTTCGCCGTAAGAGCGCGCGGAGAATCCAGAAATCATATCTTTTACCCCTGCGTCCTCAACGATGAACTCTTTTAGATCTGGAATCAAAAATTCAAGAATGTGCAGACAAAGACGGAAAGGATATCATATTACGATCGTCTCTGCATGCAAGACTGCAGCCGGACGATCCAGGGTCCAGGTTGCAGGTTTCAAGTTCCAGGGTTCAACACGAACATTATGAAACCTGAAACTTTGAACCGGAAACGCTAAAAAGTCGTACCGACAGAGAAGCGAAAGGTTGTTCTTTTCGGGCGATTGGCTTCCGGAAGGAGCAGCAAATCTCCACGGTTGAAATTAATGGCGTAGATAAACCGGAACGGAGCACTCAGGAACGGCGCCAGGAATCGAACCTCCATCCCTGTACTGCCTCTCATATCCGCAAAATTAATCGAATGAAACTGATCGACCGTATTCCCATAATCCAAAAATGCAGCAAGCTTCAAGGGGCCGGCAAGAGGCATCACGTATTCGGCATTTACGAGAAAGTATTTGTCTCCTCCCACCAGCAGATACGTTTTGGTTAACGGATTGATCCTGAGAGGCGACACGATTCGAACTTCATACCCGCGGATGCTCTGTTCCCCGCCAAGGTAGAACCGTTCATAAAAAGGCAGCAGTTGATTGTTGAATCCCGCCGCGTATCCGCCTTCGAAATTTACATCGAAATGCTGTCTCCTTGTCAATCCTGGCAAATACATCGTGAAGCTGGCGTTTGGTTTGTAATAGCTCAGGTCGCCCCCGAGAGGACCACCGACAATTTCATAAGAAAGAACCAGGCGGGTTCCACGACTTGGGTCCAAGGGGTTGTTGACGGTGGTGCGCAGAATCTGCGGAATGATTCTGCTTTCCTTGTGGTCACTCTGCAAAAATTCTATCCCTGGATAAAGACTGTTGTTTACCGGGGGGATGACGGTCCCGTTGGGCAGCGTTATGTCGACGGTTTGGTAACCGTAGGAGATTGCTCCTTTGTAATCTCCCTTGATCGGAAAACCGAACGAAACACTTCCCCCGACTGTATTTTTCAAATAACTGATGTAGTCATAACGGCTGCTGAAGAGGCTCAACCCCAGGGCGATCCTGCGGTCCATAAAGTACGGCTCCACGACCTGTATCGCATAATTCTTTGTGCGCGTCCCGCTCTGCAAGCTGAGCGTAAGAATTTTTCCACTACCAAAAAGATTTTTTGTGGAAAATACTACATCGCCAAAGAATCCGTCCAGCTCACTGTAACCACCGCCAAGCCGGATTTCGTTTCGTTTGTTTTCTTTCACTTCCACCGAAATATCCGCCTGATTTGCTTTATCCGCTACGGGCGTAATGTTTGGTTTCAGATCTTCAAAAAAGCCAAGCCTGTAAATTCGATCGATGCTCTCGCGAAACTTGGAAACTCGCAGGAGCTGGCCTTCCTGAAGCAGCATCTCTCTCCGAATTACTTTGTCTCGGGTGTAGTCGTTGCCGGTAAATTCCATCCGGTTCACAAAGAATTGTCCGTTTTCCTGGACTTCTATCCTGAGGTCCACAACATCCTTGTCCTTCCTCACATCAAAAACCGGTCCGATTGAAACGTAGATGTACCCTTCATCGCCGTACATCTTTTGAATATCCTCGACACCCGTTTTCAGCAGGCTGCGATTGAACACCTTGCCCTCCTGCAAAGGGATCTTGGGCAACAACTTGCCCGCACCGAAGACGGTGTTTCCCGTGAAGGTAATCTGACCTACGCTGTACTGTCGACCCTCCTCAACCGGAATAATAACTTTCATCCGCTGTTTGTTCTTCGGATTGAGCTCGATTCTGGGCTCATCGATTCGGGTGTTGATATAGCCGTGATTGTAATAGAGCTCTTCAACTCGCTCCATGTCCTTTTCGAATTTCTCTTTTTCGTAGTCGTCTTTTTTCGTGATCCATGAAAACATCCAGTGCTCTTTCGTGTCCTTCATTTTCTTCTTGAGCTTTCCATCCGAGAACACCTTGTTTCCCTCAAATTCAATGTCGCCAATCTTGACCTTTGGACCTTCATCCACGACAAAAATCAGCTTCGCGAAAGAATCGCCGATGGGCTCCGTTTTGTAACTTGACGTGCCGAACTGCAATCCCTTTTCCACCATTAGTTTGTTGATAGAGTTGACAACTCTTTGAGCGAGGTATGGATCAAATGGCTGGTCGCTTCGAACATTGATATTTTCGTCCTTCAGTTTTGTCTGGATGTCGGACGTTGAAATTTTTTTATTTCCCGTGTATTCAATCGTTTTGATGAGCGGCCTTTCTTTGACCTTGTAAAAGACTTCCACACCCTTAGGCGTTTTTTCAATTTCAATCTTCAGATCATCCAGAAATCCGGTCTGCCAGAGGCGCCTAAAATCATTTTGTAGAGCGCTTTCATCGTAGGGATCCCCTGGTTTTACGGATATGTAGTAGAGATACGTCTCTGTAGCAATTCTCTTGTTCCCCTGGATTTGAATGGTGGCAACACTGGTTTCATCTTGAGCTGAAGCAATTGCAACAAATAGAATGAGAGCAGATAGGCACGCTAAGAATCTTTTCATGGCGTTTTTTTACTGCCCGCGTCCCGCGGGCCGGGTTTGAACTGAGGCCCGCAAGATGCGGGCATTACAACTCAGGACGGATTAAATACGAGTTGCTCGTCCTGCATGTCCACTTCGATACTCTGAGT
>Ga0210139_1000189_pt1 | contig 12004 bp, 13 predicted proteins | sample Browns_TuleB_D2_FD_184855 | JGI IMG/M metagenome (GOLD analysis project Ga0210139, IMG submission 184855) | Wetland microbial communities from San Francisco Bay, California, USA, that impact long-term carbon sequestration - Browns_TuleB_D2 (SPAdes) | ecosystem: Environmental > Aquatic > Marine >... | reverse complement strand
ACATGATCGCCCCAGATTACATTTCAATTATTGTTTTTGTTATAGTAGGTGGCATCTTAATGAAAACAACTATAGCAATCAAAGGAATGGAAAAACATGCACTTGCTGTAGCTAAATGTATTGAAGAAAATGACATCTATGGTGCACGAGATAATCTTTCTATGATTGTAAAGAGAAATACGAAAAATCTAGACCAAAACCATGTAATTTCAGGAACTCTTGAAAGCATCAGTGAAAACACTGTTGATGGTGTAACTGGTCCTTTTTTCTATTTTGCAGTTTTTGGTTTACCAGGAGCATTTGTTTATCGAGTAATTAACACAGCTGATTCAATGATTGGATATAAAACACATTTTTTTAAGAATATTGGATGGTTTGGAGCAAACTGTGACAAAATTTTGAATTATCTTCCATCTCGATTAACTGGATTTCTCATGATATTTAGTGCTATGATCCTGAGATACAATTGGAAAAAATCATATGAAATAATGATTCGTGATGGAAAAAAAACTGAAAGTCCTAATGCCGGTTATCCTATGGCAGCTGCAGCAGGGGCATTAGGAGTAAAATTTGAAAAAATAGGTCACTACTCTCTTGGTGATGAAAATATCTCCTTTACCATTAATCACATAAAATCAGCAATTTCAATAATGAAAATTACTTCAATAATATTTTGTATGATTGTAGTTGTCCCAATTATTTTCTTCTTATCGTTTTTAGGATTGTGGCTCCATGTTTAAAGAAATCGGTTCTGTGTTTTCATTTTTGACCATCATTCCAATTGGTAATTCCAATTTAGAGACCATTGCAAAATACATGCATATTTTTCCAATTGTAGGAATTGTTATTGGGTTAATTGTAGGATTATTAGGATTTGGATTATCTTTATTTTTAGATCCTTTGATAGTTAGTTTGTTAGTGGTAACATCATTTGCAATAATTACTGGTATACATCATCTTGATGGGTTGGCAGATTTTGCAGATGGCTTGATGGTAAAAGGAACAAAAGAAAGGAAACTTGCAGCAATGAAAGATCTTTCAACGGGTTCAGCAGGAATTGTTGCAATTGCGTTGTATATAGTAGGATTGATAATTTTAATTTCAAAATCTACTGGTTATCAATTATTTCTGTCTATTCTACTTAGTGAGATTTTTGCAAAATTTTCAATGGTTTTGATGGCTAGCATTGGAAAATCTGCTTCTCCAGGTTCAAATTCACCTTTCGTTGAGCTTATGAAAAATAAACAAAAACTGGCATTTGCTTCCGCAATAACTCTAATTCCATTGATAGTTCTTGGTGGTACAACTGGATTAATCGTATTTGGAGTGGGTGTAGCATTAACAGTATTTTTAGTGATTTTAACTGCTAAAAGTTTTGGAGGAATAACAGGAGATGTATTGGGAACAACAAATGAATTAACTCGGCTGACTTCTCTTCTAATCTTTGTTTCAATATGATTGGAATTATAATGGCTGGTGGAAAAGGAAGCAGAATGAGCCTATCTGGAGAAAAACTACTTCTAAAATACAAAAAACCTGTTATTCTTCATGTTGTTGATGCATTAATAACTTCTAATTGCTTTTCAAAAATATTCGCAATCACCAGTTCTAATTCTCCAAAAACAAAAAAACTTTTAGAAGAAAATAATATTGAAATCTTTGATACTCCAGGTGATAGTTATGTTGAAGATCTCAATATTGTTCTTAAATCACTAAATGATTTTGTACTAATTGTTTCTGGCGATTTACCATTTTTAGACCAGAACATTATTCAAAAGATTGTTAATCTATATAATTCAAAAAATATCTGGACTACAATTCTAGTTACGAAAGAATTTCTTAAATCATTGCACCTTTCATCTGATTTTGAAATAAATTTTAATGGTCAACCTTGTTATTATACTGGAATTTCTTTAGTAAATACAAAAAATATTTTTGATTTTGAAAATATAGATGAGAATTTTATTATACTTAATGATAAACGAGTCGCTTTTAATTTAAACACACAACAAGATTACGATTTACTCAGCACTGCCTGAAATTTTTCCATTAATTTTTGCTTTGGAGCCAGTCGGTTCAGCAATATTGTTTCCGCAAGAATTACAGACCACAAATTGTGATGCATGAGAGTAGACTACTTGTAATTCACCACATTCATTACAATTAACTTTCTGGAATTTGCTAGCTGGCTTTGGAATTTCAATATGATCTTTTTTCATGCTGCCACCAACTCAAATTTCTTAATTCTAATACCTGGTTTATTGTATTTCTTTTTGCAAACAGTGCATGTCATTATTGGAGTAACTTTCTTCGTAACTTTTGCAGGCTTGGCAAGTTTTGGGAATTTTTGTCCTCCATACCCTCTTTTACGTTCCGCATGCCTACGTTCTCCCCTTGCAGATCCCCGTCTTTTCCCAGCCTTGTAGATCGAAACTTTTTGTTCCGTATGCGTTTTACATTTAGCACAATACTTACGGATAACCTTGGGTATGTTCATATCAAAAAAACCGCTTCAACGGTAATTTAAGCATTGAATCTATAATAGGTGCAAGGTGCAATAAAATCTGTGACTTCGAGCCTAGCACATTCGATTTCTTCATTAAATGCTGTGGCAATGGGTGACAAAAAGGCAGATCTTGTACTAAAAAATTGTTCTCTGTTATCAGTTTACACCAAAGAAATTATTCCTAATATTCAGATTGCAATAACTAATGATAGAATTGCCTATGTTGGTCCTGATGCAGAACATACGGTTGGAAATAAAACAATCAATATGGATGTCAAAGGAAAATTTGTTGGACCTGGTTTTGCAGATCCTCATTTACATATTGATCAATTTGTACTTCCTTCTGAATTTGCAAAAAGATCTCTTCTATGTGGAGTAACATCTCTTTTCTCAGATCCAATAGATATTGTTAGTGTATCAGGTTTCAAAGGATTTCAAGAATTTTTAAAACTCGGTGAAGATTTACCAATTAGAATATTTCAGGTTGTTCCAGGAGGGTTGCCTGTAGATGGAAAATTTAGTAATAGTAAAACCCTTTCCACATCACAAGAAAAATTAGCAATCAAACATCATAATGTATTAGGACTGGGAGAAATTTTTTCATGGACTAAAGTAACACTTAGAGATCCTAAAATAATGAAATCTCTATCTACAATGTTAGAGCAAGATTGTGTAATTAATGGTCACACTGCTGGGATTAGTGAAAAAAAACTCAATGCGTATATAGCATCAGGTATTTTGTCATGTCACGAACCTATCAACTTTGATCAAGTTTTAGAGAGATTACGTTTAGGAATGTGGATTATGATAAGAGAAGGTTCTATTCGACGCGATTTAAAAGAAATTATTCCAAGTGTAATTTCTCAAGGAATACATCTTGACAGATTAATGTTTTGCTCTGATGGACTTGATCCTCTAGATATTTCAAAATATGGCCACATTGATCATTGTGTTAGAGAATCAATTAAGCTTGGAGTTAAACCGATAGATGCTATTTCTATGGCTTCAAAAAATTGTTTTGATTACTATAATATGGCAAAAGATCTAGGAGGCATTGCTCCGGGAAAACTGGCTGACATTTTAATTTTTGATGACATGAATTCAATGAAACCCAATAAAGTCTTTGTAGGTGGAAAGCTAGTTGTCTCCAATGGAAGTATAGTTACTTCAATAAAGAAAAAAACAATACCCTCATGGATTAAAAATACAGTAAAACTAAAAAAATTCTTTTCCAAAGATTTTGCAATTTTAACAAAAAAGAAAAACGTTATCGCAAATACCATATTTATGCAAACTGAAATTATTACAAAAATAGGATCTAAAGAACTTGATACCAAAGAGGGAAATGTTTCGGCATCTCTTGATGATGATGTATGGAAAGTTGCCGCCTTTGATAGGATTCATGGAACCAATAGACATGCTTTAGGTTTTCTTGAAAATTTTGGGGCTGATATAGGTGCATTTGCATCAACATGGAGTTTTCATGAAAATGATATGATTGTAATTGGTTCAAATGATTCTGATATGGCACTTGCTGCAAATACTCTTTTAAAAAACCAGGGTGGTCTTGTTGTTGTAAAATCAGGTAAAATCACAGCATCATTACCTTTACAATTTGCAGGAATAATTTCAACTGATACATTTGAAAATATTTCCTCAAATTTTGCGCAAGTTAATAATTATATTATAGATTCAGGTTGTAAATTTACTAGGCCCTACCTAATTCCATTGTTCTTGCCTTTTCTTGCTCTTCCGTCAATTCGAATACTCTCAGGTGGAATTGTAGATATTAAGAGACGATCTTATATCAATCCGATCAACTAAGTAATGTTAAAAAGGGGGATCTAGAGGATTGTATCTTATCTAAATGGCATCAATTCAACAAACACCTAATGGACCAGTTTTAGTTCTAAAAGAGAGTGCATTACAACAAAAAGGTAAAGATGCACAGCACAACAATATTGCTGCTGCCAAACTAGTTGCAGAATTAGTCCGCAGTAGTTTAGGTCCAAGGGGTCTTGATAAAATGCTAGTTGATTCACTAGGAGATGTGACTATTACAAATGACGGTGCAACTATCTTAAAAGAAATTGATGTTCAACATCCAGCAGCCAAAATGATTGTAGAAATTGCAAAAACAGTTGATAATGAAGTAGGTGATGGTACTACCTCATCAGTAGTTTTTGGAGGCGCTCTTCTAGCCAGGGCCGAGGATCTTCTAAAAAAAGAAGTTCACTCATCGGTAATTATAGAAGGATTTCAAGCTGCAGCCGAAAAGACCTTAGAAATTTACTCTGAAATGGCTAAAAAGATTAACCCAGATGATCGAGAGACACTTCTTAAGATTGCCAAAACCAGTATGCAATCAAAATTGATATCTGAAGATAGCAACATTCTTTCAAAAATTGTAGTTGATGCAATTTTAATGGTTGCTACAAAAAAAGCAGAGACATATTCTGTTGATCTTGAAAATATTAAGGTAGAAAAAAAGCCCGGAGGAGCTATTACAGATACTCAAATTATCAAGGGAATTGTATTGGATAAAGAAATTACTCATAGTGGTATGCCAACAAAAATTGAAAAACCAAAAATCGCACTTCTCAATTCTGCGCTTGAAATCGAAAAAACAGAGATGAGTTCAGAAATAAGAATTACTGATCCCACGCAAATGCAGATGTTTCTAGAAGAAGAAAATCGAATGCTCAAAACAATGGTTGACAAACTTCACAGTGTTGGAGCTAATGTGTTAATTTGTCAAAAAGGAATTGATGACATTGCACAGCATTATTTAGCTAAATATGGTATTATGGCAGTTCGTCGTGTGAAAGAAAGTGACATGATAAAACTTGGAAAAGCTACTGGAGGACGAGTCACATCTAATCTTGATGATCTTACAGAACACGATTTAGGTACTGCAGATTTAGCTCATCAAAAGAAAGTTGAATCTGATAAATGGGTGTTTATTGAAGGATGTAAAAATCCACAATCTGTCACCTTACTTATTCGAGGTGGTTCCCAAAGAGTAATCGATGAGGTGGATCGATCAATCCATGATTCTCTCATGGTGGTAAAGGATGTAATTGAAAAACCAGAAATTGTTGCGGGAGGAGGAGCACCCGAATCATATGCTGCAGCTAGACTTAAGGAATGGGCAGATAGCTTTGATGGCAGAGAACAACTTGCGATTAAAAAATACGCTGAAGCACTAGAAATTATTCCACTAACAATTGCAGAAAATGCAGGAATGGACCCTATTGATACAATGGCAACACTTCGAGCAAAACAAAACCAAGGACGAAAATGGACAGGAATTGATGCACGAAACACAATAATTGCAGATATGTTTGCTATTGATGTTGTAGAGCCTCTTGCAGTAAAAGAACAGATCATAAAATCTGCAACTGAGGCTGCATGTATGATTCTTAGAATCGATGATGTTATTGCAGTTTCTGGTGCACCTGGAAAATAAAAATTTAAAGTAATTAGATAAAACTTAAGCAATCCCCTTTTATCAAGTCATTATTGTATAAGCTGGGAATAGATCTAGGTGGAACAAAGACAGAGGGGATTCTTCTAGATAAAAATCTTGAAATCATTCAAAGAAAAAGAGTTTCAACACCTCAAAATGATTATCACCAAATTCTAGATTCAATTAATTCCCTTGCAACTGATCTTTTAGATTCTATTGAAGAATATTCAATAGGAATCTGCACTCCAGGTGCAATTTCAAAAAAAACTGGTTTGATAAAAAACAGTAATACTCAATGTCTTATTGGGAAACCGCTTATACAGGATTTAGAAAATAGATTAAATTCAAAAATATCTATGGAGAACGATGCAAATTGTTTTGCAGTAGCAGAGGCAACCCTTGGTGTTGCAAAAGAATTTGGGGTCGTTTTTGGAGTAATAATGGGTACCGGAGTAGGGGGAGGGATAGTTATTAATGGAAAAATTCATCACGGTAGATCCAATATTGCTGGAGAATGGGGGCATCATACATTGTATCAAAAAGGAAATAATTGTTACTGTGGAAAAAAAGGATGTGTTGAGACTTACATTAGTGGACCTGCATTAGAAAAACGATGGCAAGAATTAACTGGTAAATCACAAAACATGCACGAAATCTTGAAAGATACTACAAATTTGAAAACAAAGCAATGGAAGGATGAGTTTCTAAATAACTTTGGAATTGGATTAGCAAATGTAATTGATATTTTAGATCCAGATGTTATTGTTTTGGGAGGTGGATTGTCTAATATAGATTTTTTATATTCTGAAGGAAAAGCTTCAATATATCAAAAAGTATTTTCAGATATGGTTGATACACCTATTCTAAAGAACAAACTAGGTGATTCTGCAGGAGTATTTGGTGCAGCATTATTGCAAAATGAATTGTGATTATTCTACTAATGAAATGAGTATTATTTTAAAATTTTTTGAATCATTAAATATTTTATATTAATTTGATTTCTTTTCACAGTAAATTGTATTTTTTTACAATTTGCCATTTTTCAATATCAGGAAAAAACTTCTGTACTACAAGTTTATCTATTATAAACTCATTTTTTAATTCCAACTTATTTATTATTTTATTTTTTTCTTCTTGGGACAAGATTTTATAGATTAGACTGATATGCGGTTTAAATTCATATTTTGCAATATTTCCAAAATGCTTTTTGAGATTTTCGTGGATTGTTTTCAATTGTTTATTCATCTCCAATTCTATGAATACCGTCTTCCATAATTCTTCTGATTGTAAAATTTTTGATTTTTTAACATTACAAGATCCGCAATTCAAAGAAATTTCTCTGACAACACAGTCAATATGATCTATTTTTGAATTTATTAATCCATAAACGGTAACATGAGGTTCAAATTTTGGAGAGTAATATTTATCACTAATTTCGTCAATAATTTTTTTTAAATAATCATGATCATCATTAGAAAAAGTAAGCCAAATAGCATGCATTGTCATTCAAATATTACTTAGGGCAACCTTCCATCTTTGCAATAAAATAACCATTTGTCATAATTTCGATTTCAATTTCCTCTGAAACGGACTGTGTGTGACAAAATTTACATTCTTTTGAAGTTATTATGGCATCTTTTTCACCTATACTGGTTAACCATTCTTTTGCAAACGATATAGCTTTTTCTGAATCATTTTTGTCTGTTATGACATCAAAATGCAATGTATTGCCGTTTTTTCCTTTAACATATGTATCAAATACATGAAAATCCATAGACTCTAAAGAAATCTTGATTATTAATTGATTACTTTTAAAATAATTTTGTAGAATCAATATCTGAACCTATACACATATCACTGAACTCTTCTGGATTTAGTGAATAGCATACTTTTGGTTCAAATTTAATTAAATCGACTTCTTTTTTCTCACCGAGTTTTTTTATTTTTTCTGATGAATTTTTTTCTAACGTTTTTTTAATAATTGAATTTATGATTTCTGACTTTACCAATTCATTTTCTATATAACTTACAATTCCTCTAAACTGAAATCCCTCCAAATTTTCCTTGTTAAAAACAGAAATAGTAACCCATGGGTTTGTCTGAATATTCTTGTATGATTTATGTTTAAAAAAATCAAGCCAATATATCAAATCTTCATCAACCCTAAAAAAAATTCTGGGTGAAATATTGGGCAAATTATTCACTCCCATTGTTCCTAACGCAAAAATTCCTTGTTCCTCAATGAATTCTTTGATTTCGTTTGGAATTTTTACCATGAATTATCTAAGATTCATTCGTATTATAGTCTTTTAAAAATACTATCTTAAGAAAAATTTTAATTGTTTTGGATTGAAACAAAACTTGAAATAAACTCATTTTAGCATTTTTACTTTATAATTATAATCTTATGTCAAAATAAAATAATGCTTTCATAGATATTTAGATCAGGATCTATTATCTATTTTCCATCCACGATTTTCTAATATCTTTGATACGGCAGGTGTTACACAAACTGGTTTGTCACTATGATTCTTTGTTAATATCCAACCCTCTGTACATATTACATCTTTTTGTTCAACTCCATTTCTAATTTGTATTAGTGGTGGCCTCTCTTTGTGAAAAATAGGAACAGATTCACCTTCGATCAATAATTTTTCTATATTTTTATCCCACGTGTCTTGTGCAGAAGCATCATTTTGTACCTCCATATCGTAATTAGAATGCATTTTTTGTTGCATATCTCCTATCTCCGATGCCATCAATCTAATTTGATTGTGTATTTGTGATTCATCATAAAATCCATGAGGGCATTCTATGATCTGATATAACAAATCAGTTTTAATTTTGCGAGCGAAGACTTCAATTATATCAAAATGTTTCTGTTCATGATTAAGTAATTCTAAATTGTTTTTCTGAGTATAATTTACCCAAGATGATTCTGTGTCAAACATTCCTATGGCATTGATATCAATAATTTGTACTTGGCAGATTAATGAATCAATTTTTGTAAAATTATACTCAAGTAATTTTGGATTTCCCCAAGTGAAAGCTAGATCATGTTTGTTTGGTATATTATAATCATCAGGATAACGTCCCACGTCACCTTGAAAATCGTCCCAATTCAGTTTTCGATTTTCAGACCATGGAATATATTTATCAGCAAACGCGATATTTGTTCCAAGAAAAATAATAAATAAAATTATAATCAATTTCATGAATTATCATTTGAATTAAATTGGATAAAGAGTTTTTCAAATCATCTAGATACGATCATTTTCTCCTCACAAAAGGGCGACATTCTATTTTTATTGTGGTTCAATTGTTGCAGGTGGTTTGCTTGAAACAGCATATGTAACCCAGGTCACATCTTCAATTTCATTTGTAATTCTATTACTGATTTTTTCTAGTAATCCATGCGGTAATCTTGTCCAATCTGCTGTCATGGCATCGATAGAATCTACTACTCTAATCATTACAATATTTCCGTATTTTCTTTCATCTCCAACCACTCCTACTGCTTTATCATCACCTACAGCTGCATATGCCTGCCACACTTTACTGTAAAACTCTGCAGCAATTAACTCGTCCTCGACTATTTTGCTTGCTATTTTTGATATCTGAAGTTTTGTGGGTGTAACTTCACCAATTATTCTTACAGCTAATCCTGGTCCTGGAAATGGATGTCGCATGTAAAGTTTTTCAGGAACTCCTAAAATTTTAGCAATTTTTCTCACTTCGTCTTTGTAAAGATCACGTAATGGTTCTAATATTTCTAAATCTAGCCAATCTGGAAGTCCTCCTACATTATGATGAGATTTTATGACTGCTGCTGGGCCTTTTGAAACTCCGCTTTCTATTACATCTGGGTACAACGTACCCTGCGCAAGCCATTTGAATGGTCCGTTCTTTTTTGCAAATTCAGAAAAAACATGAATAAACTCTTCACCAACGATCATTCTTTTTTTTTCTGGATCCTCTACACCCTTTAACTTGTCCAAAAAACCTTGAACAGCATCAATAGATGTAAAATTTACATGAAAATTATTTTTGAACATTTCTTCAATTTCATACTCTTCATTTAACCGCAAAAGACCATTATTTACAAAAACACACTTTTGTCTACTACCAATTGCCTTATGAATTAGCAAAGCTGCAACCGTTGAATCTATGCCACCACTAACCCCACACAAGACATTTCCTTCAATTTTTGAAATTTTTTCTATCGCATTTTCAATAAATCCTTCCATAGTCCAATCTTGTTTCACCCGGCAAACTTTCAAAACAAAATTCTTGAGAATTTCTGTTCCTTGTTCTGTATGAACAACTTCTGGATGGAACTGAATACCATAAATTGATTTTTCATTTGATGCAATAGCTGCTGCTTTTGCTCTTTCGGTATGTCCAATTACTCTAAATCCAGGTGGAATTTGTTCGGCTTCATCACCATGACTCATCCAGGCTCTTACTGATTCACCAATCCCATTTAGAAGATCTTCATTCCTATCAATTGTTAATAATGATGAACCATATTCTTTGTTAGATTTTTTCACTTTACCACCAAATTTGTTTACAATTAATTGATGTCCATAACAAATGCCCAATATTGGTAAATTCATTTCATAAATTTTATTTTCTGGTTCAGGAGCCCCTAAATTGTATACACTTGATGGTCCTCCCGAAAAAATTATTCCTTTAGGATTATGTTTTTGTAATTCCTCAAAACTGATATCAAATGGAACAAGCTCAGCATACACAGAAAATTCCCTAATTCTTCTACAAATCAAATGACTGTATTGTGATCCAAAATCCAAAACAACAATTTTATCCATAAAATCACTTTTTTATGTTTTCGAGCATACGCGAAAGTGACCATCCGACTGTGTTAATTATTTCATTTACACGTTCTTTTTGTCTGTAATTCTTAATGATTATTTCTCTAATGTCAGAACCATTTTTATTAACTATGTAGTTAATTACAGATTCTTTTTGGATTCTTCCACTCTCTGCTTCAGCATCATCTTTTCGTTTCATCTCTCCAAGAATTCTGTCTAGAAAGAAAGATTTGAATGGCGGTGTATCTGAGTTTACTGCCAAATTATTTTCTAAAATTATCGAAACTTGATCTGGTGTAATGAAAGCATTTGCAATGACCTTTCCATCATTGCCTCTTGTTATAGGAATTGAACTTTCAAATTTCTTAGTGGGTATAGTTTGATTTTTCGATTGTACCTCAAAATCTTTTTCTTTATTGAGATCGGAAGCTTTCATAAAACTTGATTCTTTTAATGCTAAATCTAAAATTGTCAGATTTTTTTCTAACATCTGAATGGCATTTTGATGTTTATCAATTTGTTCAATCAAATTATCTTTTAAGGCAATAATGTCGCGTATTTGTTCCTCTGAGAACTTCATAATTTCTTTAATAAGAATATGGGTATTAAATGCATTCTAGGTAATTATGATATCTAGTTCTCTATAAGATATAATTTCAAATCCGGATATTGGGGATGATGTTGTAAATAACTGCGATCCTGTTTTTTGTGCTAACCATTCTAACAATGATTTCCCCTTTCTTAATTTTTTTAATTTTATTTTTCTATCTCTAGGCTTTGTATGAGACTGTCTACCAATTTTTTCCCCAAAATCCATTCCAAACAAGATAATTTTTTTTGCTTCAAAATAACTCGCAAGAAAAACAGCTCTATCTCCATCAGTAAAACCTCCAAAATTTTGTATATTCTTAAATGATTTTGCTTGCGTAGTGCCGATACAATTTTTGAAATTCTCTACAAGACATAATTTTGCAATATTATCGCCATGTGCATGAACAACAAAAATTGAATTTGTCTTTCCAACTCTTATCAATGAATCCTTGTCTCCATCCAAATCTGTAACAACGATGTCTGGTTTAATTCCATTATCAACTAAGGATTTCAATGCACTATCTGCCACTATTTTCAATGTCGTTTTAAAATTTTTCAATACTGGAATTGCTATAGACAAAGAAGGACCTGTACCTATTATGAAAA
>Ga0210139_1000188_pt1 | contig 12005 bp, 10 predicted proteins | sample Browns_TuleB_D2_FD_184855 | JGI IMG/M metagenome (GOLD analysis project Ga0210139, IMG submission 184855) | Wetland microbial communities from San Francisco Bay, California, USA, that impact long-term carbon sequestration - Browns_TuleB_D2 (SPAdes) | ecosystem: Environmental > Aquatic > Marine >... | reverse complement strand
GCTGGCACGACTTCTGCGTTTGCGACGACATCCTCCGCTACAGCGAGATCCCGGTGCTGGGCATCTGCCTCGGTCACCAGGGATTGGGCAAGATGCTCGACGGCCAGGTATCCAGCGCACCCGAGGCGATGCACGGGCGCCTCAGTCATATCTTCCACGAAGGCGCCGGGCTCTTCGCCGACATTCCGCAGGGATTCTCGGTCGTCCGCTACCACTCGCTGGCGATCACGGGCATGGGGACCGACGGCAACGTCTGCGCTTGGGCGGACGACGGGGTCGTGATGGGGATCGAACACAGACGCCGGCCGCTGTGGGGCGTCCAGTTCCACCCGGAGTCGATCGCGACGGCTCACGGCGCCACCCTGGTGCGCAACTTCTACGCGCTGGCAGAGCAGCGCAAGCCGCCGAGCGCCCGCCCGGCGCGACGTCCGGCGGCGCCCTCCCGACAGGTCGAGGCGCGGCGTGGGGGCACATCCGACACGAAGCTGCGGATGCGCTCGATCCCAGGCGAGCCCTCGACCGAGCGGGTCTTCGAAAGGCTGTTCGCCGACCAGGAGCACGCCTTCTGGCTCGATAGCGCCGATGCGCCGACTCGGCTCGCGCAGAGCTCCTATCTCGGCACCAGCGCCGGGGCGGACCGCTGCGTCCTCGAGTACGCGGTCGAGGATGGCGCGGTCAAGGTCCACGGGCCGGAGACGACGAAGCTCGAGCAGGGCTCGATCTTCGAGGTGCTCGATCGTGAGATCGCCAAGCGCTCGATCGAGCGGCCCACGGGGCACACGCCGAACCTGCTGGGCGGGTTCGTCGGCTACCTCGGCTACGAGCTGAAGGCCGACTGCGGCTCGCCCAACGTGCACCGCTCCGACGTGCCGGACTCCGTCCTGATGCTTGCCAACCGGGTGGTCGCGGTCGACCACGTCCGTCACCGCACCCATGTGCTCGCCCTCTTCCGCGAGGACGAGGAGGCAGAGGAGGCAGAGCGCTGGCTCGAGGAGGCGGAGGGCGTCGTGCACGAGGTGCTCGCCGACGCCGACGCGGTTCAGCCCGATCCCCGCCAGGCGTTTGGGGAGCCGAGCGCTGGCCACGTTCGCTTCGAGTGCGGCCGGGGTCGCAGCCAGTACCTCGCCGACATCGTCCGCAGCCAGGCCGAACTCGCGGCGGGCGAGTCCTACGAGGTCTGTCTCACCGATCAAATCTCCACCGACGCGGAACCGGAGCCCTTCGACCTCTACCGCAACCTGCGCCGCAGCAATCCGGCGCCCTTCGCCGCCTTCCTCAAGCTCGGCGACGTCGCCGTGGTCAGCTCCTCGCCCGAGCGCTTCCTCTCCGTCGACCGCGAGCGCCGCGTCGAGGCGCGGCCGATCAAGGGGACGACGCCGCGATCGGCCGATCCCGACCAGGACGCGGCGCTGAAGGCGAGCCTGACCAACGACGAAAAGACCTACGCCGAGCACCTGATGATCGTCGACCTGCTGCGCAACGACCTCGGCATCGTCTGCGAGGTCGGCAGCGTCGCCGTCCCCGAGCTGATGATCGTCGAGGACTACGCGACCGTCCACCAGCTGATCTCGACGATCGAGGGCACGCTACCCGCCGACCGCAGCGCCGCCGAATGCGCGCGGGCCTGCTTCCCCGGCGGCTCGATGACCGGCGCGCCGAAGCTGCGCACGATGGAGATCATCGACGATCTCGAGGCCGAGGCGCGCGGCGTCTACTCGGGGGCGATCGGCTACTTCGGGCTCGATGGCGTGATGGACCTCAGCATCGTGATCCGCACGATTGTCCTGCGCCCCGGCCGGACCACGATCGGCGCCGGTGGCGCGATCGTCATGCAGTCCGATCCGCAGGACGAGTTCGACGAGATCCTGCTCAAGGCGCGGGCGCCGATGGCGGCGATCGCCCGCACGGTTACCGGCAGCGACTCGGCCGACGTCTGGAGCGTCGAGCTGGAGCCGCAGACGGCGGTGAGCGCGGCATGAGCGAGGTCAGCGCCGGAGGGGCCGAGACCGCTGACCGGGAGGCGCCGGCCTGGAGCGTGCGCGAGGCGGAGGCCGCCGACACCGCCGCCGCGGCCGCCGGGATCGCCGAGCTGCTGGTCGAGCTGGGCGGCGAGGGACCGTCCTCGACCGCGCTCGAGGAGGCGACCAGGCACCTGATCGAAGACCCGGGGGCGGGGGTCCTGCTCGTCGCCGAAGCCGACGGGAGGCTGGTCGGGGTGCTCGCCGCCTCCTGGCAGTTCGCGGTCCACGTGCCCGGTCACTACGGGACGATCCAGGACCTCTGGGTCCACCCCGAATGGCGCAGCAAGGCGATCGGGCGCGACCTGATGGAGGCTTTCTGCGCGGTCGCCAGGCGGCATGGCGCCAAGCGCATCGAGGTCGGCCTGCCGCGCGACGATTTCCCCAACCTGCGCGCTACGGAGGCCTTCTACCTCGGCAACGGCTTCGTCTCGCTCGGACCGCGGATGCGGAGGGTGCTCTAAATGGGCCTGCTCCTCGTCGAGCAGCGCGAGGGCCAGGCCGACGCTGCCCACTGGATCCTCGAAGGCGGGCGTATCCTGCCCGGCGTCGACGACAACCGGCGGATGGCGGAGCTGCGTCGCGGCCTGCTCCGCCACGGCGGCGTGCGGGCGACGGCCGCCGACGCCGACAGCGAAGAGGTCGAGCAGACGCTCAGCGTCCTCCACGATCCCTCCTACCTGGAGGCGCTCGGCGAGGTCGCGGAGGAGCCCGTCGTCCTGCCCGACCTGACGCCCCCAGGGCTGCCGCCCGACATCCCGGTCTGCGCCGGACTCGTCGAAGCGGCCCGCGAGGGCGTTCGCACGGCGATCACGGCCGCGGAGTTGTTGGCCGAGGGCGAGCGCTTCACCTACGCGCTCTGCCGCCCGCCGGGGCACCACGCCGGCCCCGCCTGGTTCGCGGGCTACTGCTACCTCAACACGGCGGCGGCCGCGGCGCAGGTTCTGCGCGATCGTGGGCTGAGTCCGGTCGGGATCCTCGACATCGATCTGCATTACCCGAACGGCACGGCGGCGATCGTCGCCTCGATGCCGGACGCCAGCCTCCACTCTCTGCACGCCTGGCCGGTGACGAACGTGGCCGAGCTGACGGTGACGCCGACAAGCGAGCGTGAACGCGTCGTCGAGTTCGAAGGCAGTCCTGACCGCGCCGCCTATCTGGAGGCCCTTGCCGATTCGGTCTCGACGCTCGCCGAGTCCTCGCGCGCGATCGTCGTCTCGCTCGGCTACGACATCGTCGCCGGCGACCCGCACGGCTCCTGGGCCTTCGAGCCCGAGATATTCAGCGAGATCGGCGGTCTGCTCGCCGACTCCGGGCTGCCCGTCTGCGTGATCCAGGAGGGCGGGTACGCATTGGAGACGCTCGCCGCCTGCAGCGAGGCGTTTGCGATTGGGCTGCTGGGAGCGGGATCGTGAGCGACGACGGGCTGGCACGGTTCCGCGAGCGGCTCGACCCGATCGACGAGGAGATCTCCCGCCTGCTCGGCGAGCGCTTCCAGATCTGCCGCGAAGTCGCCGAGTACAAGAGCGAGAACGGGATCCCAATGATGCAGCCCGAGCGCGTGGCCGAGGTCTGCGCCCGCTACATCGCCCGCGGCGGCGAGGCCGGGCTGCCCGAGGACTTCAGCGCCGACCTCTTCGAGCTGCTGATCGGCGCCACTTGCAAGCTCGAGGACGAGTTGATGGACGATGGGGCGGCCGTGGGCCCCGAGTCGGCCGGCGCCGGGCTTCCGCCCGGTCCCGACGATCCCGAGCTGGTGCAGTCGATGCGCTGGGCACGCGAGCCGCTGCCGATGCTGGAGGAGTGCCGCGAGCGCTTCGGCGACATCTTCACCCTGCGGTTGCGCCACCTCGGCACGTGGGTCGTCCTCTCCGATCCCGAGGACGTCAAACGCGTCTTCTCGATCGACACCGACGACCTCGGCGTCGGCGTGCCGAACCTCGCCCTGCGACCCGTCCTCGGCGCCCACTCCGTGATGCTCAGCGAGGAGCCCGAACACATGACGCAGCGCAAGTTGATGCTGCCGCGCTTCCACGGCGAGCGGATGCGCCAGGACGCCGAGGCGATGACCGAGCTGGCCCGTCGCGAGGTGCGCTCCTGGCCGGTGGGCGAGCCATTCGAGCTCTGGCCCCGCATGCAGGCGCTCACCCAGGACGTCGTGATGCGCGCCGTCTTCGGCGACGACGAGGGGCGCCTCGACGGCCTGCGCGGGCTGCTGACGAACCTGACCGCGACGATCAACGACGACGACCGGCTCTGGAAGCTCGCCCTCTTCGGCCCGGACTGGCTCGAACAGAGCCCCGAGTGGCAGGCGGCGATGACGCCGGTGGAGGAAGAGGTTCTGGCCGAGGCTCGCCGCCGCCGCGCCGAAGGCGAGGATGGGCGCCGCGACGCGGTCTCGATCCTGGTCGAGGCCCGCCGCGAGGACGGCTCGCCGCTGAGCGAGAAGGAGCTGCGCGACGAACTGCTGACGCTGCTGACCGACGGCCCAACCTCGAGCTCGCTGGCCTGGGTCTTCGAGCGCCTGCTGCGCCACCCCGAGAAGCTCGCACGGCTGCGGGACGAGCTGCGCGCGGGCGGGGGCGAGGAGTACCTGGACGCGGTTGTCAAGGAGACCCTGAGATTGCGGCCGCCGGTCTCAGTCGTCGTCCGCCGACTGCTCAAACCGGCGAAGCTGGATGGCTACGACCTGCCTGCCGGCACGTTGATCGCGCCCAGCGTCTATCTGGTCCATCACCGCGAGGACGTATACGAGCGGCCCGGTGAGTTCATCCCCGAGCGCTTCCTCACCCAGCGCGCCGCGGTGCCGACCTGGATTCCCTTCGGCGGTGGTGCCCGCCGCTGTCTCGCCGCCAGCTATGCCGAACAGGAGATCAAGCGCGTCCTTCGCGTCGTGCTCGACGAGGTCGACCTCGAGCCGGTCGAGTCCGACGGGGAGCGGATCTCCCGCGCCGCGATCGCCTTCAGCCCCTCGCAGCATGGCCTCGTCGTCGCCAAGCCACGAACCCCCGCCTTCGCATGAGCGCCGAGACCGATCTCCTCATCGTCGGCGCCGGCGCCAAGGCCGCCGGAATCGCCGCCAAGACGCACGTGATCAACACCCTCGGCTTGGCCGAGTTCACGGTCAAGGTGATCGAGGGCTCGGAAGCCGCCGCGTCCTGGAAGGGGCGCCACGGCATGACCTCGGGGGAGGAGCCGCTGGCGGTGACGCCGATCAAGGACATCGGCTTCCCCTACAGGAGTCACGTCGAGTTCGACGAGGCCGGCGATGCGATCGACGCCGGGCTCGCCGCCTTCACCTGGCACCAGTTCATGATCGCCAGGCGACGTTACGCGCGTTGGGTGGACGCCGGGTCGCCCTCGGTGAGACATCGCGACTACGGCGAGTACCTGACCTGGGTTCTGTCGCGCGCGACCGAGGGGGTCGAGCATCTGCATGGCCAGGTGGTCCAGGTGACGCTCGACGAGGAGGCCGAGCGCTGGGTCGTCGAGGTCGACGAGGACGGCGGTCGCACCCGTCACTCCTGCTCGGCGCTCGTTCTGACCGGACCGGGCATCCACCGCGCCTTCCCGCACGAGCCGGGCATCGCCGAGCGGGTCTTCCACTGCGACAGCAAGCGCAGCGAGTTCGACCGCATCCCAGAGGACGGCTCCTACGATCTGGCGATCGTCGGCGGCGGCGAGAGCGCGCTCAGCGCGACGATGTTCCTGCGCGAGATGAGGCCCGATTGCCGCTTCACCATCTACACCCCGATGCTGCCGATGAGCCGCGGCGAGAGCTTCCTCGAGAACCGGGTCTTCTCGAATCCCGACGTGATCGAGTGGGAGTCGCTCGACCAGGGCACCCGCCGCGACTTCGTCAAGCACTCCGACCGCGGGGTCTTCGATCCGCCCAGCCTGGCGAAGATCGCCTACGACGACCGGGTCGAGTTCGCGCTCGGGCGGGTGACGGACGTCGGCGCCGCCGACGGTGGAAGGCGCGTGCACGTCGTCTACGAGTCGCCCGAAGGGGGCGGCGGCCGCGATCACGACTACGTCGCAAACTGCACCGGGTTCGATCTTCTAGCGCAGTTGCGGACGTTGTTCCCGGCGAAAGTCAGGGAAGAGATCGAGCGGCAGGCAGGACCGATTTGGGATCAGCCGGCCGGGACGGAGGTGCCGATCGGGCGCAACCTCGAGCTGCGAGGCCTGCGCCCCCACCTCCAGATCCCGGGACTGGCGGGTCTCAGCCAGGGCCCGGGCTTCGCCAACCTCGGCGCGCTCGGCCTGCTCTCCAACCGGGTTCTGCAGCCACTTGTTCCTAGCATTACAAAAATACTTGACAATAAGAGATCGGTCGCATAGGGTCGCGCAATGGCTTGTCTGAGCGGGGCGTCGCGGGGGGCGCGGGCAGGGGTCGCTGCGGTCGTCGCAATTGCGGTCATCGCGATAGCAGCGGGTTGTGGCTCGTCGTCCGGGAGCGACAGCGGGAGCAGCGCCAACTTCACCGGCTCGGGCTACCCGGGGGTCGACGCGTCCAACACGCGCAACCCGGCCAGCGAAATCGACAGCTCCAATGTGTCGAGCCTGGAAGTTGCCTGGAAGGCCGGCATCCCGGGCACCAGCAATTTCGGCAGCTATGCCGCGACGCCGGTGATCGACAAGGGCGTGATCTACTCGCAGGATCTCGGCTCGAACGTCCAGGCGCTCAGCCTCGACAGCGGCGAAGTTCTCTGGTCGCGCATGTACAACCAGCCCGACGAGGGACCGAACGGCGTCGTCGTCGCCGGCGGACGGGTATTCGGGGCGACGCCGACAGAAGCATTTGCGCTCGACCAGAAGACCGGCAAGCAGGTCTGGTCGACAGTCTTGGCGCGCAATGAACACGAGGGCATCGACATGGCGCCCGGCTACCGGAACGGCATGGTCTACGTCTCGACGGTGCCGCTCAACACGAACGAGCAGTACGAAGGCGGCGGCGTCGGGATCCTCTGGGCTCTCGACGCGAAATCCGGTAAGAAAATTTGGCACTTCAACACGGTGCCGAACGACCTCTGGGGCAACCCCAATGTCAACGCGGGGGGCGGCGTTTGGTACCCGCCGGCCTTCGACGAGAAGGGCTTCATGTACTTCGGCACCGGCAACCCGGCGCCCTACCCCGGAACGCCCGAATTTCCATCGGGCTCGAGCCGACCCGGTCCCAACCTCTACACCAACTCGCTGATCAAGCTCAACGCCAAGACCGGCAAGATGGTCTGGTACCACCAGGTCACCCCGCACGACCTCTACGACTGGGACTTCCAGGGCCCACCGATCCTGATGAAGGCGGGCGGCAGGCAGATCGTGGTCGCCGCGGGCAAGTCGGGCATCGTACTCGCCGCGGATCGCGAAACCGGCAAGGTGCTCTGGCAGCGGGCGGTCGGGAAGCACAACGGCCATGACGACGACGGCCTGCTGGCAATGAACGGCGAAGCGTCGAAGATCAAGGTCGGCACGCTCTATCCAGGCACGCTCGGCGGCGTGATCGCGCCGATGTCGACCGACGGCTCGACCGTATTTGCCCCGATCGTCAACTACCCCGGGAAAGTCGAATCCGGAAGCCAGCTCGGGGAAGGTGGTGCGGCGGGCGGCCTCGTGGTCGCACTTGACGCGGCCACCGGCAAGGTGACGTGGGAATCCAAGGAATCTGTGACGCCGGCATACGGCGCCACGACGGTGGTCAACGACCTCGTCTTCTCCACGAACTACGAAGGCGTGATCAGCGCTCTGAACATAAAGACCGGCCAGGTCGTCTGGCGAGAAAAGCTGCCGGCCGGCACCAATTCCGGAGTCATGGCAAACGGCGCGACACTGATTGCGCCGGCCGGCCTGGCCACAGCCGCCGGTCAGGCGCCGAAGATCGTCGCCTACAGGCTCGGCGGCTAGCCGCCGAGCTCCGCGTCGACCTCGCGCAGCGCGTGGGAGTCGACGCCGTAGACGAAACCGCGGATCTCGTCGCGGTGCGGGAGAAAGGGCGAGTGCCGCACCCGCAGGACCGACTGGCGCACGTCGGCTTCGACGTCGGTGAAGGACTCGATCGCGAAGGCAGGGGAGACGCCGGTCGCCTCCTGCAGCTCGGCGCGGAAGCCGTCGTCGGTGAGCTTCTGCATGCCGCAGTCGTCGTGGTGGATCAGCATGATCTCGCGGGTGCCAAGGCGACGCTGGGAGACGGCGAGCGAGCGGATCACGTCGTCGGTGATCACGCCGCCGGCGTTACGCAGCACGTGCGCCTCGCCATGCCCGAGGCCGAGGGCGGCGAAGACGTCGAGGCGCGAGTCCATGCAGGTGACGATTGCCAGCTTGCGGCTCGGCCGCACGTCGAGGTGACGCGTCGGCAGCGCCGCGGCAAATGTTTCGTTGTTGGCGAGCAGCTCGTCGATGACTCTCATACGCCGGGACCCTAGAGGACGGGCTCTATGGAAAGACGGTTTCGCCCGTAGCCTCGTCGACGATCGAGATCGCGACCGCCGGGCAGGCCTCGGCCGCGTCCAGGATCAGCTCGTAGGGACCGTTGCCAATCACGACCGCCGTGTCGTCGAGCCGGAAGACCTCGGGCGCGACGTCGACGCAGTCGCCGTGGGCGCTGCACTCGTCCGGGTTGACCACCGGCACGTAGGTCACGCCGCCACCCCCCGCCGACGGGCCGATACGTCAAGGTCACCTTGACGTATCGGCCCGTCGGCCCCGGTTTTGGTGGAGTGACTTTTCTCGATCAGCTTTCTCAGGGCCGGGATCGCGCGGGGGCGGCCGACGGTGAGGCCGGCGACGGGGGCGCCGTCGCGGCTGAAGACCGCTTCGAAGTCGCGTTCGGCCGGGCTGCCCTCGATTCTCACCGCGTCGGCGCGGTGGGCGTGGCCGACGTATTGGATGCGGAGCCCGTGCTGGTCGCTCCAGAAGCTGGGCAGCGGGGGCGTGCCCGGATCCTCGCCGAGCATCGCCCTGGCCGCGGCGGCGCCCTGCCATGCCGCTGCGTCCCAGTGCTCGGTCCTTGCGTGGACGCCGAAGCGCGGATCGAAGGGGATCGAGGCGTCGCCGGCGGCGAAGACGTCGGGGATTCCGGATCGCCCGGCCGCGTCGGTGCGGACGCCCGTCTCGTCCAGGCCGCTTCCCCGCAGCCACTCGGTGGCCGGGGCGGTTCCCACCCCGACGACCACCGCGTCGCAGGCGACCACGGTGCCGTCGCCGAGCGCGAGCTCCTCCACCTGACCCGCGCGGCCCCGGGCACTCTCCAGCATCGCGTCGGTGAGCACGTCGACGCCTTCCTCGGTATGCAGGTTGGCGAACCAGCCGCCCAGCTCGACACCGAGGATCGGCGCCAACGGCGTCTCGAGCGCCTCGATCATCGTCACCTCGACACCGAGCGAGACGGCGGTTGCGGCGACCTCCTGACCGATGAAGCCGGCGCCGACGACTGCCAGCCGCGTACCCGGCCGCAGCGCCGCGCGCAGGCGGCGAGCGTCGATCAGCGTGCGCAGAGAGTGGACGTTGTCGAAGCCGTCGAGGAAGGGCAGCCGTCGCGGCGCGCCCCCGGTCGCGATCAGCAGCTTCTCGTAGCCGAGCTCATGGCCCGATTCGAGTCGCACGGCGCGGGCGTGCGGATCGAGCGACTCGGCGCGGGCGCCGAGCAGCAGCTCGACCCGCTTCTCCTCGTACCACCAGGTTGGCCGGAAGGCCGTCGTCCCCACGTCGGCCGCGCCTGCGAGCAGCTCCTTCGAGAGCGGCGGCCGGTCGTAGGGCGGCTCGCTCTCGGCGCAGACGATTCGCACCGCGCCGTCGTAGCCGCGGCGACGAAGCGTCTCGGCGCAGCGCTGGGCGGCGAGACCGCCGCCGACGATCAGGACTCCGTGTCCTTTCATCATGCCTCCTCAGTGAGCGGGATCGGGCGGATCGGCCGGGGTGCGGGCCGGCGCTTGGCGCTCTTGCCCGCGAGCATCCGGTAGGCGAAGAGGACCGCGATCGGCGGAGCCGTCAGCGCCGCCCACCAGCGGAACCAGGGTGTCGAGGCGTCCGTGCCGGCGCCGAAGGCGTGGACGAGGCCGAGCAGGTAGACGACGACGGTCGCCCGGTGGGCCTTGCGCCAGAGCTTGGCGCCGATTCGCTTGCGGAAGTAGAAGCTGAGGCCGAGCAGGGCGGCGAGGTAGCCGCCGACGATCCCGAGGCCGGTCCAGAGCGGCCGGAAGGCCATCGCGAAGGGAACGGCGACGCCGCGCAGGCCGGGATTCAGCCAGGGGTCGCCGAGCAGCGTGATGCCGTGCACGGCGATCGCGACGATCCCGGCGACTGCGGTGTGCTCGTGGACCGCCATCAGCTTGCGCGAGAGGCCGGGCCGGCGCATCACCTTGCCGGCCATCATCAGGCCGATGGCGACCGAGATCGTGACCAGGACCAGCGCCAGCAAACCGGAGGCACGGCTGGCGATCCACCAACCGTGGGTCTGCAGGGTCGTCGAGGCCGCCGAGCTCATCGCGCGGCGGGGGACGGGTCGGGGATCCGCACGCGCGGGCGTACGGCCAGGGGGCCCACAGCCTCGACGCGGCCGTCGTCGTGGACGAGCATGCCGCCGCGCTCGGCAAGGGCCTTGCGGCCTCCCTCCGGCCCGGAGAGCAGGGCCGCCTTGGCGAGGGTCTCGGCTTCGACCGCCGTGTCGCCCAGCGCGGTCGCGCCGATCAGCCCGGTCCAGGCCGGTTCGCCGGTAGCCGGGTCGAGCAGGTGGTGCGCGCAGCGCCCACTCTCGTCGCGCCAGATCCTCACGTTGAGGCCGGAGGTGGCGACGGCGCCGCCGCCGAGCTTGAGGACGAAGGCCCGCTCGCCGCTCAGCGGGTGCTCGACGAAGACCTCGTAGGGCGAGACGAGCGCATCGGCGCCGCCGGTTCGGATGTCGCCGCCGCAGTCGACGACGAAGCGCGAGTAGCCGCGCAGGCGCTCGGCGATCAGGTCGGCGGCGAGACCCTTGCCGGTGCCGCCCGTGTCGAAGCGGACGCCTGGCGGGCGTGAGATCGTGCCCGCCTCGTCGTCGACCTGGATCTGTCGCCAGCTCTCGTCGGGGCGAGGGTGGGCGGGCCGTCGAGAAGGTGCCTCCGCGAGCGCCGCCGCAAGCGGCTCGCCCTCGATGCCCGCGCGTGAGTCGACGTAACCGGCCGACTCGATCTCGCCGACCAGGGTCGGATCGACCAGGCCGTCGCTCAGCTCGGCCGCCTGCAGCCCGGCGCGGACGGCTCGCCGCAGGAGCGCGGACGCCGGGACTCGCTCGCGCGGGTCGGCGTTGAGCGCGGAAAGCTCGCTCCAGCACGGGCCGAAACAGATCGTAGCTGAAGAAGCCGATACCCCACAGCCCCACCACGCCGGCGAATGCCAGCACGAGCCCGACGATGGCGTTCCGTCTCCACCGGGAATCGGCAAACAGTTCGCGGAACGACCCCATTTTGATTTTCGCGGCACGATTTTTCAGCCACTGCTCAGGTTCCTTGAGCTTTCGGAACACGACTAGGGCCAGGGGAGCCGGGAGCGCTCCGGTCAGAAACATGTAGCGCCAGCCTCCCGTCAATACGCCGGATTGCTCCCAGTGCCCCACCAGGATCCCGATGACGCCGGCCAACATGTTCCCCACGGTGGAAAGCGCCTGCAGCATTCCCAGCGCCTGCGTGCGGGCTTTCTCGGGGATGACTTCAGCCACCAGCGAGACTCCCACCGCGAACTGTCCGCCGACGCCCAGGCTGCACAAGAACCGCAGGATATTGAACTGCGTCAAGGTCGTCGCTGACAAGGATGGGTGGGCGTTGTACTTCAGTCGGGCGCCGATCCCATGGCCGCGCGACGGCGGTGCGCCCGCGGCGCGCCGCCATCTCGGGCTCTACGCCTACCGGGTTGGGGGGCTCAAGGCCATCAGCGCGGCGCCGCCGTGCGTTCTCGAGGAGACCGAGCGCCTCGAGCAGCTACGGGCGTTGTGGCTTGGGTTTAGGATCATCGTCG
>Ga0210139_1000186_pt1 | contig 12035 bp, 11 predicted proteins | sample Browns_TuleB_D2_FD_184855 | JGI IMG/M metagenome (GOLD analysis project Ga0210139, IMG submission 184855) | Wetland microbial communities from San Francisco Bay, California, USA, that impact long-term carbon sequestration - Browns_TuleB_D2 (SPAdes) | ecosystem: Environmental > Aquatic > Marine >... | reverse complement strand
GAAACAGCTGTTCGTCGATGCATGCAGGTTGGGAATACCGGCATCTTTCTAAGCGGCGGACTCGATTCTGTATCGATTGCGTCGGTGGCCGCTGTCCTTGCGAAACGCCAGGGAAGTCCGTTGCCGCAGGGCCTTTCCGTTGGTTTTCCTCATCCGGATTGCAACGAAGTCGATCGGCAACGGGGTGTTGCAAAGGGTCTCGGCCTGGAACTTTACCTGGCTCAACTGGAGGATATTGTTGCAGGGAAGGGCTTGCTTTCAATGGCGTTGGAGCTTGGCAAGACCTGGTCACAACCGATGTGGAACACCTGGCAGCCGCTCTATCTTTCTCTTGGTTCCAAAGCACGAGAACTGGGTTGCAAAGTCATCATGACCGGATCGGGTGGGGATGAATGGTTAAACGTTGGCGATAATCTGATGGCGGACTTGATTCGGTTACTCGACTTTCGAGGTCTCAACCGCACTGTTAAAATTTACATGCGTTCCTATCGTCTGCCTAAAGTCCCTTTTCTTTGGCATCTTTTGTGGAAGTCCGGTTTGCGGCTTGTTCTTGCGGATCATGCGAGGCGTCTGGCGCGTCAAATTGCGCCGGGTACGCTTCGGAATATCATCCGAAAGCGCCTGCGGAAATCCACTCTTCAGTGGGTTGCCGCGAATCCCGAATTGAAGGCTGATGCTGATCGTCGCGTAGAAGTGCTGGTTGAAGAATATATGAACAGGCTCTTGCCGAAGGAAAAATACCCTTTTTACTCCAGCTCGGCCGGCAATCATTTCGTAAACACGATCACCTCCATGGAAATGGAACAACAATACGAGGCGTCCCTGCGCATGGGCGTAAGTTTGCTTTATCCCTATTTCGATCCCGACATCATCAATTTGTTGGTGCGAATCAGCCCGGAAGTTTTGCAACAGGGCGGAATGGAAAAGGGGATTGTTCGTAATGCAGTAGCCAGAAGATTTCCTGATTTGAAATTTGAAAAACAAAAGAAAGTTTCCGCGATGGGCTACTGGCAGTCCATCATTACGACCGAAGGTCGTGATCTGTATTACGGCAGCGGAGGCCCTTCGACTCTGATTGAAATGGGTATCGTAAATGGCAAAGAAATCGGGGCCGTGATGGAGCGCGCTTTTGTCAGCAAAAGCTCATTTGAAAATTCGAAGATCTGGGATCTTCTTTTACTGGAAACATGGCTTCGTTCACGCGTGCAGTGAACGGGAAGACGAACACGGATGGTGAAACTTGGTTCCTTCTTTCAATTCACCATTGACGACCAGGGTGACCCGATTTTGCCGGATCCGCAGGACCCTCAAGTTCAGATATGGCATGATTATCACGGAAAAGAATGCGCCTACGCATATAAGGATGCCGGAGACTACTGGCTTTATTTTCCATACGTAGCGAGCTACAGAATCAGCCGGACACTCAATCAAATTTCGGCATATCCTGAACCGCTATCAAGCCACAGCAAAATACAGGATCACTATTTCAGAATTGTTCTGCCGATTGCGCTTCATATTCGTGGTACCCAGGTTTTGCATGCAAGCGCCATCGTTGCGAAGCACGGCGTGGCGGCGTTTTGCGCCATGTCGGAGACCGGGAAGTCCACGACTGCGTATGCGCTTTCACAACGTGGTTATGAACAGTGGGCCGATGACGCGGTGCCGTTTGAAATTACCGGTAGAAGTGTACAGGCCTTGCCCTTTGAATTCGAGAGACGGATTGATTCCCGCGCGGCAAAGCACCTGGGCAGCTCTGGCGATTTCCTGAAATCCCACGACGAAGATTCTGGTCCGCTCCCACTTTCTATTATATTTGTTCTACACCGCATGAACCGGGGTACAGCCCATGAAATCGATGTCAGGAGACTTTCCGCGGCCCAGGCCTTCCGGTCGGTGCTTCTTCATGCGCAGTTTTTCAATCTCAGCTCAATGGATCTGAAAAAAGATATGGTCGCCGCCTATATGAGGCTAACTTCACTGCTTCCTGTTGTCGAAATTCATTTTCAGCCAGGATTCCAAAAGCTCGCGATACTTCTGGATGAAATCGAAAAAATAATTGTTGAGGGTCGAGCATCGCTGCCCCCAGCTGAAACAAAATCCAAATGAACTTACCTCTCAAAACCAGAGTTGATCTGCAAGCGAATATCAAGGGGTTTGCCGTTGATTGCCGAATGCTCTTTTTGGGCGATCGCGTCCGGCAACTGGTTCGAACATACGAAGAAATCGTTCACCGGTTTAAGCAAGTCGTCGATTCCGGGCGTCTATTTAAGAATCTGCTAAGCTCTGACGAGATCAAGCAGTTTTATGAGATTCAGAATGTTAATGGAGTCACTTCAGTTACGCTTCGGAATTTTGCTTTCCAGGAACGCGGTTCCCTTGATGATTTGAAGATTGATGTCCGCTTCCGGCTGGATTTAAACCATTTTACTTGCCCGCTTCCGCTGGAGAAAATGCCTGCCCTTGGCAATCTTCTGCCGTTGCTGCGCGCAAATCTCGAGCGAACACAGATCCGGGAATCCTTGCAGCAGCGTTTGAATCAGGAAGACGCAGATTGGGCAATGAACTTGCTGTTGGTTCTATCGCAGAAAGGATTTGCCACTGAGTCTCCGTTGCCGCCGAATCACTTCCAGATGAACAAGCCGGCGTCCCGTGTGACTTTTATGGGGCACAGCTCGTTATTCTTTCAGTCCCCCAAGGCGGCCATTCTTACGGACCCATGCCTTCGTCTCGATCATCAATTGCCCGATTACGCCATGGATGCTGCTCGCATTAACCTGGACGCTATTGTTTGTTCTCACAGCCACTGGGATCATTGCGATCTTCAGTCCTTTTTGTGGTTCGACAAAGATACGCTCCTGATCATTCCAAAAGTAAAGAACCCGACAGTGTTCAATCCGCCTATTGTTGAGGCGATGCGGGCCATCGGCTTTAAGAATTTTCGAGAAGTGGATCTGTGGCAACCGCTTCAAGTCGAAGATGTGGAGTTGATACCCGTACCATTCCATGGCGAGCAGGACGAACCCGATGCAAAGATTGATCACTTCACTTATGTTTTAAGAACAGAAGATCTAAGCGTATACGCGGGTGTGGATTCTTATCGCGATACCTTCGGTGACATGATCCCTGTTCTGGAAAAAGTTCGCGAACAATATCGCCCCGTACTGGCATTTCTGCCTGTTTCGAAAATGACATATCGCTACGAATGGGGCGGGGTGAACGGGTTCTGCCGCTATCTCGACACAACTCTATTGGATCAATCTTTCCAATACACCGCTTCAGCGGAAGATGCGGCAGAGTGGGTGAAAGCACTGAGGCCGAAGTGGGTTTCTCCGTACGCAACGTTCAATTTTGCTCCGTGGTCTACGCCTCCTGAGGTGCCTCAGTTTGAAGAGGCTTTGACACGAGCAAATCTTGAGAAACATCTGTATCCGGTTCGTCCGTTTGAATACCTTGAAGCTTCTGATTTTGCTGCGACAAAAGAAATGAGGCGCCGTGCGCTGGTGCGATGGTTTCAGGTCGGGTCTGCAATACGCAAGTATGACAAACGCATGCAGCAAAATCGTATTTACCGTTATCTCAGAAATCGGAGAAAGCAAGCTCAGGTAACAGCAGAACACCACTGATGCCTGAAAAAATCCACTGGTATTCAAGCAGGGAAGAAGCTTCGAAACCCACTCTCAGGAGTCGCGTTCGCCGTCTCGTCCGGCTTCTCGGCCACCCGCGCGATGCGTGGTTGACGGTTCGACTTTTGTCTTGGTCATTTATTCTCCCAATTCTAAAACGAGTTGTTCCACTGAAAAAACTTGCTCCCTTTATGTGGATACCGCCCGTCGATTCAGTGGATACGGAGCAGAAAGAAAAGATCGCCGCAGTCGTTCGATGGATCTATATTTTTATTTTTCCTGGTGAAACAAGTTGTCTGGAAAGAAGTCTTCTTCTGTATCGCTTCCTTTCAAGAAGTTGTATGGATCCTCGTCTGGTTACCGGAATGCGCAGAATGGAAGATGAAACTTGGAAGGGCCACGCCTGGATTGTGGTGGACGGCAAGCCTTTCGAAGAGGCGTTTACCCACATACAGGATTACCGCGAGCTGATCGTCTTTGGTCCGGAAGGCGTTATGAAGCAGATTGGGCCTGACTCAACTGAGACAACTCAGTAAGCTCTGACCACAGATCGGGCGAGGACTTAAACCAGCCGGCAAATGCGGTTTTTGGAATGTCTCCTTCGACCTTTGTGACGCGATGCTTCAATTCTGCGGATAACCGAAAGAGGACGGCGTGGCCAAACTGAATATTTGGCGCTTCTATCGGCAGGCCCGCAGCGTTGTTTCGCTGAATTTGCAATGCTCCACCTTGATAAGGCTCCTTGCCGAGATTCAGGCTCAGGGCCAGCAAGCGATCTTCTCCGAAATCGGTATGCCAGGAGTCGTAATGGCCCGCGCTTGGAATCATTCGGTAGACACGTCCTTGAAAGCATCCGATGGTTTGGCATCCCGTAATCTTCTGTATGATTTGAAATAACTCCTGATCGTTCAGTAGAAAGTTCATGAGAGCCACAAGTCCTGCGTCCTTGAGGCAAACCTCAATTCCAATACCATCATGAACGCGGTTTTCCCAGTGCGCCGTCGTGATTTGCGAATATAGCTCTTCCAGAAGGGCTCGATCGATCAAGTTTGGGAGACGGACAAAATGGTTTTCCTGAAATTGACGTTGAAGATCAGCCAGTTCTTGACCGGAAAAAGATGCCTCAACACCTAATTTACGGATAGTGATCATGATCGGATCTCAATGAAGTTCTCAGAATTCAATGTGGTCAAAATCTGATCGATGCTTGCCGAAAGCTGTTCAGGATCAACATCAAATTCCTGACGGATTTGCTGTTTGAGCTCCACGAGCGAACTGCCGGAAGAAACAGATTTCCAGATGCGCGTGGCCGTTGGATTGAGCAGATGAAATCGTTTCGTTTGCATGTGCGCGAGGGCGATTTTGTCGTCAAACGATTTCACCAGAGTGTTTGCGGTTACCTGAAATCGTGAATCAGTCGGCCACTTTTCCATCGCTCAATTTTAGCTCAAATTTGTCCGTAATGCCCGTGTCCGGCGGGGACTCTGCTCTCGAATTTTGCCTGCTGCGCGGGCTATGCCCACGGGATGCGGACGTGACAAATGGTATAATCCATCAACGGATTCATGGGATTAATCAAACGCAATCTGGACATTTTCAACAGCCGGCTCAAGAAACTTCTGGCGCAATTCCCACATTTTCGCCGTGCGCTGCAACTCGTATGGATTTCGGCCCCGGGATGGACGGTTGCATCCATCGTTTTACTGTTCTTGCAGGGGTTTCTCCCTGTTCTCAGCGTTTATCTCACCAGATCAGTTGTAAATCATATTACACAGGTTTTGCGAGGCGATGCTTCCGCCGGTGCTGTTCGAATGGCGCTCCTTGTGGTGGCGCTGGCGGCACTTGTGCAATTGCTCAACGAGATCCTTCGCTCTATCGCAAAGTGGGTTAGGACTTCACAATCCGATATCGTTCAAGACTACCTTCATACGCTGATTTTGAGAAAATCCACAGCGGTGGACATGGCGTTCTATGACTCGGCTCAATTCTATGACGATTTACACATCGCGCGGGAAGAAGCAAAATATCGTCCGATCGCTCTGCTGGAAAGCGTAAGCAGCGTCCTGCAGAACTGTCTCACGCTGTTCGCAATGGCCGCGATCCTTACCCGTTTCGGATTGGTGATCCCGATCGCTCTGATTCTCAGTACTTTACCGGCGCTCTATGTCCTTTTGAATTACACGGAAAGACACCACCACTGGCGAGTCAACAACATACCGAATGAGCGCTGGGCAGCCTACTACAGTACGATCCTGTGCATGCGCGAAGTAGCGGCGGAAATTCGAATTTTTAATCTGGGCGATTTTTTTCTCTCTCGATTCGAGTCGCTTCGGCAAGAATGGCGCACAATGCGGTTCAAGCTTCACAAAGAACAGCGATCTTCGGAGCTGATTGCAGGAACTATAGGGTATTTGATTTCCGGCGCGTCCCTTGCCTGGATGGTATGGAAAACCATTCAAAAGGCACTGTCGCTTGGGGATCTTGCAATGTTTTATACCGCCTTTAATCAGGGACAACAGTTGATGAAGTCTCTCCTGGAAAACGTAAGACAGGCCTATGAAAACAGTCTATTTCTGGGTCACTTGTTTGAGTTCATGGAGCTCCAACCCCATGTCGTCTCAAAGTCGGATACGCAATCTCCGGCAGCCGGTGAAGGGTTCGTTTTTCACGATGTGACTTTTTCGTATCCGGGAAGTGAGCGGAAGGCTCTGCTGAATTTTGATCTCAAGATTCCTTCAGGAAAAATCACCGCAATCGTTGGCGCGAATGGCGCAGGAAAAACAACATTGATCAAATTGCTTTGCCGCTTTTATGATCCCGACGGCGGCAAAATTGAGTTCAACGGGCTGGACCTTCGCGATTACAACCTGGATGAGCTCAGGCGAAAAATCACAGTTCTATTCCAGGATCCGGTGCATTACGTCGCGACAGTTACTGAGAATATCGGTTACGGAATGATCGATAGCGGTTTGGATGAAGCGGGGATACAAAAAGCTGCGCAGAGCGCGGGCGCAGAGGAAATCATTTCCCGGTTACCGGGCGGGTATGATGCTCCTCTCGGAAAATTCTTTTTAAAGGGAGTGGAACTCAGCATTGGTGAATGGCAGCGCATCGCACTGGCGCGCGCTTTTTTCCGCAAGGCCCCGGTCATTTTGCTGGATGAACCGACCAGCGCTATGGATTCCTGGGCAGAAGCGGACTGGATGAAGCGTTTTCGAGCCCTTGTGCAGGGGCAAACCGCATTGATTATTACTCACCGTTTTACAACCGCGATGCGCGCGGATGTGATTCATGTAATGCAAAAAGGACAAATTGTTGAATCCGGCACCCATGAAGATCTGATCACGATGGCGGGTCAATATGCTCAATCCTGGAATGCGCAAATGGAGCGCCCTACTGAACGGATCCATGAGTCCATCCGAAGTTGATCCATTCTGGCTGACCCTGACTACAGCCTTCATCAGCACATTGTTGATTTTGCCGCCAGGACTCTTCCTTGCGTGGTTACTGGCGCGAAAGAATTTCCCTTTGAAATCGTTTGTTGAAACAATCGTCTCCCTACCTCTCATTATGCCGCCTGTCGCAACGGGTCTCGTTTTGCTGAAACTCATGGGGAAACGGGGACCTCTTGGTATGCTGTTTCATGAACTCTTTCGATCGGAAATTGTCTTCACGTGGCGCGCCATTGTCGCTGCGATGGCTGTCATGTCCTTTCCCTTCATCGTCCGCACTGCCCGCGTTGCGTTTGAGGAAGTAAACACCCGTTTCGAACAGGTTGCTCGCACCCTGGGGAGTGGCCCCTGGCGTGTATTTCGAAGCATTACACTCCCTCTGGCCGCCCGCGGGATTGTTGCAGGTTCTGCGCTGGCGTTCGGACGCGCTATCGGTGAATTCGGAGCGACTGTACTCGTGGCAGGAAATATTCCAGGGAAAACAGCAACCCTTTCCGTTTCTATTTTCTATTTGATCCAACTCGGACAAGACCGTCTGGCATTTCATCTGGTAGTACTCTCGCTGGCGCCGTGTTTCGTGTTGCTTTACCTCAGCGAAGTGTTTCTCCGGAAGAGAAAAGATTGATGAGCGGGCTCGTTGTACAAAACATCGCCATCCAGTATTCAAAATTTGCACTCGAGGCAACGTTCGAAGCCAGCGCTAAAATAACCGGCCTGTTCGGACCGTCCGGATGCGGGAAAACTACAATATTAGAGCTGATTGCAGGCATCCGCAGACCACAGCGAGGAAGCATTCGATTTCAAAATGCGGTATTGACGGATGCGGCTCAGGGAATTCAAATTCAGCCGGAGAAGCGTAAGATCGGTTATGTGCCGCAGGACCTCGCCTTATTTCCTCATCTATCCGTTCGCCAAAATGTATTTTACAGTAAAGGCGAAATCAGTGACGTTGCGGATCTTTTCAGGACGCTCGAGATTGAGAAGCTCCTGGATCGCAAAATACAACAACTTTCGGGAGGTGAAAAACAACGGATTGCACTGGCAAGAGCGCTGCTCAGTCATCCGGATCTTCTCCTTCTGGACGAACCACTATCGAGCCTTGACGAATCGCTTCGAGAACGCACTCGAGAATACATCGAAGCGCTCATACGCCGCATCGATATCCCAGTGCTTTATGTAAGTCACGACTCCGATGAGATCGTGAGTTTATGCGACGAAGTGATTGTGTTGCAGCAGGGAAGAGTTACGGCTCAGGGACCCGTGAATCGCCTGTTTATCGCTGATGAACGTACTCACTACAAATTAAAGACACCTTCGTAACGGAAAAACTGCGGGCTCCCGATCCCGAACTCAGCCCCGTCCGTGCTCCATAAGCAACTTTTCGCACAGAAAGCCGATAACCCTTATGAGCATGCAAATTAAGTCGATACAGAGAACGGGCATCATCGGTGACGTTCAACTTCCTGAAACAGGCAAAGTCAGTTCTGAAAGGAAAATCGCCCCAATTCGAGATACCTACGAGGATGGTTCCAGACGGAACGAGTCATTTCCTGATTATTTCTCAGGGAAACGCTTGAAGGCATCTTCATTCCAGCAGGAACAGAGCTACCGGCACAACGCAACCTTTGACCTCCAGAAGTTCTTCCTTGCCTTGCTGCTGCAACAGGGACGCGTCCAGTTGGATTCTGATTCCAATGAAAATGAATCTATCTCAAAACAGATACGATCCAAAGCATCCGTGAGAAGGCCTGACTTCCCATAACTTTCGATTGTCTAAGAACGGCAACATCGTTAGATTTACTGCGATGTTGCATCATCGATCGGGCCAAATCAAAATTATCTTCTTAGTTTTCCTTTTCTCCCTGCTTGCGCTTGCTTATGCAGACGAACTTCAAGAGCACGTAGAAGTGCAACTTGTGCAGGTGGATGTTACGGCAAAAGATTCTAAAGGCGCCTTTGTTAAGGATCTAACTTCCGATGATTTTGTGGTAAAGGAAAACGGCGAAGTCCAGAAGGTAACTCACTTTTACAATTCATCCACAGACGAAACAAGGTACCCTCTTACCATGTCTTTTCTGATCGATACGAGCTTTAGCATGCACGATACAGTCGCCGGAATGACCAGAATCGAAATTGCAGTTAAGGCCGCGGAGATGGTGATGGATCAGCTCAAACCTCAAGATCTGGTGCAGGTAGTTGAATTCGACAATGAACCGCGCGAAGTGGTTCCATTCACGACGGAGTTCAACGCGGTCCGCGAGAAGTTTGAATACATGGATTCTCGCGAGGCAAACACGGCATTGCATGACGCGGTGCTCTTTGCGCTGAACAAAATAAAATCTCAATCGGGAAGGAAGATCATTCTCATCTTTTCTGACGGAATGGACTCCGCCAGCAAGGCTGTACAGGAAGATGTGGTGGATGCCATTCACAAGAATGATGCTACGATCATTGCTTTTTATTCGGAATTTTCACGATTGAACTTTCCGGCCGCGAACACCCCCATGACCGGACCGTCCCAGAATCGCATGATTATTCGAGCGGGCGAAGATGCGTTGCGATCCTACGCTGAAGTCAGTGGCGGTGAGTTTTTCTCCTTCGGCAAAGAGCCGGAATTGGTAAAGGCTATGGATAATCTCCGCGCACTGATTACCAGCCAATATACGCTTGCCTATACGCCTGTGTTACCGAAGAACCAGAAGTCGAAATGGAGAAAGATCAAAGTGGAGTGCAAGCGCAAGGGAGTAAAACTAACCTTTCGGGAAGGCTATTTCGCCGGTTAATACTTGCGCTTTCGTTGTAGTCGTCTCCTTCACGACCCAATCAAAAACCGCATCTTCCATTTCCGGTTTCATTCCGATCCGCCTTGCTTCTTTCAGCGCAACTGCAAGAGACGCTTTGTTGACCAACACCCGGTAAGCGAACCATATTCCACCGACATGATTGCCGGTCGAACAATGGATGAGCACGGGTTGTTCCGTGGTGAGCATCAATAGTGCGAATTGATCCACCGTGTCCCGGCTGAGAGCCGAAGCCTCAAACGGAACTTTGTGGTAGGCCATATGGTTTGATATCACCATCGCTTCCTCGCCCTTAAGGCATTCCTTTTCCGGCAATACATTGATGACTGTTTTAATTCCCATTGCGGCGAGCTCCTGGAAACCAGCTGCCGTGGGTTGTCCGGAAGTGAACACCATGTACCTTGGCTGAGTCAGATTCGGTATCGGATCGTCTGCGCCGGCGATCAGAAACAGGCACGCTACGAATAAAATAGTAATGATGCATAGCTTTTTCATAAACCACCTCACTTTTGGGTGTAGATCCAGTCCACAAGTTTTTTCTCCAGATCGGGTTTCATCCCGATGATTCGTGCTTCCGTCAATGCCTCTTGAACAGGCGCTTTCTCCATGAGAACACGGTAACAAAACCACACACCGCCCGCATGATTTCCCGTTGAACAATGAATGAGCACAGGTTTTTTTGCTTTTTCAAGAATCGCTGCGAACTGTTGGATCGTTCCTTTCTTGAAATCGGTTGTTGAGAAGGGAAGAGTACGGTACAGCATGCCTCTGGAAGTGACCATGGCTGCCTCATCCGGTTCACAATATCTTTCCGGTAAGACGTTGATGACTGTCTCGATTCCCATGTCAGCAAGCTGTTGAAAACCTTCTTCCGTTGGCTGACCTGCCGTATAGATGCCTTCCTGCGGATTCCATAACTTCGGGATTTCGGTGGTTGCCGCAAGAAGAACGCCGACACCCAACAGGAGGAGCGATGATAGGAGTGCTTGTTTCATAGGACACCTCCTTGCAATGATTTGTGCAAACGCTATACCGAAGTTTTTCCGGCGATGTTTGCGTCAGGCACTGTCAGGGTGTCGAATTTTTGCCAAACTGGCGAGGAAGAGGTCAGAGATTCTAAAACAGTTCTGAGACCCGGATCACAAAGTCGCGCTGAGATGAGTCGCTGTACATTTGGAGTACAAGAATAGCAAGATTCTTGTTTTTCAGCTGAAGTGCGCGCAGAATTGCCCATTCCGCCGGCGGGGGATTGTTGCTTCCGATCAACTCGGTCACTAATTTCGCCGCCTCTGAGGCATCGCCTCGTTGCATCAGAAGGTCGACACGAAACTCCTGGATTTCAGATAACAGGTTTTGCTCCAGTGGCAGCTTCGTCCATTCTGCTGTCTGCAACCTCCAAAACTCCGATTTTTCAGGCATGAAGGCAGATGCGACCAGTAAGGCCCTGGATACGGATTTGAACAGAGATGCGGCAATAGTCGCCTTCTTGTCCAGAATCAAGCGGCTTATGGTTTCTGCGACTTCGGAATCAGAGAGTGGTTTCTGAATAAGGACCGAGTCCGGAAAGATTTCTAAGCTTTCAGGAGTTAACGCGCCACCATTCATGTAGTAGAAGGCCAGAGAATAATGTCTTCGTAACCCTGGCGGCAAAAGATTTCCATTCCGCGTTTGTCTTAACATTTCGGCAAATCGAGCGTCACTCGGAAAACGAGATGAGTACTCCCGCCATAGCAGTGAGAATGGGGCCGTTTGTCGTTCGTCGTAAGTATCCAGGAAAGTCACTCTGCTTTTGCAAAATAGATCGATCGGTGCTCGGTATTCCAGCAGATGATTGTCATCCGTATTCTCGCGATCGGTCAACGAAGCGAGCACAGTAACCGTGGGTGGCGAGAAAATTTGCGCCGACAGCAGCGTGAAGAGGTCCGGGATTTGAATCCGCGACAGATCCTCACGAATCCGCTTGTCATTTATTCGCATCCGGGCGGATTCCCAGTCGACGATTAAGGGTTGTCCGCAGCCAATCAGAAAAAGATCGGTAGAGCTCTGGAACGCATAGATGAACGGGAAGTGTTTGCGGAAGCTGCGTAGCACAATGGAGAATGTTTCGTCACTCATTTCGTATGAGTGGATCCATTGCAAGAACAGGCCATCCGGGCGTA
>Ga0210139_1000184_pt1 | contig 12040 bp, 12 predicted proteins | sample Browns_TuleB_D2_FD_184855 | JGI IMG/M metagenome (GOLD analysis project Ga0210139, IMG submission 184855) | Wetland microbial communities from San Francisco Bay, California, USA, that impact long-term carbon sequestration - Browns_TuleB_D2 (SPAdes) | ecosystem: Environmental > Aquatic > Marine >... | reverse complement strand
GGATTCGGCCATCCGGACAATCATCCGGCAGTACACCCGGGAAGCCGGCGTCCGGAATTTGGAGCGGGAGCTGGCCAACGTGCTTCGGAAGATCGCGCGGCAGATCGCGGAGGGAAAGGACAGGCAGTTTACCGTGACCCCGGCGAATGTTCATCGTCTCCTCGGGGTTCCAAAATTCCTTCCGGAGATCGAGCAGGAAAAGGACGAGGTCGGCGTCGCCACGGGGCTGGCCTGGACCGAGACCGGCGGCGATATCATCTACATCGAAGCGACCTTTATGAAGGGCAAGGGCGGGGTGATGCTGACCGGGCATCTCGGTGATGTCATGAAGGAATCCGCGCAGGCGGCCTTGAGTTACATCCGTTCGCGGGAAAAGGCGCTGGGGATCCGGCCGGACCTCTTTGCCAAGAACGATATTCACATCCATGTGCCGGCCGGAGCGATTCCGAAGGACGGGCCCTCGGCCGGAATCACGATGGCCACGGCCCTGGCCTCGGTCTTCACCAACACCCCGGTCCGTCGCGAAGTGGCCATGACGGGAGAGGTGACGCTCCGGGGGCGGGTGCTTCCGATCGGCGGGCTCAAGGAAAAAATCCTGGCCGCAAGGCGGGCCGGGATCAAGACCGTGATCCTGCCAAAGCGAAACGAAAAGGATCTGGACGAAGTTCCCCGGCACGTGCGCCGGGGGATGGAGTTCATCTATGCGGAGACCATGGATGACGTCCTCCCGGCGGCGCTCGCCTGGCCGCCCCGAACGAAAATTCACCGGCCGGTGGCGCAGAAGGTTCGTCGGGAGAAAGTCCTGATGCCGGCCATATCGGCGCGCAAGAACAATTAGCGCAAGGCCGAGCATGAATTTGAACCAGCTCGGGGAGCTCGGTCTTCTTCAGCGGATCGCTCGCAGGACGCCCGCGCCTTCGCGATCGATCGTTCCCATCGGAATCGGCGACGATGCCGCGGTCCTACGAATCGCAGCCAAGCATGACCTGATCGTCACCACCGATCTGTTGGTGGAAGGGATCGATTTCGATCCCGCGTACGGATCCTATTCCCAAATCGGCTATAAGGCCCTGGCCGTGAACCTCAGCGATATCGCCTCGATGGGCGGCCGGGCGTGCGCGTACCTGGTCGGCGTGGCGGTTCCGGGTCGTACACCCGTGACCGTCGTCGACGCGCTTTATCGGGGGATGAATTCCCTGGCACGCCGGCACCGGATGGCGCTGATCGGGGGGGACCTGTCCGCCTCGCCCAAAGACATGATGATTACGGTCATGGTGCTGGGGGAGATTGAGAAAGGCCGGGCGATCGTCCGTTCCGGAGCGCACGTCGGAGAACAGATATATGTTACCGGCACGCTGGGCGATTCGCGTGCCGGCCTTGAAATCTTACGCGATCGAAAAGCCGGAAAACCTGCACGCGGTTCGACCGGAGAGGCTTCTCTGATCCGTCGGCATTTCTTCCCGGATCCGCGCACGGTCTTCGGACGATTGTTGAGCCGCCGGCGGTGGGCATCCGCCATGATCGATCTTTCGGACGGGCTCGCTTCCGATCTTCGACATCTCTGTGAGGCAAGCCGGGTGGGGGCGCGGCTGGCGCTGGATCTTCTTCCGATTTCGCCCGCGTTGAAAGCCCATTCCCGTCGACGGGGACGTCCGGCCGCGGAGTATGCCCTGCGGGGCGGCGAGGACTTTGAGCTCCTGTTTACCGTCCCGAATGGGAAGGCCGGAGCGGTTATGACCGCGGCGAAGCGGATGAACTTGGCCGTGACGCGCATCGGCGCAATCGTTTCAATGAAACGCGGCATCACGCTGTTGAGGAAAGGGGGTCGAGAGGCGCCCCTGACCGCAAGTGGTTACGAACATTTCAGGGCGTTATGATTACCTATTCCCAGTGGCGGGCGAAACTGAGGACCGTTCTTCATCTGGACGATAATCCGCACCGGATCGCGTTCGCTTTTTCCCTGGGGGTCTTCATCGCCTTTTCCCCGTTTATCGGGCTTCATCTGATCAGCGCTTTCTTCCTCGCCTGGGTGCTGCGGCTCAACACCGTTGCGGTTCTTCTCGGAACCCTCCTCAACAATCCATGGACCTTTGCCCCGATCTTCGGCGCGAGTCTTTGGGTGGGGATCAAGATATACGGGCGCCACGTTTTCCTGGCCCCGATTCACTGGCAGGAGCTGACGATGATCAACGTCATTCCAAAACTGGAACCCTACCTGGTTCCGTTCATGCTGGGCGCGACCCTGCTCGGCGTGATCGCCTGCGTCGTCACCTACCCTTTTGTCTATTTCTTTGTAAAAGAATATCGCTATCTGCGCCACCGCAAGGAGGAGGCCTCCCGTGTCTAAGGGTCTGCTGTACGAAGGCCAGGCGCTCATTGCCGATCCGATTCATGAATACATTACATTCACCGTGCCGTATCCGGGCCAAGAAAAAGAGGTCACCGAAAAAAGTCTCATCGATTCCCCCTGGATGCAGCGGTTGCGCTACATCTATCAGCTGCAAAGCGCGCGTTGGGTCTTTCCTTCCGCCGAACACAGCCGTTTCCAGCATTCGATCGGGGCGATGCACCTGGCCGGCCGTTTCGCGCGTCACCTGTATCCCACGTTGAAGGAAATCGCGCCGGACTGCCCCTCCGAAAATTTCGTCGAGGAATTGCTCCGGGTCACCGCCCTGGTTCACGATATCGGACACGGGCCCTTCGGACATTTCTTTGATGATAACTTTCTTGCGCAGTTCGGAATCACCCACGAGGGGGTGGGTCAGCACATCATCCGGGAGGAAATGGGGGAGCTGATCGGCAAGATCCGCCGGAGTCCGTCGGGCCCGTTCGACCGGGGCGAGGAGATCAACCCGGACCATGTCGCCTTTCTTATTCTCAAGGATCCGCTGAAAAACAGCGCGAAATACCCCCGGTGGCTGGTCTTCCTGCAGCCGGTCCTGGGGGGAATTTACACGGCGGACAACATGGATTATGTCCTCCGGGACTCCTACATGTGCGGCGTGGCGGTCGGTCCCGTCGACATCCGCCGGCTGATCCATTATACCTTCTTCACCGAGAAGGGCTTGACCCTTCACAAGACGGGGCTTTCGGCCCTTCAGATGTTTCTGAACACGCGCCTTTACCTCTATTCCAATGTGTACTACCACCGCACGACCCGGGCGATCGATCTGCATCTCCGGGACATATTTCACGAAACGATTCAGAAAATTTTTCCGCACAATCCGCTCAAACAGACCTTGGAATACCGGTCCCTGACCGAGTGGTCCTTATTGGAGGAAATCCGCCGATGGGAACGGTCCTCCGACACGCGGAAGAAGAAGCTGTACGGGGAGTGGCAGCTGATCTTTCACCGGGACGTGAAATGGAAGATGGCGTACGACGTGACGCTTCCCACCCGCGGCGGAGAGCGTGGGAGGACCTTCCTGGATCAGGAAACGGTGGAGCGCCGCATCCGCGAACAGCTTCCGCCGGCCCTGAAAAAGCTTCCGTTCAAGGTCGACATGGCCAATCAGGATCCCCGGCCGCTCAACCCCCTTAGCATGGGGGAATTTCAGATTTATGTCTATGATCCTTCCACGAAGTCCGTGTCGAAGGAAGTCTTGCGGGAATACTTCGACTTCATTCCCGCCAAGATCGTTCATTGCCGGATATTCACGTTGGACCACGCGCACGACGCCGAACTGGCCCGGTTGGCCGAACGGATTTTGGGTACCGAAGATCCGAGCAGTCCGACGAACCTGTGACCCGATGCCGGGAGGGATATTGAATCACGCACGGTTGATTCTTGGCGGCCTGACGGTCCTGGGATTGATCGCGGTGGGCGAGTCGGCGGCCTTTCCGGGACCGTCCCGGGAGGCGCCCGACGCGCCGATCTACCGCTACACCGACCCTCAGGGAAACACGGTTTTCACGAACGATCTTTCAAAAATCCCGTCCGAACTCCGGTCCTCCGCCCAGGCCGTGGAGCTTCCCCCGGCCGTGACCATGTCGGAGCCGCCGCCACCTCCCCCGCCGCCGCTGACCACCCGTCTGCGGGATTGGTTTGACAAACGACCGACGGGATACCGGCTGATCCTGATCGGCGTTCTTCCCCCGTTGATCCTGAGCCTTTGGGTCCTGAATTACTTCCGAAAACGATCCGACAGCCTTTTCCTGAAAATGTCCATGCGTTTGGGGATGATCGGCATCGTGATTCTTTCGGCCTATCTCTGCTATTTCATCTTTGTTCGCTTTGAGGCCAGCCGGTTGAGCGTTACGGTTCCGGACGAGGGGAACGGGACATTCTCCCCCCGGCAGAAGGCGGAGGAATTGAAAAAGGACGAGGCCGACCGGCTCAAGACGATCGAGAACCTCGCCGATCCCCAATAACGTCAAATCGACGGAGACGTATCATGCTCGTGTTAATTCATCGATCCTGCAGCGGGCCGGCCGTGGAAACCGACACCTTGACGGCGGAGGCGTGCGCGCTGCCGGTGGAGGCTTTCCCGTTCACGTGCTTCACCTGCCTGGAAGAGATTACCGACGAATCCGAGTTGCGGTTTTCGGAAGAGATCCGGATGTGAGCGCGGCACAGTTGCAGATCTTCATCCGACACGTGTATAGTAGAGGGGCGTACTGAAGTGGTTCAGGGGATCGCGCCCCGCAGAAAGTCGCGGGGTGAGGAAAGTCCGAGCTCCAGAGGGCAGGATGCTGGGTAACGCCCAGGCCTCGTGAGGGGACGGAAAGTGCCACAGAGAACAGACCGCCGACGGGGAGGGAGGGGATGGCAACGGAGCTCCAGCCATCTCGGACCTCCATCGGGCAAGGGTGAAACGGCGAGGTAAGAGCTCACCGCCCCGTCAGTGATGACGGGGGCACGGCAAACCCCATCCGGAGCAAGACCAAATAGGTTCCGCGCGATCCGAAAGGATCATAGGACGGTCCGTCCGAAAGCGGAACGGGTTGGTTGCTTGAGGTCCCGAGCAATCGGGATCCCAGAGAAATGATCGCCACCCCGGCGGAGCGATCCAAGGGGGGACAGAACTCGGCTTACGAACCACTTCGGTACGCTTTTTTTTATTTCCCCCGATCGGGTTCCTCCATCCCAATGAAAAAGAAGAATGGGTTCGAAAAGGCGTTGAAGGAATTCGACCGGGTGAACCGACGGGATCCCCGGCGACAAACCGTCAATCGAAAGTCCTTTCCCCGCGAATTCATTTTTGCCCGGACGGTGTATGCCTGGATCGAGCGGTTGGATCCCTCCGCGTCCGAAGCGGTCCGGCTGGCGGCGCGATCGCATACGCTCCGGCGGTGGGAGATTCCAAGGGACCGGTATCGCATGGACACGGTGGGGTATCATGAATGGCGGTCCGTGACGGCCGCCCATTCGGCCGAAGCCGCGGCCGCCGTCATGAAACGCGCGGGGTATGCGGAGACCGCCATCCGGGAAGTTCGTCGACTGATCACAGGGTCGCGACATCCCCAGGATCAGGACACCCAGCTGTTGGAAGACGCGGACTGCCTTTCCTTCCTCGAGCTCAAGCTGGCCGGTTATATGACCCGGTGGGATGAGGCCAAGATCCGCCGCATACTGGAAGGCACGTGGTCCAAAATGAGCCCCGTGGCCCGGCATCGGGCGCTCGAGTTACCGCTGGATCCGCGGGTCAAAAAACTCATCGTCGAATTGTCGCATTGAACCCTGTGAACCCTGGCGCCCGTGGATATCGTCCATCCGGATATCGAAGACTATCTGAACGAACTCTATCCATCCCGGGACGCCGTGTTGAAGGAAATGGAGCGTCTGGCCGCCAAAGAGCGGTTCCCAATCGTCGGCCCCCTGGTGGGGCGGCTCCTGGCGCAGATGGCACGCGCGATCGGGGCGAGGCGGGTGTTCGAATTCGGGTCCGGATTCGGCTATTCGGCATTCTGGTTCCTGAAGGGAATGAGCGACGAGGGCCGGGTGGTCTGCACGGATGACGAGGAGGCCAATGCCGTTCGGGCCCGGGATTTCTTCCGGAAGGCCGGGCTGGATACCCGGGTTCAAATCGAGGTCGGCGACGCCCTGGAAATCATCGACCGACAGCGCGATAAGTTTGACATCGTCCTGATCGATTGCGAAAAGGCCCGCTACCCGCTGGCCTATGAAAAGGCCCTTCCTCGAATTCGAAAAGGCGGGATCTTGATCGCCGACAACGTCCTCTGGTCCGGTGGCGTCGTAAAACCGTCGCAAGAGCCGTCGACGATCGGAATCCAAACGTTCAATCGGCTCGTTTCCGCCGATCCCCGTCTCTTCACGACCATTCTTCCGCTGCGCGACGGGGTTTCGATCAGCGTGATACTGTAGGCTTCCCGGCCGTAACCCGGGAGATTTATTCGTCCTCCTCTTCGATGAATTTCAGCAACGCATCGTAGGCGACGGACCTCACCTCCGCTTTCGTCGGAGGATTCGGCCCGATGTTGGCCGCGAGCCAGGACGTTTCCTTCACATGATTTTGCGAACGTTTGCAAATTTCTCCCATCCGATGCCGGAACTCCTCCGATAATCCGACCTGCAGGCCTTCCGACTCGAGGCGGTCATCCAGGATCGCCAACAGGTCCATAAGCGCCTGGTCGGAAGTGTAACGGGTCTCCCGGTAACCGGCCGACCGGTATACCGCGGATTCCTGGGAGGCCTGCTCCACAAGATCATTCATGTAGGTTTTCAAAAGTCCGATTTCGTGTCCGGTCATTTATTTATAGGGGCTCACGTCGCCCCCTCCACCGGCAGAGCCGGATGGAGCCTCCCCCTCTCGCTCACGTTGTTCGCTGGTGAAATCTTTTGTTAGGGCTCACGTCGCCGTTGATTTAAAGCGGGGGCCCGTGCGGGCTTCGCTCCTCCGATGCCCCCGCACCCCGCGTTCGGACGGGCGAAGCCCGATCCTCACTTTATTCACCGGGGCCGCCGGTTAAGGTTTCCCAATTCACGATTATCTATTCTCTATTTACTAAAATTCCCCTGTCTGGGAATATTGAGCCTCCCCCTCTCGCTCGCGTTGCTCGCTGATTAAATTTCACATCGCCGTTCAGGGCGGCGGTTCTTGTACCTCATCTTTACCATCGATCGTTCGGCACAGAGGCCAAGCGGCGACTCGGCTGGCGTTTGGGGCACCCGGCTCGGCGAAGGACGCGGCCTCGGTCTGGCAGAGGTAAATTTCCCGCGCCTTCCCATCGGGAAATTTAGCGGCCGAGCCTTAGCCGGGTCAAACGAAAGCCGTCGGAGCCGCAGGCCCCGGTGGCGGACGGAGATGATTAATCAACACGCCGCCTCATCGGCAGCCTCATCCATCGGCATCTTATCGAGAGCCGCTCCGCATTTGAGAGACAATGTCCTCCCATGTTTTCCGTAGCTACTCGGCGCGCCAATGTCCCAGGTCGCCCTCTTGCCCGACTTCGGCCCATTCCACGCTTCTCAGGTACACCCCGTTGCGGGAGCCGCCGAGGACATAAATCCTTTGGGCATCGACGGCGACCGCGGGACCTTCCCGCGGGGCGGGCAGCGGCGTGGTCGGAGTCCACGGGTCCAGGCTTCCGTCCGGCAGGATACGGGCCCGCTCGACCGACGAGAGGTATTTCCCGTCATAGCCGCCCACGACGTAAAGAAAGTCCCCCGCGGCAGCCGACCCCGCCAGAAATCGCGGCTGAATCAACGCACGGGTGGGTTTCCACGAGTCAATCGACCCGTTCGCGTCGAGACTCGCCCACTCGGCCGCGCTGCTCCCCCGTCCGCTCTCCAGGAGATGGCCGCCCACGACGTAGATCCGGTTCCCGACCGTGGCGCCGCCGTGAATGTAACGAGCCGTCGTCAAGGATTGTCGAATCCACTCCCACGGCCCCAGGCTTCCATCCTCCAAAATTTTTGATCGCTCCACGGTGCGCAGGAATATTCCGTTATAGCCTCCGATGGCATACAGATACCCTCCGACCGCGGCCGCGGTCGGGGAGCGGCGGGGAGTCAGCATGGGGCTGGCCTCATGCCACGGACCCAATTCCCCTCCGGCTTCCACGCGCGCCCATTCCACCGTGTTCAGAAGCCGCATCCGGCCGCCCGGGAAATATTCTCCCCCCAGAGCGTAGATGATCCCGCCCGCCTGAGCCGCCGCCAGGAAGATTCGGGGCGTATTCATCGGACGCGTTCTCTTCCATGAAGCGAGGGATCCGTTCGCAAGGATTCGGGCATATTCCACGGTTCCGTGCACCGTGTCCGGTCCGGGTGTGCCCTCTCCGCCGCCCAAAACATAGATGCGATCGTGCACCGTGACCGCTTTGGCCCCGGTCCTCGGTTCCGTCATCGGAACGGTTTCCTGCCATTGGGAATTCCAGGAACGCGGAGGAGACGGACGTTCGCATTGCGGCAACAACAATAACATCAGAAGGAATGGAATGCCAAGGGATCTAATGGAAGAGGGAAACGTCATCGGCCGATCTCGGTTGGCGGACCCCAACATCCTATCACAACCGGTCTCCGGATCATAATTGCCTCCTCAAAAAACGGCCCCGGGGTTTCCGGGAAAATCCGGAGCCGATATCCACGCATAAATACGACAAATCCATGGGTTACAATATGGACAAGACGGGGTCGGTCTGGTATATTTTTCTAATGCTCTTACGCGTGGGGCGCATATGACGGGACAGGTCTGGGTTATTGAAAGCGAGGCGGAAAAGCAACGACGGAGAGCCGCCCTGGCCGAAGCCCACCGGCCGACCGAGCCGGACAGAAATCCCGCCGTAGCGGCAACGCTTTCGCTCCTGATTTGGGGGATGGGCCAGATTTACGCCCGCAAGGCAAAGTCCGGTTTCCTCTTCCTTCTCTTCATGGTCAACTTCGCGCTTATCGTCGGACTGGAATTCTTTTACTGGAACTTTTTCGCCGCCTTACTGGACAGGGTCCAAATCGGCCGAACCAACGCCTCCCTCGTAATCGGAGGGATCTGCGTGGCCAGCCTCCTGATATGGGTCTTCAACATCCTCCACGCCTATTACAGTGCCGATACCAAGCGAGCCGAGCCTTTTGGTGGAATCGAGCATCCCCTGGTGGCTACAATCTGTTCCGCGTTGGTTCCGGGCTGGGGACAGCTCCTGAACGGCCAGCCGAAGAAGGCGCTCATCTATTTGATTTTTTCAGCGGTGGGTCTCGCGGCCGGGACCGTTACAATATTGGCCGCGGGGCTTTGGCCGAAATTGAGCACGGCGGATGATCGAATCGGCGTGGAGTGGATGATCGTCGCGGCGGTGGTGATTGCACCGGCGGTCCTGATCGTGTGGTTGATCGGCATCTACGATGCGGCGAAGGTCGGCTGGGACCCCGTAAAGAAGGAACCCTTGCGAAAGCGCTTCGAATATGCCGTCAATCGGATTCGGATCAAGGGATTGGCCCGGGGGCTTCTTCCCCAGGTGAAGGTCTTCTTGATGTTGACGCTGTTACTGGTGCTCTCGGGGGTCCTCTCCTATTCCTATTTTCCCATAAGAGACTACGCGCCCGTCCTGCAAAGCCTGGAAAAATCCTCGGCGGACCGGCGGATGGTTCTGACGCCCTACCTGCTCGACCACCTCCTTCAAGTCATCACCAATGAAGATCGATCCCATCGGGCGGATCCGGTTTCGGATTAGCGCGGATTCCCGTTTCCGTCAAATTGCGTCCGGGATCCGGGTCAATGAACCTGGAGGACGGCGCAATTCAAATATTCCGTCTCCGGAATCCCCAGGACAATCGGATGATCACGATTCTGGGTGTGCCAGGCCGCGACATAGAAGGCCCGCTTCGCGTCGGATGAAGCCGAAACGAGCATTTCACGGAACATGGGCCTGTTGATCAGGTGGGAACACGAGCACGTCACCAATATGCCGTTGGCCGATAGAAGACGCATGGCCTGCCGGTTGATCTCCTTATAGCCCCGGATCGCTTCCTTGATCTTCTGCCGGCTCTTCGCGAAGGCCGGCGGGTCCAGGATGATCAAATCGAACCGCTCACCGACGGCGCCGAGTCGTCGAAGTCCGTCAAAGACATCCTCCTGAAGAAAATGGCAAATCGCGGAAAGGCCGTTTCGCTCCGCGTTGGCCCGGGCCAGGCGGATTGCTTTGTCCGAGCTGTCGAGTCCCGTTACTTCCCTCGCCCCGTACCGTGCCGCATGGATTCCCCAACCGCCCGAGTAACAGAAAGCGTCCAGGACACGTGCGCCTTTGGCCCATTCCTCAAGGCGCCGGTAATTGGCGGTCTGATCCAGGAAAAATCCGGTTTTTTGACCTTCCAGGACGTCGACCTCGAATGAGAGGCCGTTTTTCTGTATGACCAGAGGGGAGGGAATCTCCCCGTAGAGGACCCGTTTTTCCTGGGGGAGCCCTTCGAGAAGCCGGCTCGGGGTGTCATTGCGTGCGATCACGGCCGCGGGCTGAAATCGACCGATCAAGGCTTGCAGCACCGGCTCGGTCAAACGGTCCATGCCGGCGGTCAGGAACTGGGCCACCAGAACGGGACCGTACCGGTCAATGATCAGACCCGGAAGGCCGTCGGCTTCCCCGAAGACAAGGCGGCAGGTCCCCTCATCGGGCAGCCAGCGTTCCCGGAGCGACGCGGCGTCTGAAATTTTTCCTTCCAGCCAGGGCGCGTCTATGTCGAGACGCTCCCGGGTGAGGATCCGGACCGCGATCAGGGACCGTGGATTGAAATAGCCGCGTCCGATCCAACCTCCCTGCGGGTCCCGGACATCCACCGGCTGGCCGGGTTCCAGATTCTTCGGCGGCCGGATCAATTCGTTTGAAAAAATCCAGGGGTGACCGCTCTTCAAACGCCTGACGGCCGGGGATTTGATTGCGAGGACGGGAAGGGTGACCATCGTAATTATAGAAACTCAAACTCCAGGATGGCTTTGACAATCTGATCATCGCTGGCCTGGGTCAGACCGAAACCGTATCCGACATCCAACGTGATCCCGTGAAAAAAATGGATGCCCAAACGCGGAAAGATGTAATGTTCCTGTTGATCTTTCGGTTTGAAATTGCTCAATTCCCCTAAACTGCCGTAGAACTCCACACCGGGGGCCAACTGGGGAGTGGCCCGGAGGTACACGCCCGCCGCGTAATCGAACTCCATTCCGTCGTTGACATCGGGTCCGCTGACGTCTTTTTCAAATATCGGATTCAGCATGATGGATACCCGGTCGATGTCTTTTTCGAGAATGACGCGGGTTTCGATCTTTTCGCTGTCGCTGAATTGATCCCGGGGGAGATAGTACTCGATCTCGATCGCCCCGTCCAAAAACCGCTCGCCCGGCTCAAAGAAGCGGTATCGCGCCGCGACCGCCCGCGCCTGGACGTATCTGAAATCACCCTCCTTCGGATTCTCGAAGTCGGCATAGCCCCCGATGGTCCAATGGTCCGTCAGTCCGTACTCGATTTCCAGCGAATACTGATGAAGTCCCTGTTTGTCCAAGGTCTGTCCGAAATAATCGATGGTATTGTCGGATTGAACGGTGTAGGTCCACCAGAGCGCCAGCTCAGTCACTCCCTCGCTCGGCGTACTGTAGGGGTAGACCTTGAAATCCGCCGCCGCGGCCGGGAGCGCAAAACCCGTCCAAACCGCGATGACGAGCGCTATCGCTCGGACGAACATGCCCTGGCTCCTATGGATCATGGAGGTGCGGAGTTCGGGTCGGAATCGATCCGAATGACTCCGTCCATGCCGTGGTGGCTGGGAATCCGGCACTGAAAATCAAATTCTCCCGCAGGGGGGGAAAGGAGCTTGATGCGCACGGTGGCGCCCGCCGCGATATTCACAATCTCGATTCCCTTTCCGCGAACGGTGTTTTCGCCGAATTCAACGGTGATCATCTGATTCCTGAACAGCGACGATTGAAACTGGTGCGGCTCGTGCCCGCCGTTGGCCACGATCAATTCCAGGGGCCGAAGGGCCTTGGCCCGAATCTGGTTCGGGGTAAAACTGTATTCGTCCGCCTTAATCTCAATACGCTGCCAGGGAGACTCGGCAAGGGCCCGGCCCGATTCGATCGGGATTCCCGCGATCCAT
>Ga0210139_1000182_pt1 | contig 12095 bp, 10 predicted proteins | sample Browns_TuleB_D2_FD_184855 | JGI IMG/M metagenome (GOLD analysis project Ga0210139, IMG submission 184855) | Wetland microbial communities from San Francisco Bay, California, USA, that impact long-term carbon sequestration - Browns_TuleB_D2 (SPAdes) | ecosystem: Environmental > Aquatic > Marine >... | reverse complement strand
AGCTTGTAAAAAATGCTTCGAACCTTCAAAATTGCATTTCGAACGGATTGAGACAGTGACAGTAATGCAGCTTTTTCTGCTTGAAGAGCAACTTATCCCGATCAGAAAATTTCGGGGAACTTTAAGCTCCTCATCAACACCTGACACCTACCTCCAAAACACCAACCTGATGCGGAAGTCCGCGCGGCGCTTTTGATCACGCGATCGTTCTGACCGTCACCCGCTGTTCCGGAGCCGGATAACCTGCTTCACCAAATTCCCTTGCGATCAACCGATTCGTATCAAAGTAAACCTGCCAGTAGTTGCTGTTGCTGCAATATGGACGCACTGCGAGCACTGGGCCGAATGCACTGTACTCCAGGATTTCAACGTCAGGAGCGGGTGTCGCGAGGACGTTCGGACTCTTTGCAATACTTTGTTTCAGAATCTGGATTGCCGCGTTAGGATCCACCGAATGATGCAGCTGCGCGCGTAAATCGACGCGTCTATAAGGATTTGCAGAGAAGTTCTGCAAGTTGTCTCCGGAAATCTTTGCGTTTCCCACAAATGTCCGGATGTTATCAGCGGTGTTCAATGTCGTTACAAACAATCCGATTTCTTCAACAACTCCAGTAATGCCGGCGGCGCTGATCATGTCGCCTACCTTGAAGGGTCGAAAGATTAAAAGAAATGCGCCGGCAGCAAAATTGCCAAGTAAGCCACTCCAGGCAGCGCCTACCGCCAGGCCAACGCCGGCTAAAAGCGCCGCAAACGATGTCGTCTGAACGCCGAAAAAGCCGAGAATCGCCACAACCAGAATCACATTCAGGACCACAGAGATAGCAGATGCAGCGAAATTCATTAGCGTCGTATCTACGGATTGCCGCTTTAAAGCAGCGCGAAGCAGTCTTTGTGCAAGGCCAATCAGCCAGCGGCCAACAATCCAAAGAGCGATCGCACCCAGGATTTTTAATCCAAGATCCGCGCCTTGAACGAGAATGTAATTTTTGAGGGTTTCGTAATTCATGTCCTTCCCCTTTCCTCCTTACTATTTCTACACTTGATATGAGTCCGAAAGGTTTAGAATAAATGAATAACAATATGCGATTCCATTGTAAACGTTTTTGGCCACTACCGACCGATAACTTGCTCAAAATTTCCGTTGCTCAGGAGTTTTCAGGTTCAATCTGCTGTCCTGAAGTTAACAGACATATTGAATCGTGCAATCGATTTTTGTAGATAATCTGATAACATAAACTCTGGAGAATTTTATCCATGAAAGGTCACAAACGATTTCTGTTCCTCATTCTGTTACTTGTCAGCAGCATCACGCTTGCGGCGGATAAAAAGCTGGAAGAGCGTTACGGCGGACGTGTCATTGATCAAACTGGCTCTGTTCCCGGTTTTTCCGCAACGTACGTCACAATTATGATAGACCGATACAACACGGATGATGAGATTGCCGGCTATGCGAAAGCGCTTGCCGAAAACGGTCAGGATGGTCTTTTGAAAGCCATTGAAAACCACGAAAATGGCCGAATCAAAATCGGTAATCGCCTTTCCTATCCGCTTTCTGCAATTCGAATGTTTGAAAAAGATGGGAAACGACTGATCCGCGCGTTAACGGACCGCCCGATCCCGATGATAGAAGCCTGGCGGAACAATCGCAGCATGGATTATCCCTTTGGATTTATCGAAATCCTTCTGGATGAAAAGGGAAAAGGCCAGGGATCACTTGTTGCGGCGGCAAAGATCGAAATTAAAGATGGAAAGCTAGAAATGGAGAGCTATGGACGCGAACCATTCCGGCTGACAAACATCACAAAAAAATGAGGGAAGGCGCACAAAAGGTTGCAACGTTTCCTTCAAGTTCATTATTGCAGGGTTTTGCAAAACAGGTGGTTGCAAGAGAACGCCGTAAAGAACGTCCTGTGGACAAAGTTTGAATCGAAGTTTGGCGAACGCGTTTTGACGTTCAGACTTTGAAGCCCGAACCGGAAAAGCTTTGCGATTATGTTTACCTGGTTGCTAAAACCGGGGTCTGAGCCCGGTTTTCCGGATCTGATTCTTCGCCTAACGCTCCTGGAAATCCTCATGCGCCCGATGGGGTTCTGGGCAATTCGCGCATCGCTTCTTTTAATCGCTGTGCTTGGATTGCTCGTTCTGGTGATAGGCTTAGCGCAATGCGGCCCGCAACAGAAATTCTTTCAGAGGATGTACTTTGTCGTTTATCTCCTTGTTCTTCTGTATTCAGAAGTCCCCTGGACACAAATCCTTTGGGGAATGAACGGATAGCGAGTGAGAGTATTCAAAGGAGGAAATATGAGAATGATAAACCGCAGAATCGCGACGATTCTGTTTTTGATTGTGTGCGTATTTATGCTAACCATGGCGTTCAGCCGGCGTGTAGAAAGCGCGCGTAGATATGAGTATCATGTAATCGCTGTAACCGGTATGAACCAGTTGCGAACGCAATCGGATGCTGAACAGGGTCGCGTGAAAGCAATTGAAGATGTGGTGAATGAACAAGCAGCTCAAGGTTGGGAATTATTTCAGGCGGACGGCTATATTCTTTACTTCCGCCGCTAGTATTTTTGCCTTCCTCTTCCCGTTCGATGTTTCTGCCGCAGGGTTCGGCGTTCTCGATACCGGCAAGATCAAGCACAAGAACGATGTCGTTATCATGGAGAACGGCGACCGCAATACCGGTGAAATCAAGAAAATGGAATTCGGAATACTCTATCTGAAATCCGATCGCGTAGCGGATACGATGAAACTCGATTGGGTGAGGGTTGTAAGGGTAGAAAGCATTGCCCGGTACGAATTCGAGACAATCAATAAAGAGCTTGTCATCGGGACTCCATCCGGCCATCTAACAACTGAAACTGCTCCAGGTGAAATCAGAATCGCGATAGATAATGGCTCTTTGATTTCGTTGAAAATTGATGAAATCATCTCCATTCACGAAATGGGCCGTTCGATCCTTTCGCGCGTGAATTTATCGCTGGATGCGGGGGGAAGCTTTACGTCCGCAAACAAGCGAACGGAAACCAATGTGAATGTGTCTGCGGCTTTTCGCCGGCCCAAACACGCAATCAACATTAACTTTTCTTCGCTGTTTGGCTCGGAACCGAGCACCACGGAAACGGCCCGCCACGAGCTTCAGCTGCTGGGCACACACTTTTTAAGAAGGAACTGGGACGCTTTGTTTTTAGGCGCATTGCTTCACGATAGTCAGCAGGAACTCCAGCTCAGGACAACCCTGGGGGGCGGAGTGCGGCGCATGTTTTTGCAAACCAACCGCACGTTGTTCTATTCAGTAGGCGGAGCTGTCTACACGAATGAAAATTATTTTGGTGAGGCCAATGTTGATCGCAATAACGCGGAAGCGCTCATCGGTCTTGGCTTTCAAACTTACCGTTTCCGCGGATCTTCTCTGAATACGAACGTATTAGTATTCCCGAGCCTTTCGGATACTGGACGCATCCGCGTCGACTCGTATTTTTACTGGAAGTGGGACATCGTTAGTGACTTTTATACGAAGGTCAGTCTATCCGACAACTACGATAGTCAACCGCCTCCGGGTGGAATCAATTACAATCTGAGCGCTACTTTCACCGTTGGATGGAGCTTTTAACGGTACGGCGAGAAGCCCGGAAATGATTTAGAAAACCGTTTTCAGGAACTGGTCGAGCAATTGCTCCAGTGAGAACATTGTGAGCACGAGTGGAAGTAATGGAATCAAAGTAGCGATGGCAAGTTGAAGGATTGTTTCTTTTGTGAATGGGTAGAGTCGCATTTCGCGAATCACCTGAAAGCTGTTGCCTAAATCCGCAAGCGACTGTATGTCTCCGCTTCCTAGCAAGGTCTCATCCGTATCACTCCTTAGCCATTTCTGATCAAATTTCCTGACGTATCTCTGAGCAAATACTCCGTACTCGCGCAACCCCGCGCGTTTCGTACGATTGAGCTGAACAGCAAAGACAAGCAACGGAGACAAAACAATGACAAGCAAGACCAGAATCATGCCAATAATTTCGAGTTTGAAATTCACGAGTTTTGCGCCAGTGTAAAAGATGCGGTTTGCAATCATTCCTGAAAGAAGAACACCATGGGCCGTCAGGATCGGTGAGAAAGCGAAAGCAGTATTTCCCAGAAATCCGAGCCCTCCTACATGGTCCGGATGCGTTGGCATCAAATTGAGTTTGACCCTGGAGATTTGCCACAGGAAACGACCCCAAACAAAAATCCGGTAATACCAACGAAGCAGGATGAATTGAAAGATCGGCAAAGTAACGTACGCATACCACAACCCTGTGTGTGTCCACGCGCTTTCTCCATCCTTCACGATTGCGTACCATGTAGAGGTACTAAGCGCTGTTTCACGGCGGACGAAAACGCCCAGGCTATAAACGATTGCAATCAGAATGAACTCGGCAAAGATTGAATTTCGGAGACGAAATGCGGAGTGAACAGGACCTTCCAGTTGTGAAGGTTCATCCACCAGGTTACGCTCTGAGAATTGTCGTACGATGGGGCGTATCCTATTGTTTACCAGGTATTCGGCATAGATCAACAGTGGCAAGGCAAGGAGATATCGCGCGTGAGTTTCAATATCCAGGAGAAACGGTATCCGCAAAGTCTGATTGTAGGCGTTACCTTCCAGGATCGAAAAGATGAGCAAAGGCAACCAGGCTATAAGAGCGAAGATTACCATCCGTCTTCGTAACAAGCCAAAAGAGTCATCAGAAAGGTGTACGCGGCGTAACAGCTGAAACAAAGGACCACCTAATACGAAAGAAAAATTCCACGCGTCGTCTGATAAGTGTTGTTCCGGTTGTTTACTTTCTTCGATCATCGTACTTCCATGGTTGTCGTTAGAGCCATCTTCGTAGCCGTTTTCGTCCATCAGAATACGGCACGATCAGAACTGCACCATAGGGATGGGCTCGACTCTTTGTGGAATACTCCCAGTTAAACAGCACTTCCTAAGACTCGTGCGGTTTGAGGTCATAAATCGATCGGATGTCTCCCAGAACATCTGCCATTTTCAACTTCAGGTCTTTTAAATTTCCAGTCCGAACATCAAATACCCAGCCGTGAATCATGGGTAGCTTCGTTTTATACCACGAACGCTGAACATGATCGATTTTCACGATATTGATGCACTGCTCTACGACATTCAATTCTACCAACCGATCAAACCGTTTCCGGGGATCATCGATGGCGTTTAGCTCGGGATGGTGCAAACGAAGAACATCCCGTAAAGTTTGCAGCCAGCTATTCAATTGACCCATGTCGCTCGGGTTCATAGCAGCCTTGACGCCACCACATTCATAATGCCCGCAAACGATAATATGCCGGACTTTCAGATGCTCCACGGCATACTGAACAACGGCATTGAGATTGTTATCGGTGCTTACCACAAGGTTTGCGATATTACGATGAACAAAGACCTCACCGGGGTTCAATCCCATCAATTCTTCGGCTGTTACCCGGCTGTCGGAACATCCGATATATAGAATTTCAGGATTCTGACCTTTTGATAATTTTTGAAAATATTTCGGGTCGGCTGATTTTTTATCGGTAATCCATCGTTTGTTGTTTAAGAATATTTTTTCTATGTTTTTCATTTCGGATTACTTCCTTTTGAATTTGTAGGAGAATCGATAAAGTTTGCCGGCACTCGGGCCGGCAAACGTGAATCAGGTCGACGAAACGTCGGCGCACATTGAAAAAGCGCTAGCTCAACTTCCAGGATACTGCCACGAGACTGAGGCCCAGCAACACAAGAAGACCATAATTATCTGCAGTCTTAGGAAGCTTCTTAATCGGGGCCGCCTCCGCTGGAGCGGCAGCCGGAGTTGGAGCCGGAGCTGCTTCTTCCGGAGCAGACCCGCTGACTCCACCAGGAGTCATGGCAACAACCTGCGATTGACTTTCGGAAACGATGGTTGCTGATACCTTCATTCCCTTTTTCAAATCCTCCAACTGAACTAGTTTCCCATTATTTTCAAATGTGATCCAATCAGGAACATTGTCGAACTTGCGGTTTTTCCCATCGGCGCCAGTGATGATCACTGTGTGTGCAGATGCATACCAAACGGTTCCATTTTTCACCGTGGTTGTATAAACGGTCTTTGGATCGGTCGTGGTGGTAATGGTCCGCGTCAATTCTGTTCCGGGTTTCAGTTCTTTTACCGTGATGTCCTTTCCATCAACGTTAATCTTGAAGTCATCAGGAACATCAAATTCCTTTGTTTCGCCCGTGCTCATCTTGATGACAACATGGTTGCCTTCCACACTAACAACCTTTCCATTTCTTACTTCAGTCGTTGTATCTGCTTTGACAACTGTAATGCAAAACAGCATTCCGATTAAAAGGAATGCGAACGCAATTTTCAAACGCATACTTCCTCCTTATTTGCGATTTCTTAAAGATTCACTTCTTTGTAATGAGGCCTTAACGATGTACCGTTGGGGAGCGTGTCCGAAGAAATAAAAGGGATAGCAGGTGACCAGAGTCAACGAAGGTTTTGGCCCAGGATCGAGAACGTAAACGTCCTCTGGATTCACGATCAAGATCTGATCGATTTTGTAGCTGTACCGCAAACCAGTTGTGACGAGCCGAATCGTATCGCCTCTGGCGAGATCTTTGAGGCCGCGGAAGAAACCGTCACGATGTCCGGCGATCCCTATGTTGCCTTTACCGCCAATCGGCTCCGTGCCTTCAATGTGCCCAACGCCGCGATCCAGAACGAAATCGGTGGTCCCTTCCAGGACCGATACTTTCAAACCCAACTTATCGATCTCCAACACACCTAGCGGCGGATTGATCTTTTTCAGTAGGGCCTGCTTATATGCCTCGACACGCTTTGAATCCCACAGGGTAAAATCGGGCATCGATTCTGCAGCAACTGCATTTTGAGTTCTAAGTGAAAATGCCTCGAGGGCTGCGTAATTTGCTGCGTGGCTGTATGCGCGAATCAAAGCATATAGCGCGATGAATGCCAGCCCGAGCACTCTTAAAATCATGGCAAGCTGCTGACGATTTGACGGTGCGCCGCTTATCTTGTTCAGAGTGTTCCCCACTTGATCGATCCTTAGAATAGCAAGCCGTATGCCACGACCTTTCTCGACAAGGAACAGCTCTGGCGAAAGTCAATCGTCTACGAATCCATTCGACAATTCGGCTACTTTGTCGCCTTCTACAATGGGGGAATCTCAATCATCTCGAAGCTGAGAAAGCCAAAAGCCGCACTGTTACCCAACCTCCATAAGGTCGGAGTTAACTCCAGTATTCAGGAGTTGGGAAAGCTGAACGTGGTCGATTTTCACAATGAGGCACAGCCCTACAACATTCAGGTCTACCAATTGGTCAAACTTTTCCGCGGATCAGAGAAGGGCGTTTAGCTCGGAATGGTGCAAAAGAAGAACGTCCCGTTAAGTTTGCTGCAAGCTATTCAAATTGCGCTGTATTGCTCGTGTTCATAACAGCCCTGACACCGCCACATCAAAAAAGCATTTTTTCTATGGCTTTCATTTTGAAGGTCCGTTTTCTTTGGTATTTGCAGGAGAGTCAACTCGTCTCGTCTGAAGAACCGTTGCTTCAATCTGAATCCGGGAGCCTGTTTTTTGTTCCACTGCTTTGCGAAATTTCTCCAGCTTTTCCGGCGTTACTTCTTCCGATGCAAGCACAGTAGGATGAATCAGAAATGCGTCATCCTGTTCCGAAATTTTTAAATCCAGCAGTTCGAAATGCTCGCTCAGCGCTTCAGTTCGAAACTCCGACTCTATTTGATACTTCAAGTGACCTTTTTGTAAGGAACCGTATGTTCCGAAACCAAGCGGAACGATCAGTATCAGCACGACAAGTATTACGGAGGCTACAGATTTGCCGACAATCGACATCCCTTCTCTTCGCGGCGGTCTCATGCCGAGCAGCAAATAAACGCCGACTCCTGAAAGTACGATAGCGGCCAGGTTTGTTACGAAAAGCAAAAAAGCTCCACCCATAATCCAGAATTGGGAGGTACTGAGTCCGTATCCTGCTGTAGCCAGGGGTGGTTCCAAAGAGAGCGACATTGCAACTCCCGGCAGCGCTCCTGCAACAGATTTGCGGCCCAGCGAATAAGCTCCGGCGGCGCCGGCGGCGAGCGCTGCCAGCAGATCGAAAATTCCCGGATGTGTTCGGACGAGAATCTGATGGGTTGGCTCCACAGATGGAAGTAGAAATGTCATCACAACGCCTACCCCAAATACCACACCCATGCCTTTGAAAGTGGAAGCGCCGGAACGCCGCATCAAATCCAGATTCCCCAGTGCGATTCCGCATGCGATTCCAACAATAGGACTCATCAAAGGTGATACGAGCATTGCTCCCAGTACAATGCTGCCATCGTCCATGATTAATCCCGTAATGGCAATTGCCGCGGCAAGAGCTACCATCAAATAAAAATCCGCGCGTGCTTGAAGCCCCACTTTTAATTGGCCCAGCAACTCTGATTTTTCTCTGGGTGTCATAGACGCAATTCGACTTGTAAGAATCGCCAGCATCCGCCGCAGCAGGAAGCTGCTTGGCTCTTCTTTGCTTTTTACAATCAGCGTAGCGGCTTTTCTTTGTTGTGCTATTAAAATGGACTGGCCATCCGGAAGCGGACGCCCGGAAAGTGGATCATCCGAAGCTCCAATCAACAGGAGATCGGCGGCTTCTGTTTCTTTTAATATTGCTTCGACAACGTCTTTGCTTTCGTATAGAACGAGTTTCGGCGAAGTCTGGATACCGGATCTTTGAATCACACCCTTCACTCCATCCATAGCCTCCTGTTTCGATTCGGTTTTTGTGAAAATCCGAATGGCTTCCATGGCGGATTCCGTCGTAGTGGCAACCACTTCGCACATCTGCAATGCCAGAATCGAATGAGCACTCCGTCCGCATGCCACCGAAATCTTTCCGGGACGATCAAGGATGTCGCCTTTGAGAATTGCAAGAGGTCTTGCAGTCAATTGCAGCAGGTTTTGTAATCGATTTGTCCGTAATCGTTCGACCGGTTCTTCAGGCCATTCCAGCAGAAGAAAATCAGCATTGAATTCTCTTGCCGTTGCTCTAAATCCTGACTGAACATCCGGCGCAATCCGGACGACCGGCACTGTAATTCCGGGCAATGTTAGAGAATCAAGCTGATGTCGGAGCTGTGCCCATTCGAGTTCACCTCGCTTACGCTGGAGAAAAGCCGGGATTTGCTCCGAAGTCTCCAGTATGCGTAGAACGAGAAGCTCACCATTTTTGGCTGATGCGATCAAAGAACCGATTCGGACAAGGCTTTCATGGAGTTGTTCCCCACTCAAACATGCCAGGACTCTGTATTGTGGAGTCCCACGTTGCGTTCCTTCCACTGCTAATACATGTTGTTGCTGCATTGCAGGAAGCATCTTTTTTCGCGAATAGGCAACATACAAAAGAAAACCGGCAAACATCCACAGCGCACCAATAAACAGGTCGGACAGGGGTAAAATCCACATTAGAAAGATCGATAAAAGGATTGCTACGGCCGGGACCAGCGGATGTAACGGCAATGAAATCCCCGCGATCCGCGAAACATCTTTTTTCAGCAAAGGGTACAGGTAAACAACGAGCGCTAGAAGCGCTGCAAAGGCAGAAATGGACAGTAAATACCGAACGGAAAAAGTGTCTGCCAGGTAGACGATGAGGGCGCACAAAAATGCAAAATAGTAGTGAATGCCGCTTTCCGCTCCTTCTTTTCGGATGAACGGTATTGCCCCATCGATGGACATGGAACCCAAGAGACGCGTAACGCGGGTCATGACGCGCAGCAATCCGGAAGCACAAATCAGAAACCCTGCGAGGAGGATGAGCAATTCTAATCGGCTTTCCTTCCAGGTAAGAACTGAAAGCCAGTTTTGCATCAACACTGCCGGATTTCGCAAGGTCACAATCGTAACGAGGCTGCAGAAGATACCGGTTCCCCAGTAGATGCCGATAAGTCCCCAGGTCAGAGTGCGGGTTGGGCGCCGGAACTGGCCGCGATAATTCAAAACAACATCGATACCCCATAAAGAAGATGCCAGCATGGACACGGGAAGCAGCCAGTGTTGTGTGGGTAATGTTTTTGGAATCGATACTCCGGCGCGAGTTTGCGCGACCATCGCCCAGATTGTGAGCGTAATCAGAAAGGCAATACAGGACCAGAAGACAATGGTCCTGCTGCGCCACGATTCTTTTTGCGTGATGAATTCTTTTAGGAAAACTACAGCCAGAATCAGAATCAAAGCTGCCTGAATTCCGATCTTGAAGCCAAAAAAACGGTCCAATGCCAGATCGATTCGTGAAGCTGTTCCGTACGCCAGTAAAGCTGCCAGCGTAAGATAGCCTCCCAGCATTAGCCAGACAGTAAAAAACAATTGCAGGGTCGATCCGGTAGCTTTGGCTGATCCGTAAAAACTGGCGCTGGAAATGATGGAAGAGCTACGCTGGACGCAACTGAGCAGGATCGGGAGGAAAAGAATTGAAGCAATGCCGAAAACCAGTGGCGCATCGCTTCCCGATTGTTCGATCAGCTCAAGACCGGCAACGAACGTGCTCAGGCCAACAACAATGCTTCCACCCAGCGCAATTGCAGAGAAAATCCCCTGTGTTCTACTGAATTGAACCGTGTCATCGGCAGGTGACGAAAATTGTTCCATTGGATGATTGTTCGGGGGATCTCTTACCACCATAGTGGCTCATTACGCAGGAGCGCAATCTACGAAGCTCACTGTTTCATTTCCTTCTTGATGCGTTCCCTTTCTGCCTGTTCTTCTACGATCAATTTGTATGCGATATAGTATTTGTAAATGTTGCTGACATATGTAACGGTTTCACGTCCAACTTTCTCAGATACAACAAGTTCCACGTTGTTGAACCACAGGTTGGGGTTTAATCCCCTTTTTGCCGCTTCCTTGCGAAGATTTTGAATTCTATTGGGACCAGCATTGTAGGAGGCAAAGGTAAACAACGCTTTGTTCAGATCGGTCATTTGTTCGTCTTTGTAATACTGGTCGATCATGAACCTCATGTATTTCACGCCGCCGTGAATATTCGGGTCCAGCTGATTGATGTTGCCCACTTTTAAATCCTTCCCGGTTGCGGGCATGATTTGCATAATTCCGACTGCCCCTACGGAGCTTTGAGCGTTCTGGTTGAGCTGCGATTCCTGATATCCCTGGGCGAGCATCAGTAGTGCATCGACGTTGTACTGTGCCGAGTATTTTTCGAAGAGGCCCATAAGGTCAAGAAACTTTTTTCGCTCGCTTTCGGAAGCGGCATTTTTTACAAACTTCGTTGACTTCAGGTATTTCTGAAGCATCATATTCCCGAACATCGTGCCTTTTCCATGCGATTGAATGAAAAGATTCAACTCATTCTTCAATTTTGGACTGTTTTTCCTTATGGCCCATGCAATCTGACCTCCGCTGCGGAGTTTCAAATCCTGATGAAGAACAATATTAGGAAGAATCTGCTTCCAGAAGAGCGCGACGTGGTCGTCAACGACAAGAATTTTTACAAGTCCGGCATTTAACATTTCCAGCAGATCTTCGTTTTCCAGCTCCTCCGGTGCGGGTTTCAATATGATTTCTTTACGGCCTTCTCTTTTGAATTGTTCGTTCAATTTCACAAGGCTTTCGTAATAGCTGCTCGATTTTCGGACAAACACACTCTGACCGGAAAGATCCTGCAGAGTGGAAATCTTTGGAGATGCCGGTCCGGTCACAACAATTTCACTTGCGTCCTTCAGAAGAGGATCTGTGAAATCTACAATCTGTTTTCTGGCATCCGTCACGGTTAAATTTGCGCAGGCAATATCTCCCGTGCCTTCGACAACTCTTTTCAGCAACTCATCACGAGATACCGGCATGAAAACAACATGGACGCGAAGATTGCCGGTTTTCTGTTTCTTGTTTAGTTCGTCTTCGAACGCCTTCATTACGTCATAAACGACGCCTCTTTGTGTATCTTTATCCAGGAAATACTGGGTCTTGTTATAAACCGTTACTACCCGGATAACCCGGTTTTTGATCATTTCATCAAGATCTCCGGTTCTATTCTTTTCAAACAT
>Ga0210139_1000181_pt1 | contig 12118 bp, 14 predicted proteins | sample Browns_TuleB_D2_FD_184855 | JGI IMG/M metagenome (GOLD analysis project Ga0210139, IMG submission 184855) | Wetland microbial communities from San Francisco Bay, California, USA, that impact long-term carbon sequestration - Browns_TuleB_D2 (SPAdes) | ecosystem: Environmental > Aquatic > Marine >... | reverse complement strand
ACCGGTCTTACCGTGGGAGGAGCCGTCGCCATGATTTGCGGTCTGCTGATTCCCTTTTTGGCACCTCGAATCTTTCGAAGATTTGAAATACCCTATCGGTACTGGGAAAATCCGCGGTTCCTGGCCACCTCTTTGACGGTTTCCTTCATTATCCAGATCTCGGTGGTAATTATCAATGTCCTCATCGGCCAGGCCGTGGGTGTCGCTATTCCCTGGGGATTCTACTTCGTCTTTACGCCACTCGTGGGGATTGCCAGTATGATGCCGATCAGCGTGTACGGTCTGGGAGTTCGTGAAGGCGCCTATGTTTATTTTCTGGCTCAGGCGGGGATCGATGCATCACAGGCTCTGGCCTTTGCCATCATCTGGTTGCTTTTGTCGACCTCAACCAGTATTTTAGGAGGCATCGGGTGGATCCTCTCGAGTCGATCCGTGAACCCGATCAAGGCTTGACCGCAACAAAACAGGAGGCTATAGTATTCGGATGCGAAATCGAAAAAGAACAAATAATTCGCGGAAGCCGATTGTGAGCATTGTCATGGGGAGCGAATCCGATCTGATCATCATGGAGCAGGCCGCCAAGATGCTGGAAGAATTCGGGGTGAGTCATGAAATCGCGATCACATCGGCTCACCGGTCCCCCGGCTGGACCCGACGCTACATTTCGGAAGCCGAGGCAAAAGGTGTTCAAATCTTTGTCGCGGGAGCGGGGGGAGCCGCCCATTTGGCCGGGACGGTCGCGGCCCTCACCACGCGGCCTGTTATCGGGGTTCCGATTGATTCTTCTTCGCTCAAGGGGCTTGATGCCCTCCTCTCCACCGCCCAGATGCCAGGCGGGGTGCCCGTGGCAACCATGGCGATTGGCAAGGCCGGAGCGAAGAACGCAGGCATCCTTTCCGTTCAAATCCTGGGGCTATTGGATCGGAAATTATCTTTACAAATCAAGAAATACAAAGACAGACTTGAGAAAGAAGTTGAGGCTAATGCAAGACGAATCCAAAGGGCGGGTCCTTCGAGTTGACCTCCGATCCATCGGCTCGAGGCAGGAACGGGAATCGATCGCCCGGGCGGTTGCCGTTGTAAAATCGGGGGGGATTATTGCCTTTCCAACCGAGACTTTTTACGGTCTCGGCGTGGATCCGCTCAATCCGGAGGCCGTGAAACGGTTATTTGGAATCAAGCGGCGTGAGCCGGGAAAAGCGATTAATGTGGTCGCCGATGACATCGGCCGGGCCCGGGGGATGCTGAAATCGGTTCCCCCGGACGCGTCGGAGCTTATCCGTAAATTTTGGCCCGGACCATTGACAATCCTCTTATTCTGCACGCCGCAGGTCCCAAGCATATTAAACGGCGGAACGGGGAAGATCGGGATCCGGGTGCCTTCGCATCCGGTTTCGATGCAGTTCCTGCGCGCATTGGGACAACCCGTGACGTCCACCAGCGCCAATCGATCGGGACTTCCTCCGGCCCATACCCCCGAAGAGGTGGAGGAATCGTTTGGAGGGGAGATCGATCTCATTTTGGACGGAGGTCCCACCCCGGGAGGGGAGGCGTCCACTGTTGTGGACGCGACGCTCCGCCCTCCCCGATTGATTCGCGAGGGGAAGGTTCCGTTTGGTGAAATCCTGCAATGTCTTGGATTAACCCCCACGGAGGATCACGAATGGTAAGATCCGGGCTGCGGGGCATCGCGCATCGACTTGAAAATCTCCGCCTGAATACGAAGCTTCTGCTCATGATGCTCTCCTTGCTGTTCCTGTCATTGCTCTCGACATTGGCGTTTTACTGGCTCACCGAAAAGGCGTTGGTCAAGGAGATTATTGATGACACAGCCGATCTGACGACGGCGATTCAAATCAGCGTCGAGCAATTGACCACGCACGGGCGAACCGATGAGGCCCGCTTGCGGGATTATGTCAAGCGGCTCCATAAGAAGGGCATCAAGGAAATATCCATTCTCTCGAATGAAAACAAGGTCATTGCCAGTTCGAACCCCCGGCGGAAAGACCGATCGATGGATCCCTTGCATCGGGATTTGGTCATTACGGAAAAAATCGGGGAGGATTTGGGTCCCAATAAAGACCAAAAACCCTACAATATTCTCGTCCCGATCGTCGTGGGGGGAGAACAACTGGGCTACGTTCACATCATCATGATGATGGATGATTTTTCCCGTCTGATTCTTTCCAATTACTATAAGCGCCTTGCGGTTCATGTGGGCATTTTTTCGGTTGGGATTTTCCTGTCATTTTTTCTGGCCTGGCGCTACACGCGCCCGATCAAGCAGATCGTGAGGGCCGCCAAGAATGTGGCGGCGGGGGATTTGACGGAATCCCTGCCGGTTCGCGGGGGCGGCGAAATCGGGGAGCTCACCCGAAGCTTCAACGAGATGGTCGAAAGGCTCCGATTTCAGAAATCGCTGGAAGGTCGCCTGCGCCGCGCGGAACACCTGTCCGCCGTCGGGCAATTGGCTTCGGGGATTGCCCACGAAATTCGCAATCCGTTGAATCTCATCAATTTGAGTATCGATCACCTTCGCGCCCAATTGGAGGACGCACAATCGATCGACAGGGAGGCAATGGATAAACTCGTCCTGTCCATCAAAAGCGAGATTCACCGCCTGAACGGCATGATCGTAAATTTCCTGGAATTTGGAAAACCGTTGCGTTTGCACTTTCAGTCCGTTGAATTGGAATCCGTCCTGTCCGAGGTATTGCAGCTGGCGCTATCCCGAGGGATGGAACAGGGCGTATCGTTCGAAATCGACGGGATTCAGAATCTCCCCAGGGTAATGGTTGATGTCGAGCAAATCAAGAATTGCTTTGTAAACATTACGGTTAACGCGTTGCAGGCCATGAGTCACGGGGGGGTTCTCAAGATTACCGCCTGGTCGGACGAAACTCTCGGCCGGGTTATGATTCAGTTCGAGGACAACGGGTGTGGTGTCGATCCGGAACACCTCGAGAAAATTTTTGAGCCTTATTTTACTACAAAGAAACTGGGAATCGGGCTTGGTCTTGCCCTCACGAAACGTGTCTTGGAAGAGCACGGCGGCGGCATCACGGTTGCCAGTGTCATGGGCCGGGGGACGACCGTGACCGTTTCAGTCCCAATGGAAGGAGTTCCGGCATGAAACTCGGAAACATCTTGGTGACAGAAGACGAGCGGTCCCAACGCGAAATCATCGCGCTCATCCTGCGGGCGGAAGGATATGAGGTCGGTTTGGCATCGACTGCAAAAGAAGCGCTGGAAAAATTCAAAGGCGGGGAATACGATCTGATCCTAACGGATCTCAAACTGCCGGACACCGAGGGATTGGGGATCGTTCATCGCCTATTTGAGATGAATCCGGTGGCCTGTGTCATCATCATGACCGCCTATGGCTCGATCGATTCGGCGGTCGAGGCCATGAAACGGGGTGCGATGGACTATATCACAAAGCCCTTGGAACGGGATCAGCTTCTGATTGCCGTCAAACGGGCGTTTGAAAAGATCCATCTCGTACGTGAAAACCGTCTTCTGCATCAGCAGCTGGAGGAGAAATTTCATATCGACAACATGATCGGAAATCATCCGAAGATGCAGGAGGTGTTTGCCGTCGTAAAAAAGATTTCGAACAGTACGGCGACCGTCCTGATAAACGGAGAGTCCGGCACGGGAAAGGAGCTATTGGCCCGCGCGATTCACTATAACAGCGCTCGAAAACACAAGCCGTTTCAGGCGATCAATTGCGCCGCCATCCCGGATACCTTGATCGAAAGCGAGTTATTTGGTTACGAAAAAGGGGCCTTTACGGGAGCCTCGCATCGCCGGACCGGGCTCTTTGAGTCGGCGGATGGCGGGACCCTTTTTTTGGACGAAATCGGCGACCTCAGTTCCCATCTTCAGGGCAAGCTCCTCCGCGCTCTTCAGGAACGTCGAATCCGCAGGCTCGGGGGTTCAGAGGAGACGGAAATCGATGTTCGGGTCATCGCAGCCACAAATAAGCGACTTGAACAGGAAATCAGGAGGGAGCATTTCCGAGAGGACCTCTATTACCGGCTGAACGTGATTTCAATCACGATGCCCTCCCTAAGGGAGCGCAGCACGGATATACCGGAGCTGGTGCGCCACTTCATCCAGATTTATAATCGGGAAACCGGGAAAAAGATTTCGGGATTGACCCACGAAGCCATGCGCAAGTTATTGGAGTACACTTGGCCGGGCAATGTCCGCCAGTTGAGTTCATCGATCGAACGGGCCGTGCTTCTCTGCGATGGGGACATGATCGGGATTTCCGACCTCCCGCCGGAAATCCTGCTGATTCCTTCTCCTATGGCGGGTCTCGAACTCCGACTGCCGCCGTCGGGAATTTCGCTTGATGAACTTGAACGGGAACTGATCTTAAAGGCGATGGAACAATCCGAGTGGACGATCATGAAGGCGGCCAAACTGCTTGGCCTGACCTACAAGACATTACAGTATCGCCTGGAAAAACATGGGATTCGAAAGCCGGGCATGATGGCCGCAAATCAGGTGACGGATGCCTCAAAAAAGGCGTAGCGCAGAAAGCTCTCCTCTGGCGAACGCGAAGCCATAACTTAACCAGTGGAATTAATGGAATATCGTCGCATTTCTTCATTCCGGATTATTGGTACGGAACCTGCTTGTGTATATTCGGATGGTTGAATTGGGGGAAATTGTCGGCTATACTTTGAGGCCGAATCACCGATTATTTTCGATGTTTTTTGCACGCTAATCCAATTGAAAGGAGGTGATCCCTATGCGCAAATTTGTTCTATCGACGGTCATGTTATCATTCCTGCTTCTTCCCGTATTATCCGGGTGCGAATCCAAACAGCTGAAAGACGAGAACGCCAAATTGAAACAACAGGTGGATATGCTCAGCAAAGAAAAAATGGCCATGGATACGCAGTCAAGCCAAATGACCGCACAGATGGACGAAATGAAGAAGAAGAATGCGGACCTGGAGAAGGAAAATGCGGATCTGAAGGCGAAGATGGCGGCCGGCCAAAAGAAGACTTCAAAATCCGCCGCCAAACCGGCTTCAAAGAAGACGACCAAGAAGAAATAGGACGGATGGTCCGATACATAACATCCGAATCAGGGATAATAATTCACAAAGGGGAGAGAAGTCATGAGACGCACCTTGTTGGGAATCATAATGGCAGTTGTGTTTCTTTCTTTCGTTTCGATGACCCGGGCCGAAATGGTGTCCGGTCAGTTGGTGAAAATCGACGGCTCCTTTTATGTCATCAAGGACAAGGACGGAAAGGAGCATCGGATTCATTTTAATGACATGACCCAGAAATCCGGTGATATTAAACCGGGCGATCATGTCGAGGTGGATAACGACAAGGGACATGCGAATTCCATTAAGGCTATGAAAATGGATATGAACATGGATATGAAGAAGTAGGTTTTTATTGAGAAAAAGGGGCACGGTGGCAGCGTCACCGTGCCCCCTTTTTAATGTGGGGGTTGGTTGATCTTTTTGGGCTTTTCTTGTATCATAAGAAGGTTATTAAAAACCCGGATTTTCACTAATGCCCCGTCTAACCTATAAGTCGGCTGGCGTGGATATCGATGCCGGCAACCAATTTATCAAAACAATCAAGCCGTTAGTTCGTACCACCTTCCGTCCGGAAGTCCTGGGCGATTTGGGGAGTTTCAGCGGGCTCTTTGGACTGGACACGAAGAAGTACAAGGATCCCGTACTCGTCTCGGGGACGGACGGTGTCGGAACGAAGCTTAAAATCGCCATCGAAATGAATCAGCATGAAACCATCGGAATCGACCTGGTGGCCATGTCGGTAAACGATGTCGTCGTTTCCGGAGCCGAGCCGCTTTTCTTTCTGGATTATCTTGCAACGGGAAAACTGGATCCTCGTACTTCGGTTGAGATCCTCCGAGGCATTGTAAAGGGTTGCCGGCTGGCCGGATGCGCACTCCTGGGTGGGGAGACAGCGGAGATGCCTTCGTTCTATCCGGCGGGTGTTTATGATTTGGCCGGATTTGCGGTGGGTGTTGTCGAGAAGAGCCGGATCATTGACGGGAGCCGGATCAAGGAAAACGATTCGGTGATCGGATTGGCTTCAACCGGATTGCACAGTAATGGATATTCACTGGCCCGGAAAGTCGCCTTCGAGATCGCGGGATTGAAAGTGACCGATACGGTTCCGGAATTGAACAATCGACTGGGAGATGAACTGCTCACTCCGACAAGAATATTCGTCAAGCCCCTCCTGCAATTATTCCGCGAAGTGGATGTCAGGGGACTGGCCCATATCACGGGAGGGGGAATGACCGAGAATGTCCCCCGGATTCTTCCGAAAGGGCTTCAAGCACGGATCAAGCCGGGAAGCTGGCCGGTACCCGCCATCATGAAATGGCTTGAAAAACAGGGACGAATTCCGACCGAGGAAATGTATCGCGTTTTTAATATGGGAATCGGAATGACCGTCATCGTCGACCCCGCGCAATCATCGCGGACGATCGAAAAGCTTAATCGTCTCGGTGAAACCGCATTCCAGATCGGAAAGGTAATGCCTGGCGACCGGCAGGTGGTTTATGAATAGGCCCCCCATGCGATTGGGCGTGCTGGCGTCCGGACGGGGCTCCAACCTTCGGGCGATTATTCAGGCCTGTCGAGCCGAAGTCATAGGGGCTGAAGTGGCGGTGGTCATCAGCGATCGACTTCATTCAGAGGCGCTGGAGCAGGCAAAGCGACAAAAGATCGCAAGCATCCATATGGACCCGAAAAAGTATGAAACCCGGGAAGAATACGATTCGGCCATCGTGCGTCAATTGCAGGATCATCATGTGGACCTGGTCATTCTCGCGGGTTACATGAGGTTGATTACGTCGCGCTTGATCGGCGCCTACAAGAATCGAATCATCAATATTCATCCCAGCCTGCTGCCTGCGTTTCCGGGGCTGCATGCTCAGCGACAAGCGCTGGAATGGGGGGCTCGCATATCCGGTTGCACGGTCCATTTTGTGGACGAGACCATGGACCAGGGCCCGATCATTATTCAAGCGGCTGTGCCCGTAATGGACGGAGATACGGAGGGGACGCTGGAGGCGCGTATCCTGGAAGAGGAACACCGAATCCTGCCTCAGGCCATTCAATTTCTTGTGGAAAACCGTCCGGAAATTATGGGACGAAGGGTCGTGATTAAAACGACGAAGGACAACGTGGGATCGAAACTCATTTCGCCCATGATAGAGATCGGTCTCTGATCGGTCGGTGGAGGAGTGCAAATCTCATCAAGGGGAGGTCGAAATCGATGCTGCTGAACGACACTTTTTTATTGGGATGCGCCTACCTTAAGGAAGCGAATTACAAGGAAGCCCTGGTTTATTTCCGCCGGTTGGTGACCTATTATGAAGAGGACCCTTCCTCCGTGGTTCCCCCGGAACTGCTCTCTTATTACGGCCTTGCGGTGGCGCTCGGAGAAAACCGATTCCGGGAGGCTGTGACCTATTGTACGACGGCCATCAAGAAGGAATTTTATCGCCCGGATTTCTATGTGAATCTGGCGCGAGTCCATTTAAAGTCGAATCAACGCTCGAGTGCGGTGGATGTTTTGAACAAAGGCCTGAAGGTGGACGGGGGCGATCCGGAAATCCTGTCCGAGCTCCGCAAACTCGGCATGCGCCGAAGACCGTTCTTCGGTTTCTTGACAAGGGGAAACGTCCTCAATAAATATCTGGGCATAATCGCGTCCCGTTTTCTTGCCAAGGAAAAGCGCATGGGAAAGCAGGCGGCCCTGTGAGGGGAAGCCTCCCCGAATTGCTTGAAGAAGAGCTGAAGTTAAGGCGCCTCCGCCGGCTCGTTGACCAGACCGCCGCTGATCTTCGATGGAGAACCGGTTCGCACGCAGAAGCTGAAAACCGTATTGAACTGACCCGGCGGCAAGTGTTATTATTATTCCCGGACGGCGAGGAACTATTCGATCGCATCTACCTTCCAAGGTTCAGACGGATCGCAATGGAATATCGAGGAGCGCATGAGGCTCCGTAACGCATCCGTGAAGTGTCAATCCGTTGTGGGGCTGTAGCTCAGTTGGGAGAGCGTCTGGTTCGCAATCAGAAGGCCGCCGGTTCGATCCCGGCCAGCTCCACCAAGATATCGGACAGGCTTTAGATCACCCTTCCCCCCATTTTAGCTTCCTTCGAAGGACTTCATAATAGTTCCGCTGCGGCGAGCGAATCAGCTTGATTTTGTTTTCCGCCGTCCTAATCTCCACCGAATCCTCGTACCGGAGGGAAAAGGCCACCTGGCCGTCGAAGGTCACGGCGGTGCCTTCCTCCCGGGTCTTCAGGATGACCTGAACCTCCACATCATTCGGGATCACAATCGGCCGATTGCTCAGCATATGCGGGCTGATGGGGGTGAGGGTCATGGCCTCGACGGACGGGTAGAGGATGGGGCCTCCCGCGGATAGGGAATAGGCCGTCGAACCGGTCGGCGTGGCGAGGATAAGTCCGTCCCCACGCATCGCGGTCACAAACTGGCGATTGATGAAGATCTCCAGCTGGATCATCCGGGCCAGAGTCCCCTTGCTGATGACGACGTCGTTTAGGACGAGTGATTGAGCCACCTGTTCGCCCTTTCGATGGACGACGGCCTTCAGCATGGATCGATTGTCGGTTACAAATTCATTTTTGAAAATCATTTCCAGGGTGCCGAACAATTCTTCGACCGTTACTTCCGTCAAAAATCCCAGACCTCCAAGGTTCACCCCCAGAATAAGAACGTCCTTTCCTTCCACCAGCCGGGAAACGCTTAGCAGGGTGCCGTCACCGCCCAAAACAATCACCATCTCCACCAGGGAAGGTACCTTGGACTTGGGGTGGGGGGAGACCACGCCCGCAATGTTCGCGGTGTCGGTATCCAGAATCACGTCCTTGTCATGTCGGGTCAGCCAGGGGAGAAGCTCATCCAATACCTTTTTGACCGCATGCGTGTGGTGAGGCTTGGCGATAACTCCTATTTTTTTCATTTGATTTTTCCCGCGATTATTCCAGTAAATTCATTAAGAAGGAATGCGAAAAATTGGGCCAGGGTCATTTTAGACAGCTTCCGGGAGTTTGTCAACGCAACGTCCTGGCATGTCTCAAAAATGCCGCAAAAAATATTTGACAAGTCCCATTTTTTATGTTAACAATACGACCCTCAAGTCTTAAATCATGCCCTATCACACCGTGATTTTTCCAACGAGGGCCGCTTCCAAAAGAAGCGAATCACATTTATGGTCAAGGTTAGAGAGATGATGGCCACAAGTGTCTTTACGGTATCAAAAAAAACAAGAATAAAAGAGACCGCCGATCTCATGAAGAAGAACGGTGTCGGGAGCCTTTTGGTTAAGGAAGAGGAGCAAATTTTGGGGATTATTACCGAAACCGATATTGTTCACAAGGTCGTGGCCAAGGGACTCAGCCCTCTGATCACCGGCGTGGATTCGGTCATGAGTTTTCCGCTGATGACGATCGAGGCCGAGAGCGAAATCGAAGAAGCCGGACAACAAATGGTCGAGAACGGTATTCGTCATCTGGCCGTCACGCAGGATGGACAGGTCATCGGCATGATATCAATGCGCGACCTCCTTCGACCGTTCTACAGCCGAGGGAATCCTTCGGGATCCTGAGGCATGTTCGTTGGCGTCCAAGGGCGATGGATCTGGGGGGTTTTGGGGGGACTTCTCCTTTTTCCTTCTCCGGCACTCGCCACTCATGAGACGGATCACCGTTTCACGGTCTACGGAACGGTTCATGATGACCGTGGGAATCCCGTAAAGGACGCGAAGGTCATTGTCGTCGATCCCCGGCTGGACGAGGGGATGACGGCTTTCACGGATCGGAACGGCGAATACGAGGCGTTGCTTCACCTTCACAATACCGATCTGGGTGATGAGATCATTGTAACGGTGCTGGATCAACGCAAATCGGTCCGGGCCGAATTCGATCCGGATGATAAGGTTACGGTTCGGAAGGCGCGTGTGGATTTCGGGGCACCGGGGTCCGACCGCCCGGGGTCCGGGTCGTCCGGTTCCCCCGCGCTTCTGGGATCGGTGCTGTTGGCAATGGCTGTGACGGTTTACATCTTTTTCCGACGCTCCCGCCGGCGTAAGCACCAGACATCCAAGAAAGCACGCAAGAAAGGACGGTAAGGTCTCAAGTTGCGGGCACGGAGGTACCAGTCATATAAAGATTGGATAACGCCTTGACGCTTTTCTCCTCGAAGCATGACGAGGATGGAAGCGTTTTTTTATGGGCGCGTTCCGAAGCCGATGTGGCAAAGATGAGTGTTTCTGACGGATCATACAGAAAGGAGCGGGGGTCAAAAATGAAAAAGTGGGTATGGATATCCGGTTTGATGGGTATAACGGGTTTTCTGGGCGCGTGCTCGGGGGGAGAAAGTCCCCTCCAATTTCCTCCCATTCCGGCGGAATACGCCGATAAGCATATGCCGGATGGATGGTGGACGGATCCGGCCGTCGTGGAAAAGGGGAAAAATATTTTTACGGGCCAGGAGAACATCGACGTCAACTGTTCTTCGTGCCACGGTAAGGACGGCAAGCCGGTCAAACGGGGTGCCCGCGATTTCCGTCAACAACAGAACATGAAACAGTTCTCGGATAGCTTCTGGTTCTGGCGGGTGTCCGAAGGGGTTCCGCACACAAAGATGAAGGCCTGGAAGGAAAAGCTTTCGGAGGAGGACCGCTGGAGAGTCATTGCCTATGAACATACGTTTTCCCACGGCGGCCAGCCGGCGCTCCATGATGATTACACGCCGCCGGCCGCAGCCTCCGGGGAATCTAAATGAAGCGCTTGCGCCTGACACTGTTTGCGCTTGTATTCGGAATCCTGGGCGTCGCCTTGTCCGTCGGACGGGGATACGCCCAGGTGCCGGAGACGATTCCCTATTCGTTTCCGGGAATCGAGAGCCGGGCACTCGTCTGGATCGCCGCGCAGATGCATATCCTTTTTGCGGCGTTCATTCTCGGCGCACCGATCTTCGTCGTCATTTCGGAATGGATCGGACTGCGCAAACGTGATCCCCGGTATGACCGTCTGGCCAAGGAGGTCACGAAAGTCACCGCGATTCTCTACAGCATGACCGCACTGACCGGCGGGCTTTTCATTCTCTTCCTGATCGGTCTGTATCCGACCTTGACCACGTTTATGGTAAGCCATTTCTTTCCCGTGTTCGCGGTGGCGTATCCGCTGCTGTTCATCTTGGAAACGCTGGTTTTGTACCTCTACTGGTACACCTGGGACACGTTGACCGGGCCGAAGAAGGGTCGCCACGTCGCCATCGGGGTGCTTCTGAATATTGTCGGGCTAACCACTCTCGTCGTGATCGATGCCCCCACCTCGTTCATGAACACGCCGCCCCATCCGATCGAAACGGCCACCTTGTGGGATTCGATTTATAACTACAGCTGGATGCCCTTGAACCTTCACCGGACGATCGGGAATATCACATTCGGGGGATTCATCACCGGGATGATCGCCGCTTACATGTATATGTTCTCGAAGACCCCCGAGGAAAAGGCTTACTACGACTGGATGGGTTTCGTGGGAAACCTGATCGGCGTGGGGGCCCTTCTTTTCCTGCCGTTGGCGGGTTACATCCTGGCGGCCGAGTTCTTCGAGTTTGATGCTTCGATCGGCCCGTACATGATGGCGGATCAGCTTTCAATGTTTTTTGAGATGCAGGGCGCAATGGTCGGATTGATTTTCACCGCGAGTAATCTATACATCTGGCTTTCCATGAAACGTATCTCGGGAATCGAATCGCTGAAGATACTCGGAATTCCCAGCACCGCGATTGTGAAAGTCGGGTTCGCAGTCATCCTGCTGGGCAATGCGATTTGGATGACCCCGCACGGTTTTTCCGCCACGCAGGCCACCGCGACAGAGGCCCTGGAGTTGCCGTCCGATTGGGGTTTCCTGGCGTTGATGCCGGCCAAAAACACAGCAGCGGGATTGATTGTCTTCGTGACAATCATCAATTACATTATCTATAATCGCGCGATCCGGCGCGGGACCATCCAGTGGGGAAAAATCGATTTCATGTCCCAGTTCATCCTGATCTTCCTGGCCTTTT
>Ga0210139_1000179_pt1 | contig 12143 bp, 13 predicted proteins | sample Browns_TuleB_D2_FD_184855 | JGI IMG/M metagenome (GOLD analysis project Ga0210139, IMG submission 184855) | Wetland microbial communities from San Francisco Bay, California, USA, that impact long-term carbon sequestration - Browns_TuleB_D2 (SPAdes) | ecosystem: Environmental > Aquatic > Marine >... | reverse complement strand
CCCAAATGGATTAAAAACAATGCTGGATGGTGGGCAGCTGGTTCAATTGATGATACCTCCTTCATTCAAGGAATCCAATTCTTGATTAAAGAAGGAATTATCCGTCTCTAAAGTTTGAATGTGTGAAATGCAATATGAAAATCGTTCAGGGTATATGAATATGGATTTTGAGAAATTATGTTCATAATGGCATTGTGCTGAAATTTTAAAATTCGAAACTTAATTTTTAATTCTATAGGTATTACAAATTCCTAACAAATTATCAATAATATTTTTTTAAAAAGGACAGGTTTAGGTCTAATTAGACCTAACTCCTTCCTTCGTATATGGCACGATACACATCGCAATCTGGTTTTTGTAAATCTTGATAAAAAGATTCACTATTCATTTGATCATGTAATTCATTCATTTATTGTGAACCATCTGTAATTTTAAATTTCATCACGGTTATATTGCATCTGATTATGGTTGTAATTTTGAAAAACCCAACTTTGAAATAATCATTATTTTATAAATTCCTTATGACAATTGCTTATGTTTTGATTAATTGTGAATTAGGTGCAGAAGAATTAATTATGGAAAAATTAAAGGAAATAGAACAAGCTAAAGAAGTGTTTGGAACTATTGGGACTCATGATCTGATGGTAAAATTGGATGCTGAAAATTTTGAAAAAATCAGAGAAATAGTATCAAAAAATGTACAAAAAATAGAAAAAATAAGAACCATTTCAACACTAATCAAGAAAGATAATTAAGCAAATATGATTGTGATTTAAATGCCAAACGAAAAAAATGAAATTGAAAAATTAATTGATACTATGATAGCCAACGGTGATGAATTAGTCCGACACCTAAAAACTGTTTTACCTGATTCATTATCCGAATCTATGATGATGTTTCATGAATCAAATGTGGCAAATCTTAAAAAAATTAAAGCGTTTTTAAATAAATAGAATTCTGCAAATTTGTACTATATGCTTTTTAATGAATAGATAGTTTTACCACTATGGTCAGGTTTCGAACAATTTCAATATCTGTCAAGAAAAAAACAGGTGATACTTTTGATGCTATCTTGGGCTGTCCTAAAAAAATGATGCCCGATGCTAAGATTGGAGGTGATGGTTGGTGGTCCTTTTCGACCCCTAGGGGTGGTGCAAAATTAAAATTTCAGGAGAACAAATCTTTGGGAATTCTAGATCATGTATTTATTGATGCAGAAGCTGCATGGAACAATTCAATGCGCGTGATTTCCAAGGGTGAAGAATCTGAAATAATTATTACGGTTACAAAACCACATGAACTCACTGACGAACAATTTAATGAAAGAATGTTGGAAATGGAACAGGCTCTTGGCAATATGAAGAAAATAATTGAACTTGATTCTTAGCTTGTAAATTTCCTTTATATCCTAAATTTTTCATTAATCTTTAAAAATTAGGGGCAGTTTAAAAAACTCAAGTTAAAGTTAAATACAAATTTTGCAACAATAAAAGGATCTAAATGCCATATGAGGAAATATATTTTCAACGACTTGAGGATGACATCGAAAGTAGTTATGTCTCTAAATCTCGCAAAAAAATATTGACTACGAAGGATATGGTTGATTAGTCTTTATCTGAATTTTTATTTTTATCCTGACCTGCCATGTCTTCCGGATTTATTTTGTTGTCCCAATCTCCCTTGACTCCTCTAATTAATGATATAATTCCAACTGTTATCAAAACCAAAACAAATCCGAAAAATATGCTTTGATCAAAAATTATAGTCGAGCAATCGACTTCTATAGGTTCTTGATTTTCAAAATATTTATGACATCTATCAAATTCATTTGTTTCAATTAATCCTGTTTGATAATCATGTCCAAATAATCCCAAAACTAAAAAACCTAAAAAAGGCAAAATAATTCCTATTATGATAAAACGCATATCGCTCATGAATTTATTTTTATAGCATACTATTTACATTTTAATTTATACAAACTATTATTTCTCTAGAATGGATTTAAGATTTTCCAACGATGTTTGATAAAATGATCCCATGTCTGACAAAAATTCTTTGAATTCCTTTTTGGACATTTTGGTACTATTTAGATATGATTGCCAAGTTATCTGAGATAATTTTTTGTTTTTTGATTTTATTGAAATTGTTGCAATATATGCTCTCAATGGCAATCCCTCTGTTGCAATATATGTAAAATACTCTCCATTTTTCCAACTAATAACATGTTCTTCCACCATACTTCCACTTTCAAATGTAATTTTTCTTATGACTCCTACCCCTCTTTTTTTATTAGATAGATAGGTTGTTTTTTTAACATTTGACACCCATGATGATAAACCCGTTATGTTGCTGAGTTTAACCCAAACTTTTTCTTTTGGGGCTCTAATTGTAATTGTCTTCTTTATTGTATCTGTGTGAAACTTTTTCATTATATTTTTCATTGCTATTTTTTTCCCTTTTTATCCTGATGTTAAATTCTTTTTCTCTAACACATTTAATCTCCAAGACTCAATTATAGTATATGGTATTTGGATGGGGTAAAAAAAAAGAAGATCTTGAATCCAAAGATCCTAATCTATTAAACCAGATTCAATTATCCGATATTCCAAAAATAATTCAAAAAATACTTGAATTACGACAATCTCAGACACTATCTGATATTAAATCACTTAGAAATAACACTGAACCATTAATTAGAGAGTTGATTATGATTGGAGCCACACTAGAGAAAGATGATCTGCAGGTTGATGAAATAGATAAGCATCTTAGGATTATTGTGGTTAGAGGCAAGCAACAAGTAATTGATATGATAAAAAAAGATGCAATATCTCTACCGGATATTGTGTCATATGATGATGCTGAAAACCTTGATTTAATACTTCATCAAATGCTAAAGAAAATTGGTGATGTTTTGGGACGTCAGACAAGAGTTATACATATTTTTGCCAAAAAATACGCTGAAAAACTAAAAGAGATTCTTATCCAAATGAATTCAAATTATACTGAAATCCAGAAACTACTAAAAAAATACAATCAGACAAAATCCGAACACGATGAAATCTTACAAACTCTGAAAGAAATTGATGACGTAAAAATCAATCTTGACAAACAGGAACAAAAAATTACAGAGATTCATCTTTTTATTGATTCTCTCAACCAGAAAATAATTTCCTTTGAGGATATTATTAAAAAAATAAAAACTTCAGATAAATATTTGAAATATTTAGATTTGAAACAAACCTTGAATACATTTGAAAACAAAAAAAATCAAATAAAAAATGAAATTGATTCTCAGTTTACAAAAATCTCACGACCGTTAAGTCGTTATGAATATATTTCATCGGATAAAGAGCAAAAAAACTTACTAAATAAATTAATTCACGATCCATTTGATGTACTTTTTCTAAAGAACAAGGATTCAATCATAACAATTTTAGAAAATATTCGGAAGGGAATTTCTTCAGGTTCAATATCTGTTAAAGATTTTGAAAAATCATCTTTTCAAATTACAGAAACAGAAGAAGCACTAGACGGATTTATTCATCAAGTTGATGATTTCATGAAACAAAGAAGCCGCATCCAAGATCAAATTAATGCCCTAGAATCAGAAGAATTATCAATGTATGCCAAAAATTTGGATGTATCTCTATCTGATAAAAAAAATTCTGAATTAAAAATTAAAACAATCATGGACGAGATAAATTTGGAGCATCAGCTTTTACCTAAATTGATATTTAAAATTGAAGGCAAACTTCAACAGTTTTCTAATATTAAATATGTAATTGCTAATTGAATTTTATTTGATTTTTTTTGATATTGTAAACTTTGTAAAAACTTTCTGTTATAATTAATTTAGAAAATATTAAAGGAGTTAATATTCTAAAGATAGGATTCCCCATTAGATTCGCTATCTATGCCTTCTTGTATTCTTGCAAGAACCAGTTTGACATACATCTCCGATGCCGTAAAGTTATCGATTGGTTTTTGTGCCTTCAAAGTTTGTATTTCCTGACTTTTTTTATCACCTGACATCAAAGAATCTGTAGTGGTCATGAATGAAATTGTTTTCTAGTAATATGAACTCGTGTCTGTCAAGAATGTACAGACACTATTTGAGTGATTTATTGAGCACAATTTTTTGAGATAAATACGAATCTAATTTATTTAGTTTCCACATTAGATATGCTGAATGTTATTTAAAAGAGAAAAATTTGAAAGACACGTTTCTTTAAAAAAAGTGGTTCTTGATAGCATATTGTCTTATTGTCAAATGAAACATCCCAATGAAGGAATTCTAATTCTAAAAGGTAAATCAAAACAAGGCAATATTTTAGTCGAAGGGCTTGTAATACCGCCTTTTAATTTTTCAGGCCCTTCATCTGCTGGTTTCCCACATTCCTTTTTACCCTTTGATATGAGTTATGTGGGAAGTGTTCATTCTCATCCAAGTGGTTCTGCAAATCCTTCTGTTACAGATCTTCATAATTTTTTTGGATTGGTATCATTAATCGTACAATCCCCATATCATGATGATGATATTTTTGCTTGGGATAGTAATGGTAATCCCATAAAATTAACAATTGTCTAAGTCTGCAAATTGTTGATTCCTTAGAAAGAAAAAAAACTGCCAAAACTTTATAAGGATTTTGAGTGTAGTGACACTATTGTTTAGTTATAAAACGTATTTGATATTCCTATTTGCCTCCCTGGCAATAAGTATTGGGTTGCAACTGTTACTTCCATTTCCATGGGGTCTTGGAGCTGCATTGGCGATTTTTATTGCATTCCCTATGCTACTACGAAAACGTTACATGAGCAGAATGCGTGGATATGGAGATTCTGGAAGTGGCGGGGGTTTCTTTGGCATGAATTCTGGAGGGAGTGGCATACGCTATGTTTGTCTTGTATGTAATCACAAACATAAAGGTGGAACTTGCCCACGATGCGGTTCCAAAACTCAAAGAGCTGATTTTTAGCCAAAACATGTCACTAGATGAGATTAAGAAAAAAGTAATTTTTCACAACTCCATAGATGTTTGGATTGCAGCATGCACTGAAAAAAAGGTGTCATGGTCCAATCCAGATAGCTATAAAAAATTTATTTCTTATTTGTTAAAAAATAATCTGAATTTAAAGGCCTTTTCCTTATGCGCCCATGAGGCTGGGGCAACCGAACAAGAGAAAACCAAATTTGCAGACTTGTTGGCTGAATCAAAGGATCCAAATGCAGCTACATACACAATCAAACTAAATGATTCTGCATTAGGTATAATTAGAAAATTTGATTTTAAAAATTAACTATCTTTTGAGTTTTGGGTTTACAATAACATCTAGTGTATTTCCTATGAACACAAACGCAAGTCCTGTCAACGCAATCATGACCCCTGGAGGAATTATCCACCACCATAACCCTCTTGCCGCTGCACCATAAATATTGGCATCATGCAAAATTTGTCCCCAGGTTGGAAAGGAAGGATCACCCAAACCTAAGAAGCTAAGTCCTGCCTCTGTAGTAATAGCCGTTGGAACTGATATTGCAATACTTGCAAATGCGTATGGAAGTAGTTGTGGTAAAATATGGCGTAAAACAATTTTTGAATTTGTTTGACCCATCATCCTTGCTGCTTCTACATATCTTCTTGTTTTGATTTGCAATGCCATGCTTCTTGAAATTTTAGCTACTCCTACCCAACCAAATAATGTCAAAAATCCAACCATTACAAAAATACTGTTGCTTAGTGTGACTGATAGAATTATCAAAAATGGTAATGCAGGAAGGGCATAAATGATATCATTAAATCTCATCATGGTCTCATCTGTTTTTTTTCCTCTAAAACCTGCATATGCACCATAAAGTAAGCCAATTACCACTGATGCAATTGCAACAACCAAGCCTATGAATAGTGCCAAGGGTGTTCCCCACAGCAAACCTACTGCCAAATCTCTTCTCAACTCGTCAGTTCCCATAATTCCAAAAATTTTGCCCCCTATGATTAATCTGGAATTTAATATTTGGTCATCTGGTAATTCTTTGTTTGATATGTCTGATTTTACTCCGTATAGTTTTATTATAAAGATATAATTTCCTTTTAGTGGCTGATGGATATTTGTTTTTGAGAAAATTATTTCTTCAGGAGTTATGTAGTCTAGTGGAAATAAAAAATTGTTTGATTGTAATTCTAGGTTTTTTTTAATCAATTCTTCAGTGGAAAATATTTTTTCATTGTAAATTGAATCTGAATTTGAAAATGGCAGGGAATTTGAAAATAATTTTAATTCTATTCCGTCTGGACGTACGACCGATATTTGTAATAGAGGCGAACCGGAATATTTTGCAGCAAATTCATAAATGAAATCATTTGGAAAGTCATCATATTCAAAATTTACTCCAAATTGATGAGATACAAGAGTAATGTTACCTGATGTATCATAATTGATATGAGGCGTGTTGAGAATTTGATGTTCTGGAATCTTTTCACTAGAAAATAGATTTATCCAACCTGGTTGCGCAACCTTAGGATATGAAATCCACTTATCTGGATTGTTCCATCCTTTAAAGGTCTCTACTGGAATTATTACCACAGCAATAATGGATATTATGATTAAAATTAATAAAATAGAAATACCTGCAATACCAATTTTACTTTTGATAAATTCATTTTTAATTTCTTGAGTGGTGTTGCTCATTTTTATCATTCTATGTTATCATACTGCTTGCGCTGATTTTATCATAAAGTCTTCTAAAAATCCAGCTGCTAATAATAATAACATTACAATACCAATACAAATCAAACTTGGTTTAATTTGTAATTTTAGTGTGGATTTTATCTGAGATTTTGCGTTTTTAATTATGGTATAGATCAAATGAAAACTGTATGATAGTGCAATGGAGTATGCAATTAATTCAATTATTCCAAAAGGAGATAAAAATAAAATTGATAGAGGTTGAATTTCTGATAATCCTGGAATTGTAGATATTATTGCTGCAAACCCAAATCCGGTTGACCATGCTATGTATAATCCCCATATTGTGCCAAATCCTGGAATGAACATTGGCAATGTCGAAATAAAATTATTCACAAAAATTCCAATTCCATCGGTATCTTCCATCACTGTTAAGAACTCATTGCTAAAATTATTTGCCTCTTCGTAGCTGACTTTGGACATTGCTCCAATCTGAAACGATAATGAGAACAAACTTAGGAAAATAACAAATAAAATCATTCTGAATTTGAGCATGATTTTATGTATTATGTGAATATTTGAAAGTATTGGCTTTTTTTATAACGAATTAATTTGATTATGTTTTTTAATTCTCTTTTGGAAATATGTTTTTTGATGATTATTAAATAATTTTGTATATTGATTTTAGCAAAATTAATTTGTTTTTTATAATTTCATGCATTTATCATAATCCTCTTGTTGTGGGTATTTATTGAAATTATTGATAATCTATTTTTTAATTTGATGCATTCCTATGATTCTGTTATACTTTATCTTGAAATTTTTTATTCAAATTGTATGAAATACAACACATTCTTTATTTTGTCTCATTTTAGGTGTAATCTGTTCGTAATAATTGAAGATTTTAAAATAAACATCCTATTTTTAGTCATGCAAAAATCTACCATGTTCAATTATTGATTTGTAAGGGTATAATTTTCCCCATTTTTATTTAAAATTCTTTCTGAATCATTGTCTTCTTATATGGGTTATCTAATTTATGTAAATTTACACGATCATTTCATAAAATTTACTATAATGATCCTAGTTAATAAGTAAGATACACGTATGTAACCATGTGGTAGAATATCTGGATATTCTGCGAAAAAGGAATTTTGTATTTTTTCCAATCCTAGCGTTGACTTTAATCTTTTGTATCTCTTCAATTTTATATCCTATTGAAATTGCACAGGCAGATAATGTTATTGCAAGATCGAATACAATTTCGTTTGATATCTCAAACGCCGGAACGGCTTCATGGAAGCTAGTGCAAACCAGTGCTAATCAACCTGGAGGTGATCTTGTTGATGGATGTAATGCAATAATATCTCCTGTTTTGGTTACAATTAATGTCCCTCAAGGTTTAACAGTAAATGTAAATCCTTCCGATCAAGGGCCTTCTCCTAACATCATCAAGTTCACATCTTGCAGTAATAATTTATACAAATCTGCATCATTTACAGCGTCTTCCCCAGGCAACTATGTTGTTACGGTGAGTGCCACAAATGAATTCCCTTTAACTGGTTCTAGTTATCAGACTACTCCCGGAACCGTGAAGGTTGCTGTGACAGGAGTGAATCCTGCAAAACCCACTTCAATGGAACTATCTGTTTTCTCTGATGGATTTCCTGGAAATTCTGTGAGTGTGATAGGAAAAATTATGGATAATAACGGTGTGGGGATAGCTGGTCTTCCTATTGCATTTAATGTGGATAATGCAAATCTTGTAAATGGTTTTCCTTCAACAGTTTCTTCTGGAGTTACTATAACTGATAACAACAATCTGAGCATTTCATCAAATAATTTACTAATACATCCAGATACAACAATTACCAACCCATCATTTTATCAAGCAGATATCACTTTTACAGGACTTACAGCAGGGGGTGAATTTGAGTTTGTACTTACACCTGTGAGTAATTCTCTTACACCAAATACTTTGAAGGTAACTGCTCCAACTGATGGTGGGTTGACAATTCCTCTTTTCTTCGGTGGCGGAGATTTGATAAAAGAGATAAAAATCACAAAAATTCCAAGTACGACTGCAAATATTTCTAATATTGTAACCAGAAATACTGCTGGGGATATTGTACATGATATTTCCTTTTCAGGTTCCCTTGCATCTGGTGTAAAAACAATAACTGAAGATCCTGGACGTTTCTCTTCAGTTGGTACATTGAAAGACTCTGGTGCATTTGTTGTGACAGCAAACTATGATGGATCAATTTCAGGATATTCTGCTTCTAGCGCAACTTCGACTGAATTCAACACTCAATCTGGAGTTGGAGGTACTGCTACCATAACTGCAGATTCTGGAATGGGCATTGTGGCAGTAATTTGTGGGTCTGATGTTGATAACGACTTTCTCTGTGATAATTGGGAAGGGGCTGGAACAGGAGCTGGAATTCCATTCATGGTTACAAATTATGTTACCGGCACATCAACGACATATCTGTACAAATTAGCTGGTTCTGATAAGACGATAAAGGACATTTATGTGGAATCTGATTTCATGAGTGGCCATGGTCCCAATCCTAATTCTATTCTAGATGTAAAAAATTTATTTGCAACTAAGAGCATTATTCTCCATCATACTACAGACCAAGTGATTCCTCATTCTTCCTTCACTTCACTTTGGGGCGATAATAATATGGTAATTGGTGATGACTTTAACAGTCTCAAGATGGCATATTTTGGAAGTGCTAGTGAGCATCCTGCATTGGGTGGAACTGAGACAGTCACTTGTCCATCGTGTTCTGACTCTAATCTATCTTCACATTCAGTCTTAATTTCTGGTATAACATTACAAACTCCCTCTACACCTTTGACAAATGGTGATACTAGTGGTAAAGTTATAGTTAAAGCAACTGTTACGCTTGCAACCACCCCTACCGCAGTGGTACATGTAGGTACACCAAGTGTTGCAGGAACTGATGCAAAAATAAAAATTGGAACATTGACTGCATCCAGTGTTGCAGTTACTGGTTCAACTGCTGTAAAGACATTTACTATTACCATTCCATTTAGCACCACCGATCCTACTGTCTCTTTAGTGAATCTTGGAACAATAACTATTCCATTTACGACTAGGGCTACTACTGATCCGGCATCCTCCCTCGTCTCAACTACTGGGACTACCGTTGCGACAGCTGGTAGTCCAAGAATAAATACCAGTTTGATTGATGCAATTTCACAGGCAGTACATTATATTCCCTGGATTCATACAATCGGTTCATCAGCTTCTGCATGTGGTCCGTCTGGACAATCTGAATTGCCAGGAAATGATGGTGTGGTCTCTTTAGGTTGTAATTTTGCCGTTGCTGAAAGTGGATTTGCTTATCCTTCCGGTGATACAAGAAAAGCCACAGTAGGAGATAGGAATCAACAAGCAGGAACTTTCTTGCATGAACTTGCTCATAATATGGGTCTGAACCACGGAGGTCCACAAAAACTCCAGGTAGCAACAACTCAGGTAAATCCAGATGGAACTAGTACAACCTTTGCAGCAGGTACATCTCCTGCAGATTCTACCGTAAACTGCAAGCCACAATATACGAGTGTAATGTCATATACGCGACAATTTCCAAGCTATCTCTCCTCTGTATCTGAATGGATTCTTAATTTGTCAAGCGGGGATCATTCTTCACTAAAAGAGTCGGCTCTCGTTGAAACAAAGCCTGTGACTGGTAGCTCAGCAACTTTGGTTTGGGGTACTCCGCAATCATCTCCAACTACTCTATACAAAAAAGGTCCTACGGGTGTTGGATTGGATTGGAATAACAGTGGTGGGGCACCATCGGGTACTGTATCTGCAGATGTAAATAATCTTGGAATTAGTGGTTGTAATACTGCATCAATTAGTACCGCAAATTCTTATGATTGGAATGATTGGGCCAATTTGGACTTTAATTTAAGAAAGGCTACAGGAGGACAACTTGATGGATTACTTGGAGAAGAAACCCCTGAAGTTGTTAAACAAGCAACTATATTTTCGTCAAAATTCGATGGCTTTTACAATCCTCCTCCATATGATGATGCTTCACTAAATTTTGCAAATGCAGGTTCTTCTGTTCCACTAAAAATACAAATCCTTAGTCAGTCAGGAGACACACTTGCTTTTGCGAAACTCCGTGGACAATACAGCATTGATTCAAATACCTACAATAAAATTATCTGTAAAAATAATTCCAACAAAGATACTTTCGTATGGAAGGATACATTTAGTCAATGTAATTGGGATCTTCCAAATAAAATTCCAGTGGGAACCAAAGTCTATGTAAAAGTATGGCTAAATACTGAGGGCGGCACCCCCTCAGAAATATTGCTAGTTGATCAATCGCCACCCGTGGGTGTTTCTCCATTCCCCTACAAAGATCAAAACGGTAATACTGTGACAAACTATATCACAATCAAGTGAGTTTTTTATGGAAAAAAATAAAACAACTCCTTTGCTCTTCTCATTGTTTGCGCTGGTTTTGTTTTGTGTTATAATTCCAGTACAATCAGGCTTTGCAGCGACACTGACAATTACAGGTCTTGAAGCAGGAAATCATGTTATTGATTTCAGGAATATTGGTGTCACAAATGATTTAACGCCAACAATCTATACTGACAAACCACAATATCTCGCATATGATAACGGAATTCTTACAGTGATAGACCACAACGCCAATGTGGACACTACTAGTATTGAAACGGTTAATGCTATGGTTGGTACCACGATAGTTCCTCTCTTAGAAACAGGTGTCAACACTGGAATATTTTCTGGATCTTTTATTTCAAGTGGTTCTTCCATCACTTATGATCCATCAAATCCTCCTGATGCAGCTAGGGCTAGAATAAATCTTGATTTGGCTACTTCGGGAGATGTGACAATTAGTGATGTTATATTGCCCGATACTGGAATTGGATGTACGGATGGTAACGAACCTGTTACTCATGGGGTAAACATCTCTTTATCAAATGGTGCATCATTGGCAAGTGTTAATTCAGTTACAATTTCATATGCAAATGCAGTGTTGCTGGGAAACAATCCTGAGAATTTAAAAATGTATTATCAAAGTGATCCAAATTTTTCTTTTACAAAAGTAACGGAATTGTTTATTCCCGGTGCAAATGAAAATGCGCTTGATGCTAATGCTTTTACTATAAGTACTGATTCTTCAATATCTGCATTTGCAGGTTATGGAGGACCAATCGGTGAAGGAACGTATGTCCCAACACTTGAGCTTGGTTGTTCAGGGGGTGGCGGGGGAGGAATTTCAAGAGCTGGATTGGTTGTTCAAGCTTTGGGCGCACTTGCAATTGCCGGTGGTTCAAATTCAAACGAGCCTCCAACTTTGGGATTAGGTCAAAACCAAAAAAGAATTGTAAATGATGGTTTTTCATTTAATGATAATCCAATTGATGTGCTGCAATAC
>Ga0210139_1000172_pt1 | contig 12344 bp, 9 predicted proteins | sample Browns_TuleB_D2_FD_184855 | JGI IMG/M metagenome (GOLD analysis project Ga0210139, IMG submission 184855) | Wetland microbial communities from San Francisco Bay, California, USA, that impact long-term carbon sequestration - Browns_TuleB_D2 (SPAdes) | ecosystem: Environmental > Aquatic > Marine >... | reverse complement strand
ATGTGGACGGGATGCTTCCAGCAGGCTCATCCATTGCCATCTGTAATGTCCGCGGTTGAGTTCGAGATCAAGAGCCCGCCGGAGGCGGGCGTTACAAACGGCGGGACAATTTCTCCAAAATCAGATCGGCGATTTTTTCATGCGCCAAACCAAAGCCGTGACCGCCTTTCAGCATTTCGATGTCATCTGTCGCGACAATCATTTTCTGACTCAACCTGCGGCAAAGAGACTGCTTTTCAAGATTGCCGCCAATGCATAGAAGCGGTGTCGACTGAATTTTTTGGATCTCCGGCATCAATCGGGATCCCGGACCCCGTGGCTCCAACGATGGTGTTATATCAAAGTCAATGCTGGTGGAAGGGCCAATCAGCGCCACGCCACGAACCTTGCGAAAAGCTTCATCAGGCAAACGGTTCAACAGAAAGGGCAAAACGTCTGCGCCGTAGGAGTACCCGATCAAAATTACATCTGATTTTTTCCACGTGGAAGTGTATTCCAAAATCATACGCCCCAGATCCCTGCCTGCATCTACAGGATCGGGAGCCCTCCAAAAATATCGCAAAGAATCAATTCCGACACTGGCAATTCCTTTCGTCTGATAGTAGTGGCTCATTTCATCTTCCATTTCTCCCCATCCACCATCACCAGAATAAAAGATGGCAAGCATCGGGCTTTCCTTTCCCCCTTCATATTCAATGAGCGGAAGATCAGGGAGTCTCGGCTTCCGGATTGGCGGTACCGACGTCGCCGCTATCGTTGATAGTTGCTGCATCCAATCTTTTTCTGCCTTAACGACGCGAGCTTCCGGAACACGCTGCAAAAACGCAGCGGTCACTTCGCTGCTGCAAGATTCTCCAACGCCTTCCAATACAGTCCACGTGCCGCCCATTTTCAGCTGCGCGCCGACGCTAAATAACTTGTCCCCTTCGCAAGTATGCTCCGGAGCGATCGGGAAATCCGGGCAAAAACCGATGCTCATTGCCCCGGCAAAAATTCCTGGGGCTTCTGCCTGCGCCATCAGCACAAGACTACCGCCTTCCCGATACCCCATAAGATAGGCGTGGCTGTATTCCTTCCTTTTCGTCCGCTTTTGTAAAATTTTGCCAAACTGGTCCAGGTCGGATGCCGGACAAACCCGTGGTCCTTTCCTATCCTGCTTTAAATACTCTTGCAGATCCAATCCACCAACCAGTGCCTGTTGTCCGGATAGCGTAACGGCAATCTTATCCACAGATTCGTTCCAACCATCCTTTCCGGAAACCAGAATAATGACCGAAGAAGCCTTTTCCGCTTTTCCAAAAATCCGCATGCTCCCAATATGTTCTACAGGAAACACCTCAGCATTCAACAAAAGCGGAATAGCTAGAAACAGAAGAGCCAGGAAGAATGAAACTTCTTTCTTCTCTGCGCTCTCGACCGTGAAAACAAAGTGATTCATGGCTGTAAAAACGCGACCCTTCCAACCTGAGTCGCCCAGTCGGTCGCAGATTTTACGTACTCGCTGAACAGCCAAACACTGCTATCGGAGGGATCCAGAGCTATCCCATTAAAATCACCCCAGGGATCGAGTCCGTTCGGATTTGGATCCCGGTAATTCGCGCGTCCGGCATGAAGACGATGCGCGCTTTGTAACGTGCCTGGAGGATCAGTGACTTTGCGGCCCGTGAAATAGATTCCGGCAAATTCGGAAGGACTGCAACGATTAAAAATTAGAGTTACGTTGCCGGAGGTATCCGCCATAACGTCAGGAAAGAAATAATACTTTCCATCTGCTCCATAGGTGATTTCCTGAACAACATTTCCTGTTTTACTAATTTCGTAGAAGCGAATCGCGGAAACGGTTCCCGAGCCCCAGTTGAATGCCAGAGCCTGAGCAGTAAACAGCGAACCGTTGCGAAACACAGCGCTCGTCAGACCGGAATCATTGGTGGAAATGCGCGGACCTCCTCCCTTTTGAACGGCGTTCGGAGGAATCAGGTAAGGCGAAACAGGAACACCGGTCAAGGTCAAAATGGGTTTCGCCGAAACCCGGTTCGACACTTTCCATAGTGAGAACAGATCGCCTTTTGACTCGTGTGTGTTTGCGAGGTAGCCAACCGGCGTGTTGCCGAAGCAATGTGCGGGTTGAATGTTCTTTGCAGGAACGCCTGTTGCGTCGATCATGTTCCAGAAATCAAACCACTGGATCGCTCCGAATGAGTAAAGCTGTTTTTTGGGAATCACTCGAATTTTGCCGTATACAAATTTTCCGCCCGCAGCAAACATGTTTCCAGTTAAGTAAAGGGCCGCGGGATCCAGACCGATCCCGGGAAAATCGGCAGTGATCTGAGCGCGATGTTTTCCGTTCAACTGCATGTCCAGTTCGTAAAAGGCCCATTGTCCCAGCGGGTCTGAGTTGCGGGAGATGGCCAGGAAGTACCAGGATCTGCCGTCACGGACACGGATTGCATCGCACAAAATTAGATAATGGCCGGAATATTGATCGTAGATCAGTCGTGGATCAAAGAAAGCGGAACTGCCGGCGTCCGGTAAATTCCCGAACCAGATCTTCATTGCAGTCTGAAAAAGGCGTGTACCGTTTTTTGAGTAGATTGCGAATATTCGATTGACCGCGATGATGACGTGCCCGGGACCTACTGCAATTGTGGGATCTGGCGGGGAGAAATCCGTTTGTGCCATTCCTGGAAATTTCGAAAGTACCGTGGGTGTCGAAGAAACAGATCCGCTCGAAGTTTCTTGCTGGATAGAATGCTGTGGCCATCGAGTGAGCGCCGGAGTCAGTAACGACTCTTTTATCTTGGGATCGATTCGATGTTCCGCGATCGATTCTTCTTCGGGATTCTCCGGCTCCTCTTGACGAATGTCGTGAACCTGCGCAAACACGGGAAAAACGTTGGCAGGCCCTGCAGCTTTGTGCAAGGAAGTGTCGCTCCAGCAAACGGAACCTCCCAGGATTCCAAAGACTGCTATGAAATATCGTATTTTTGGCATTTGTTATCGCCCACTTTACCAGCGTGCCCCTGAGTTCTCCCCGCAGGTTGCGAACGACATATCAATATTGATGCCACTCTTTTCACGACGACCGAAAATCTTCGCTTGTGGCGGAACTCCTCACAAGTTGTTTCGATATTCCGCAACATGGGAAAGCCTGTCGACGACGCAATGGTTGGCAAGCGACTTGCGATACGAAAGAATGTGCGAAAATTCGCTTTCATTCTTTTGGCACTTGTTGTATCGAATGCGCATTACCTCTTGGCGGAAATGGTCGTACCCTATCCGCGGTTCGGCGATCTTCATATATACCAACCTGCCGGCCACCCATTAGAATTCCTGATCCTTGTCTCGGGAGACGGGGGATGGACAAAAGCTGCGCCGGTCGTTGCGGACGCCCTGTCAAAGGAAGGTTCGTTCGTAGCCGGTATTGAAATCAAGAAGTACATTCACGGTGTAAAACGAACCCCGGGCTGTATTTCCGTTGCGCAAGATTTTCAGGAACTGGCCGAATACATCAAAACAAAATACGATCTAAAGAATTCTAAGCCTGTTTTGATCGGGTACTCATCCGGCGCAACGCTGGTATACGCTGCCCTTGCACAAGCTTCACCCGGCCAATTTACCGGCGCCCTGAGTTTCGGGTTCTGCGCCGATTTTGAGCCGGCATTATCCTTTTGCAAAGGCAATGGACTTGAGTATTCGAAAGGTCCGGTGCCGAATAGCGTGCTCCTGCAGCCGTCCGGAAACATTCAAGACCCGTGGGTCACATTTATGGGTTCTATAGATGAGGTCTGCAATCCTCAAGAAACCGAAATTTTTACTCGACAGGTTTCCACCGGAGAGTTTGTGCTAATTCCAAAAGCCGGGCATGGCTTTGCGCATCTGGCAGGATGGATGCCCGAATTTCACAGAGTCTGGCCCCGCTTCCACCAAGGTATGTCCCCGTAAAACGGGCTATTCGCTTTGTAGGGGCGCGATTTCTAGTGCCCTGCACTACAGTTGACACCGCGAGCAGGGCGCCTGGAGTGGCGCCCCTACCGAGCGCCTTCCGCCACTGTAGTAGACTATTACCCTGTAACACAGGATTGTTATGTGCGTTGTGATGTCACCATTTTTTTGCTTCGCGTTTCCCCAACTGGAGGTTTCATGTTAAAGCCGGGAACAAAAGCGCCATCGTTTGAATTGGTGTCGGATGAAGGAAAGAAAGTTTCGTTAAAAGATTTTTCAGGCAAGAAAATCGTGCTGTACTTTTACCCGAAGGACAACACGCCGGGATGCACAAAAGAAGCCTGCAGTTTTTCAGAAAACAATAAGCGATTGCAAAAAGCCGGCGCGGTGGTAATCGGTGTCAGTGCCGATTCGGTTGCATCGCACCAGAATTTCAAAAACAAATACAAGCTCGGATTCCCGTTGTTAAGCGACCCGGACAAACAAGTGATTCAGAAGTACGGTGTATGGCAGGAGAAAAGCATGTACGGCAGGAAATTCATGGGCATTGTCCGCGCAACGTTTATCATCGACGAAAAGGGAAAAATCGCCCATGTCTTCCCCAAAGTTAAAGTGGACGGCCACACCGAAGAAGTGCTGAAGCTTTTGTAACGCGTTTGTTATGCGACGCCTGGTGAGATTGTAGGGGCGCGATTCATCGCGCCCTGCGCACCCCGTTGTCTGGATATGCAGGGCGCGATGAATCGCGCCCCTACTGACCCGGGCGGAGCTACAAAGCGTTCAGCAGCTTAAAAGGATCTTCTGCGCCGTTGATTAGCTCTGCGAGTGTCTTAGCGCCGGCAACATCCTTCATTTCCAATTTGAAAAAAACGATCCGGTGCATGGTAGAGATTTTGGCGCCTGTTGATAAGGTCGTCCAACCCTCCCAGCTCGCAAACAAACCCTTGATCTTCAGTTGACGCGCCCACATTCGCCAACCGGAGGGCGGGCTCCCATTTTGCCCTGGAATCCACAAGTATGCGTCGCCGGGAGTCAAACCTCCGGATGCATATTCGACCAGCAGTAGAGTTCCCTTTTTGTCATCATTCACGATGCTGCGAGTTGCGCCTGAATCAAAAAGCTTCACCACCGGATTCAGCCAGAAGGAGTCGTTGATCCACATTTCGTAAGCCTTTTGGACAAATCTTTCAGCCACTGCCCCATGAACTTCGGATCCGTTTTCCCAGACGCGTCCTGTGCGTCCGTGGATCCGGAGCAACACCGTTCGTTTACCCCATTGAACTCGATCGTAATTGCGACGGCGGTCCCACAGGTGATGATGACCCAGAAATGTGAATTGAACGGCGCCCGTTCCTTTCCAGGCAGACCAATTCACCGAACGCAGCATTTCTTCAGCCACTCGATCCGCTTCGGGACCTCGAATGCCGTCCGGGCGTGTCTTACTCAGAAATGCCCACACGACGCACGCAATGGAAATGAAAACGACGCCGGAAATTACAAGCCGGCGCAGTAGACGCCGCCATGTGAACCCAGGAGAGCTCATGAATAGACATTGTAACGTATGAAAACGTCTTATTTGACCCACATATCTAGATCTGAAAAAATAGAAGTTGAAGGAAGGAGGAAACCAACATGGCAGTCAAACACATACCGGAGGGATATCATTCCGTTACGCCCTACTTAATTGGTCCCGGCGCTTCGAAAGTGCTCGATTTCGTGAAGGCCACTTTCGATGCTGAGGAAACGTTGCGCATGCCGGGCCCAAATGGAACCATCGGCCATGCAGAGTTTCGTATAGGCGACTCCTATTTAATGATCAGTGACGGTGGTGAAATGTATCCTCCCATGCCCTGTACTTTGTATGTGTATGTGGAAGACATTGACGCAACCTATCAACGCGCACTCGCAGCCGGTGCAACGACCGTGAAAGAACCGGCTGACCAATTCTACGGTGACCGCACCGCAACCGTAAAGGATCCGTGCGGAAACAACTGGGGAATCGGGACCCACATAGAAGACGTCACGCCTGAAGAACTCGAACGCCGCGCGAAAAAGCAAAAATAAGGGACAGTCAGCGACGTTTCAGTTTCGTATTCAAGCCGCGAAATAGCTCGCGGGTGACCTTTGTGACTCCGACTACGGCTTCATCAAACGCTTTCTGATTGATTTGGGAAGGCTGACGGTACCCGCTGATTTTTCTGACAAACTGAAGAGCCGCATCCTGAAGTTCGGATTCTGTCGGTGCGCCTTTTGGACGCCGTAATTTTCGAATATTTCTACACATAATGTTATTTTACCGTCCGTACCACGTCAGAATCCAACAATTTCACATCGTTGAAACGCAGTTCAAAACAAATCGGGACCGATCCGGGATTAAGCATTGTATCCTTGGTGTCGGCCGCAACCTTTTTTTTGCGGCCTTCGTCTAATGAATAAAACCATGCGCCTTCAATCTGCAATTCTGCTCCTGATGTTTTTTTCTCTCCAGGCATTTGCGGAAGGTCCCCCCACAACGCCCAAACGGACATTTCACGTAAAACCGGTCCAGGAAGAGATCAAGATTGACGGGGCTCTCAACGAAGCCGTCTGGAAGAACCCTCCCACCTTCACCCTCGATTACGAAACGCGACCGGGAGATAATACGCCGGCGTCCGTGAAAACCGAGATATGGATCACTTACAGCAATACTCATCTTTATGTGGGGGCGCGAGCCTACGATCCGAATCCAGAAAACATTCGCGCTCGCCTCACCGATCGCGACCGGGCGTTCCAGGATGATTTTGTCGGAGTGATTCTGGATACATTTGATGACGAACGCCGCGCTTTTGAATTTTTTGTGAACCCGTTTGGTGTGCAAATGGATCTCTTCCAGAGTGATGTAACCGGAAATGAAGACGAATCCTGGGACGCTATCTGGAATTCCGCGGGACGAATTACCGCCCAAGGCTACGAAGTGGAAATGGAAATCCCCTTTTCATCTTTACGCTTTCCTCCGGGTGGCTCATCCCAACGGTGGGGCATCGACGCATTGCGCATTTATCCCCGCGACCAGCGTTACCGCCTGGGCCTCAATGTCTTGCCACGTGGCGGAAATTGTTACCTTTGCTACGAATCGAAACTGGAAGGGTTCTCCGGAATCAAACCGGGCCGCAACATGGAATTCGATCCGACTTTTACCGCACAAGCAACGGATCAACGGGACGATCCGGATCAAGTCTTCACCCGCGATACAAAAGCCGATCCGGGATTGAGCGTGCGGTGGGGAATCACCCCTGGCATCGCATTGAATGGCGCGGTGAATCCGGATTTCTCACAGATTGAAGCGGATGCCGCTCAGCTTACAGTGAATAAAGCTTTTGCAATTTTTTATCCGGAAAAGCGTCCGTTCTTTCTGGAAGGCGCCGATTTCTTTGACACAAAAATCCAGGCCATCTACAGCCGCGATGTTGCCGATCCGTCCTGGGGCGTCAAGCTCACGGGAAAAGAAGGAAAAAGCGCCTTTGGCGCGATCATTGCCCGCGATGATCTGACAAATTTTATTTTCCCGGGAAACGAGAACAGCAGCCTTGGCTCGCTGAAGGAACCCAACACCTCTACCCTTTTGCGATACCGCTATGATCTTGGGTCCGGTTCCACTTTTGGCGGTCTCGTTACAGACCGTGAAGGCACGGACTATCACAATCGCGTGATTGGAGCAGACACGTTGATTCGCCACGGTGACGAAGCTATGCGCGTTGAATTCCTCGCATCAAGTACCGCGTATCCTTTAGGCATTCAGCAGGATTTTGATCAACCGTCCGGCTCGTTGTTCGGAACATCAATCCGCGCAGCCTACCAACATTCCGAACGCATGTGGACCGGTTACGCCCAATACTATGCGGCAAGTGATGACTTCCGTGCCGACCTTGGATTCATACCACAGGTTGGATATCACAAAGGGTATGGATTCTATGAGCGATACAAGTACTGGGATGATAACCAGCACTGGTGGAACAAGCTCACGGTCGGCAGCGAAACAACGTGGACCTATGATCGCGAAGGAAATCCTCTTCAGAAGCAAGTCGCTCCCTATTTCTATCTGAACGGACGTCATGAATTTTTTAGCAATACTTATTTCGCTTTGGGTCCGAGTTACTACCTTGGCACCCGCTTTGAACGAACGTTTATCAATCAGTATGCGGAAATGCGACCAACCGGGTGGTTTTATGTGAATTTTGAAGGACGCGTTGGACAGGAAATAGACTACGATAACGCGCGCCAGGGGCATATTCTCCGGCTTATTCCCGGAGTAAGATTCGACCTCGCGCGCCATCTGCGTCTTGAGTTAAACCAAAATTTTGAAAAGCTAAATGTGGAAGGCGGCCAACTCTATCGGGCTAGCCTCACAGAAGTAAGAGCAACCTATCAAATCAATACCCGAACATTTGTACGGGCAATCTCACAGTACTTCGACATTTCACGCAACCCTCAACTCTATCTGTTCGAAACGAACGAACACGATCGAGCGCTTTTCAACCAGTTCCTCTTTTCCTACAAAATCAACCCTCAGGTTGTTTTGTTTCTTGGATACTCGGACAACTACGCAAATACTGTCTTGAGCAATCTGTCGCAAGCGAATCGCGCATTGTTCTTCAAAGTAGGTTACGCATTTGTAATGTGAGTTGTCACTTTCAGGACTCAAAACTGTAACACCGCCGCTACAACAAGAATCTTGACTCTGTACTCAGGACGTTGTTTGATGAAGCGATTTGCGACCATTTCGGAAACAATCCCAAGGCAACGGTAAAAAGAATTGTCGCCAGACCGCATTCTTATCGCAGACGCAGACGCCAAACTTAGAGACTCTCTAAGTCGCGTACTGCAAGAAAAAGGTTTTGCTATCGGTGTGTCTTCCACCGGGCAAGAAACTCTAAGAATTGCGCGAGAAGAAAAACCCTCCCTTATCATCCTTGAACTGCTGATGACTGATATGCCCGGTGAAGAGATCTGTCGAACACTGAAAAACGAAGGAGCCACAAAAGGAATTCCGATTATCGTATTAACTTTAAAAGACCATTTGCAATCCAAATTGAAGTGTCTGGAATACGGAGTCGAGGAATATCTCGTGAAGCCCGTTGAACCGGAAGAACTGGTTGCGCGCATGAGCCGCCTTTTCCGTTTACTAGAAAATCGGCCGCACCAATCAAGACCTTCCATGCACTCGGACATAACCGAGAATATCGCAGACCGGACTCGACCAACAATCAATATTCCGAACGATGTGCCGCCGGAAGTACCGGTGGCGGGCGCCATACCCGCTTCGGGAAAAAAGCCGGAGAGATCGTCCTATGGAGTGTATCGAGTGGAAAGTGTTGCAGGCGTTGGCGGAATGGGCATTGTGTACAAGGCTTACGATCAGTCATTAGACCGGTATACAGCGGTAAAAGTTTTATCAAAGGAATGGTCTGATTCTCCGGAAGTCCTGGAGCGCTTCCGGAGGGAGGCAAAGCTAATTGCAGCGCTGAATCATCCGGGGATTGCGCAGATCTACACTTTCGCAACCGAAGAAGGAGATTCTTTTTTTGCTTTGCAGTGGTGCCCGGGAGGATCGGTCGCTAATCTGATTCGCAGCCGCGAAAAACTGGACCTTCTTCCGGCTATCGAAATCGTTGAACAGTGTGCAAGAGCCCTGGAGGTCGCTTCCAGTAAAGGTATTGTTCACCGGGATATTAAACCGAGCAATCTTATGTTCGACGAAAATCAGCAGGTCAAAATTGTTGATTTTGGCATCTCCTTTAGCAAGCTATTGCCGGAACAATTGGAGCAATCGTCACAGGTCATTGGCAGCCCTGCCTATATGTCACCGGAACAAGGACAGGGCCGAGCGGCAGATCACCGGACGGATATTTACTCCATGGGAATAACGTTTTATCAAATGCTCTATGGCCGATTGCCTTATAAAGCAAATTCCCCGATGGAATATCTGAGACAACACGCAAAGGATCCTTTCCCTGCCTACGATAGCCTTGAAGGAAAAATACCGCGCAAAGCTTACAAGATCATTGAAAAAATGACACAAAAGCTGCCTGTGTCCCGTTACCAAAAGTATGCGGATCTCATCAAAGATCTTGAACAGCTTCGGCGCGAGCTATACGGTCAGCGCCATTTGAAAATTCCGTCTATAGAAGAAATCAGTCCGCAGCCGCTATTTACTGGAAATAATCTTTTTGAGCTGCTCACAGATATCTTTCGAAACGAAAAATCCGGGTTGTTAAAAGTGTCGTGGGGCAGCCTTGAGAAAAAATTCCTGATCGTCCGGAACGAGCTCGTTCATTTTGAATCGCCACAACCCGATGAAAATGTTTGGGCGGCGCTCCTTACAAGGAAGCTGTTAAAGAAGGAAGATACGCCGTCGAATCGTGAAGATTTGGAAGAATCCCTCAACCGTTTACTCTATCTGGGAGCGGTAACTCCGGAGGATTTTAAAACTGTCTACCGCGAATTGATGCTGCAGTCGATTCTGCAGGTTTTCCTATGGCCCGTTTTTGAAGGCAGGTTTCACGCAGGAAGGATTGAACATGCGCCTTTAGCCAGGATTCCGCTGGCCCGGATTATGATGAAAGCCGCGCGTTCCATTCTTCCGATAGAAGATATAAGTGGGTCGATCCCGAAGGATCAACGAATCGTTCGGGCTCCGGGTTCAGAAGAACACATGAAATTGTTCAATTTTTCAAGGGATGAAGCCTTTTTGATTTCTCGCAATGAAGGACCGAACAACACGCTGCATACCCTGGAACTGCTGACAGGACTACCATCGGAAGAGGTCGCGCGAATCGTATACGCTCTTGAACGCTTTGGAGTCCTGAAATATGAAACGCCTGTGAAACGCCGCCCGCGCAGCGCCGGCCGGGCAACCATTGCCGCGGGGACAAACGAGACACCGCGAATAAAGTTTGAAAAAACAGAAGTAGTTGAACAACAGGCAAGCGCTTCCTTGAAAATAGAGGAGATCCGGCGCGATGGTCCGGTTCAACCAAGGGAGTGGATCGATGCCGCACCTGGACCAAACCTCAAGTCGGCGGCAAAAAGCTACAAACAGGCCCAGGAGAAATACAAAGGCGGCCACTTCTGGGAAACGATCCGATTATGCGGATCTGCAATTTCCAATAACCCCAACGAAGCGACTTACCATTATTTGATGGCGCTGGCTCTAATGAATTTTCCACATTCCGTAAGCGCTGCTGTAGAATCCTTCCGCCATGCCATCCAACTGGACCCGGAGAATGTTGAATACAGGCTGCAACTGGTTACATTCCTCAAAGACAAGAGCCAATATAAAGATGCTCACCTCGAGTGTGAGCTACTGCTGCAAATTGCTCCAACCAACCATAAAGCAGCAGTGCTAATGAGAACGATCGAATTGGAGAGGTAGCTCCTTTCTTACCACCCGAGTCCCGCATTCTGAATTGGAACTCAAGAGCGCGCCGGAGGCGGGCTTTACAAAAGCCAGGTCATCATTCTGCTTGTTCAGGTCTGCTAAATTAGAAAAACTTTTCTGTTCACTTCTTTGGGGTTGGAAGTTTGCGCATTTACCATTTTTGTGCTGGAAATAAACTGTGGTTTGCGGCGCACCTGGGTCAACTGTTCAAACGCAAACGCAAGTTTGATGAGAGTCGGTTCGCTGTAAGCGGAAGCAAAAAACGATATGCCCACCGGCAATCCCGACACATATCCGGCCGGCACCGTGATGTGAGGGTATCCGGCAACTGCGGAAGCGGACGAGTATCCGCCGCCGAAACAATCTCCGTTCACAAAATCGGTTAACCACGCGGGGCCACCTGTAGGGGCAATCAGCGCATCCAGTTTGTTTTTACGCAACACGAGATCAATGCCTTGACTGCGCGTTAGAGCATGATTCTTCTGCAGCGCAGTTAGATAACCCTTACTGCTCAGGGAGCCTTTTGATTCTGATTTGATCATAATATCCTGACCAAAATAGCGCAGCTCTTTCTCTGCATTCTTTTCATTGAAATCAATGATCTCTTTTATCGAATGCACGGGAGCATTTGGACCGAGGCCTGCGAGATAGGCGTTCAGGTCAGCCTTGAATTCATAAAGAAGGACTTCAAATTCCGAATCATCGAACTTTCCCGCGGTTGGAATATTGGCGGGATCCACAAACACCGCGCCGCTGCTCTTCATCTCTTTAATCAACTCTTCCATCAGCTTGTCCACATGGTCGTTAAACCCGAAGGATTTTCTGTGCACTCCGATGCGTGCACCTTTCAGACCACCCGGATCAAGAAATTTTGTATAGTCGGCCTGAGCTTTGTCTCTGCTTCCGGTGGTAGCCTTGTCGCGCGCATCTACCCCGGTTAAAGCGCCAAGAAGGATGGCGGCATCGGTTACTGTTCTCGCCATGG
>Ga0210139_1000171_pt1 | contig 12376 bp, 8 predicted proteins | sample Browns_TuleB_D2_FD_184855 | JGI IMG/M metagenome (GOLD analysis project Ga0210139, IMG submission 184855) | Wetland microbial communities from San Francisco Bay, California, USA, that impact long-term carbon sequestration - Browns_TuleB_D2 (SPAdes) | ecosystem: Environmental > Aquatic > Marine >... | reverse complement strand
AATTGAGCATAAAACGGCGCCCACCGGACAACCTTCACCGCATGCGTCTTTCGCGGTAATCAATGGCAATATTTTTCACGCACTGTCGATCCGGCTGATGGAAGGAAGAGCATTTCTAAGAACCGACATCCGTGGCAATCCCTCTGTTGCGATTGTCGATGAAGAGCTGGCAAGGCGATACTGGCCGGGTGAAAGCGCGCTGGGGAAGCGGCTGGACATCATTGGCGCAACGCCGGTTATCTGGACCACAATTGTCGGAGTTGTGTCGCATATTCGTACCGAAAGCCTCCTGGAAGCGGGTGAGCCACAGATTTATTTGCCGGCCACTCAGCTCCTGCAGCGCTCGTTGTTTATTAGCGTCCACACCGATGCTCCAATCGCGACTGTTGCGGCAACCTGCCGCGAGATCGCGAGGCAAATCGATGCGGACCAACCGCTCGCTAAAATTCGACCGATGCAGGAAGTGCTGGATGCGGCTATGGCGCGCCAGCGTTTTCATTTGCGACTGCTGTCGCTGTTTGCTCTTACGGCTCTCGTCCTTGCTGCTACCGGAATCTACGGGATGATGGCCTTTGCCGTAAGTCAGCGTACAAGAGAAATCGGCCTTCGTATGGCCCTCGGTGCCCAGCGCCGACAGGTGCAAACAATGATTCTAAGGAACGCTGCCGTGTTGGCCATTATGGGGATGGCCCTCGGAACCATCGCAATTCTGCTGCTCCGCCGTGTTCTCGCGTCTCTCCTCTACAATATTAGTAGTTTTGATCCGGCGGTGGTCGTCTCTGCGTGGGGCCTTCTCGCTTTTGTTGCCTTTCTTGCAAGCTATTTTCCTGCACGACGCGCAGGCCGTGTGGATCCTGCAATCACGCTCCGCCACGAGTAAAAATTCAACCGTAGGTGCGCTATTCATGGCGCCTCTGGAGTTTCTACATTTCTTGCACTTTTCCGCGGACCGGATGTCCGGGTGCCGGCCAGAGGCCGGCGCACGTTTATGCCGCCGGGACGGCGGCGCTCATCTAACCGCACAGTCGAAATGAGCGCCGGCTTCTAGCCGGCCGGGGCGCGATGAATGGCGCCGCTACAAAGTTGTGTTGAAAAAACTACTTCATTGCCAGGATTTCCTGCACCGCGCGATAAGCTTGATCGATCGCGGCATCGGCGTAGGCATAAGCTGCGGCGTCACTGTTAGCGATCGCAATCCGCCCGAATGGTTGCCGTGCTGTTACACACGGGCCTTCTTGGCCCGCCAACCAGAATGAGTCGAACAGCGAATTGTACTGGTAGGCGTAGCCGTGCGGCCATCGATGCACGGCAATTCCGGTGATGTCGCGCGCTGCATCGAAACCGCCTGGGCCCAGCATGGCATTCATCTGTTCGCGGATGTGCTGCTCAAACATTTCGAACGTAGTTCCCAGGAGCTCTTTGCGTCCGACACGATGCTGGTGTCGCACAGGCAATCCGGGCTTGCATGGAGTCCGCACAAGTCCCACGACAGCAGGTTCTTCCGGAGTTCCAACAGATGTGTAGCCGGGAAACTTCAGCGGCATCGGCAAATGCGCAAAAGGGAAATAGCTGCCCGGGGCATAGACGGATTGAATTCCGAGCTTCTTCCAGGCGAGCCAGTTTCGAACCGCGACCTTGGTGTAGACAAGGGGAACTTTGATTGCGTAAGACAAAGCTGTCCGTTGATCAGGCGGTAATTCTGAGCATAGATAAGGAATAATGGTATGCCAGCACGCAAGTATGCATTTTGACGCGCTGACTGTTTGGATTTTTTCGTCTTTCAGATAGGCAATTTCAACCGCTGCGCTGTCTTTGTGCTTTACACGAACGACCGTACTGGATAACCGGATACGGGCGGCGCTTTTGGGCTGGTCCAGCTTGCTGTAATGCGCACGAGCAGTAACAATATCATCAGCAGAATTTCCGGGGATCGCCTGCGGAATTAGTTTTCGCACAAGCATGCGAGCAATCGATGCATTTCCATCCGGGAAATGAAAAAAATAATTTTCGGCTTCTTCGTTCGGAATGGAATCTCGATTCATTCCGACTCCCGGTTCGGGATCCAGATTCATGCCCTGGAATCCGGGAAATCCAAGTCCCCATGCATCCTGTGCCGGCACGATATCGATTCCGGCTCCATACAACTGTTGGGGTCGCGCCTGAAAAAAGGGAAGCACGCCCGCATCACACTTTGCAACACCTGTAAGAAATTCAGCGTAGCTGATCCGCGCGAGCTTAGCTTTTTTTTCCTCCGATTTCAGTCCCGGCATGTAGTCGGTTTCGTCTTTGAATATCCTTTGCAGATCGCGCTTTGCTGTGTCCGAGATCGGCGCTTTTTCCGCAAAATGCTCCCAGGCATCCGCGGATGTTTCCGCGGCGCCCCGATAATTTTCCGGGAAAGGATCGGGCAGCAGCAAGTCCGATCCAAACGAGGCCTTATCAAAGAAAAAGCCGGCCTTCAATCCCAGTGATTTGTAAAGCCCGCCATTGTAATGACTGGAGAATTTTGGAACGGCGATCCCCAGTTCTTCGACCAGGGCACGAGCAACATTGCTGTACGGGGCAGGGCTTTCGATTGCATAACTTCCGCCAAACGTTAAAAGCGGGGAGCTACCTCCGCCGAACTCTTGCCGGCGCGCATGTCCGCCAAAATCGTCATGATTGTCCAGCAGCAGGATCCGCTGGCTATCGCCGACAGCTTTCCGGTAGAACCATGCGGCAGACAAACCGCTGATCCCCGCGCCGACAATTACAAGATCGTACGATTCGTTCGTGTCCGTACTTTCCGGATAAAGCTTCCAGAGATCCCCGTCTCTCAAATGGTGAGCTGATTCAAAGGAGCCTGTGCCACTCCCTCGCAGCCCCGTAAGGGCGGGAGGATATGTTTCTTCTGGTTCGATCGATGCGTAGGATAGGAGCGGAAATGCGAAGGATGCGGCCGTCGTTTGCAGTATTCCATTCAAGAAGTCGCGCCTCGTAATCCGGCGTGTCATGCCAAGTTGTTTAGCGTCCATGATCAGAATTCTACACGGAAATTCGATGTTATGATGCAACAATGGAAGTCATCACAGAGGAAGAAATCCAGCAGACCCAGAAGGAGCTCGAAATTCTTACGGAAGCCGACATCCGCAAGATGATGAAGACCTACCAGAAAAAACAAACAGCGCTTCTCGTGTATACGGCTGCCGTGGCAGAACGCGAAGAATTGAATGAGGATGAATATGACGTTCTTATTTCCGCGACCCTCCTCATCTGGCAGACCATGCGTAGAAAGTTTCCAACCTTGAAAAAAGTGCGAATCAAGCGAATGGAAGAACTGGACGATCGTTTGTTTGCAGAATTGGAATCGATGCTGGCTGAACCCGATGAGAAACACGTGGAATTTATTTTGGGGATCATTCAAAGTCATCCCCAGCCGTATCTTCTGGGAAAAGTTTGCGTCATAACAAATGAAACAGAAGACACTGTTCGGGATGAACTGAAAGGTATTCTGTTTTTCACTGCGAAGAATGTGCTCGATGCGCTGATTGAAACCTGCGAGAGCTAAGTCTCAATCTTCAAGCTCGAAATTCCAAATAATACCCAAATGACAAAGCTCAATTTCCAAACTTCTCGGACGCGGCAATGGTTTGAGCATTTCAATTGGTAATTGAAGTTTATTTTGAGCTTTGGATTTGTTTCTTGGAAATTGATTTTAGGAGGTATCGTTTCCTTTTTTCTTCCGGAAAACGCTCGATGGCATAACGAAGCATGGTTCGCGGCATTTTTGACGCGTTTTTGGCCAGGAAAGTTTCAAGTGCGACAATATCCCGCTTACCCAGCTCCCGAAGCATCCACCCGCATGCCTTGTGAATCAGATCCTCTTTGTCGTTCATCAAACGTGTTGCAATCGCCAGCGGAATTTCAAAGCGGTTTTCCTTGATGAATGCGAAAGTAGCGATCATTGCGATTCGTCGTTCCCAGAGAAGTTTTGAAGAAGCAAGCTTGTTGAGAACTGTCGCATTTTTATCCAGTAGATATCTGCCGACAACGATTCCAGCGGAACAATCAACCAGGTCCCAGTTGTTGATCCACGTGCTGTTCTTCAGATAGAGGTCATAAATGTTGCGCTGATCCCGGGGAGTTCCGCGCAAGAATTGGTGGTTCCAGATCAACAGGGCAAAGACGCGCACTTCGTGGAGAGGAGAGTGAAGCAATTCCAGAATCTCTTGTGTTTCAAGGTCCTGATATTCTTTCGCGGCTTTTCTCAAAACGGGCGCCGAAATTCCGAGAAAGCGGTCGCCCTCACCATATTGCCCGGGTCCGGTCTTAAAATATCGCAGAGCAAAGCGTGCGCGTTCCGGATTTCCCAGACTCCGGAGATGTTGTTTTACCTGGCGAGCTGTTTTTCGATTTTTGCCCATGTATCGCGCAACGTTATCGTCCGGTTAAAAACGGGGTGGCCGGCGGTGGTGTCCGGATCCACACAGAAATATCCCATCCTTTCGAATTGGAAGGAATCACCGGCTTTGACTTTTGTTAGTCCGGGTTCGAGCTTCGCTTCGCGAATGATTTCCAGCGAGTGTGGGTTCAAGTTCGCAAGATAATCCTGTCCTTCACTCACTTCATCGGGATCGGCTTTTGTGAAGAGGTGATCGTACAATCGTACCTCCGCAGAAATGGAATGCTTAGCAGATACCCAGTGCAGAGTGGATTTGACCTTCCGCCCATCCGGAGAGTCGCCGCCTTTCGTTGCTGGATCGTACGTGCATCGAAGCTCTATGACCTTACCGCTGGAATCTTTTACAACTTCCCGGCAGGTGATGAAGTACGCATAGCGCAGCCGCACTTCGCGTCCCGGGGCGAGTCGATAAAATTGTTTTGGCGGATCCTCGCGGAAATCTTCCTGTTCGATGTAGAGATCGCGTGAAAAAGGAATTTTTCGTGTCCCCATAGAAGCGTCTTCGGGATTATTTACGGCATCGAGTTCTTCCATCTGGCCTTCGGGATAGTTTTCAATTACAACTTTGAGTGGTCTGAGAACGCCCATCACGCGCGCTGCGCGTCTGTTGAGATTTTCGCGCAAGAAATAATCGAGCATGGCAATTTCAACAATGCTTTCACTTTTTGTAACTCCGATACGGTCGCAGAAAGCGCGGATCGCTTCCGGAGTATACCCTCGGCGGCGGATTCCGGAGAGCGTAGGCATGCGGGGATCATCCCAGCCGCTCACAATTCCGCCATTGACCAGTTGTAACAATCGTCTTTTGCTGAGGACCGTATATGTAAGATTCAAACGGGCAAATTCAATCTGTGTCGGATGATGAATTCCGAGCTGATCAATGTACCAGTCATATAGGGGACGATGATCTTCAAACTCCAGAGTGCAGATGGAGTGCGTAATTCCTTCGATGGAATCGGATTGTCCGTGTGCCCAGTCATACATTGGATAGACGCACCATTCATTCCCGGTACGCGGATGATGAGCATGCAAAATTCGATACATCACCGGATCACGCATGTTCAGATTCGGGGATGCCATATCGATCTTTGCGCGCAGCGTTCGCGACCCGTTTGGAAATTCGCCCAGCTTCATTCTTTCAAAAAGGTCCAGATTTTCGTCCACGGAACGATTTCGATACGGGCTTTCTTTGCCAAGCTCCGTGAGAGTCCCGCGGTGTTCCCGGATTTCATCGGCGCTCAAATCGCAAACGAATGCCTTGCCGTCGCGAATCAGCTTTGCAGCCCATTCATAGAGCTGATGAAAATAATCGGATGCGTATAATTCGCGATCTTCCCAATCAAAACCAAGCCAGCGCACATCTTTTTTGATGGAATCGATATATTCCTGGCTTTCTTTGGTCGGATTTGTGTCATCGTAGCGCAAATTGCAAAGTCCGTTGTAATCACTCGCGATGCCAAAATTCAGGCAGATGGACTTGGCATGGCCTATGTGAAGATAACCATTCGGCTCAGGGGGAAAACGAGTATGCACTTTTCTCCCGTACTTGCCCGTACTGTTATGTCCGTCGATGATTTCGCGGATAAAGTCCGTTCTGCCGTCCGTTTCAGTCATTGTTTTGATCCAAAGGCGTGTATTTTACCATGTGAATTAACCGCCAGTTTGTAGGGGCGCCATTCATGGCGCCCTGCCTGTCCTTTATGCGATTGCGAAGGGCGCGATGAATCGCACCCCTACAAGCAAGGTCTTTTTTACGATGCGGCATAATAGCCCGGACGGTAATGAAGTTTGACATCTTTCCTTTTGCAGGTGACCTGGATGTGTCGCCAGGAGCCATCTATCTTTTCATTGCTGGGATGATAGGTAAGGTAGTACTGGCTTCGAACAAACGTCCGTAGAAGCTCTGTGACTTTCTCGGCATCCTTTCCGTTTTTCGGAAAGAACGCGAATCCTGCAGTTTTGTCAGCCAGGGTTTGCAGAATTTCCTTGCCGTGAAACATGGGTAGAGATGGCATGCTCTGAACTTTGCCGTGCATTCCCAAAGCAGGTCGATCGGAAACAGTCCCCAGAATGATCGTTGTCAATTCCGGAGTTCGAGCAGCAAGGTCATAGATTTCATCCACTTTTGTTGAACTCATGTTATCCATTCCGTCAGAACAGAGGAGCAGTATTTTTCTACCGGAAGTTTTGTTTAGGTCCTTAACGGAAGAAATGAGAGCATCAAACAGCGCCGTTTGCCACCATCGCGGCCTCATGTTGTTCAGTGCTTCAGCGATGCTGCTTTTGTTCGACGTTAATTCGGTGACTTTCAGTGTGTCGCTAAATTGAACAAGCATCGCCCTGTCCATCGGGCCGAGCTCCTTTAACAGAGCGAGTCCGGCATCGCGGGCCACGTCCAGTTTGCGGGCTTCGTCAATCTTGTCATCCATGCTAGCGCTATTGTCAATTACAAGCGCCAGCAGGATCGGTATTTCGTTCCTCTCGCCTTCAAACGCGCCGAAGTGTTCGATGCTTTGAGGGACTCCGTCTTCAGAAACGGTGATTTCTTCTTTTCTTAAATCGTTGATGAAATGTCCTTTTTGATCGGTCGCTGTGAAGTAGAGGTCCACGAGATTGACCTGAACGATTTCCTGAATCTTTGTTTCCTCTGAAGTTCCAGACTGAACGCTAAGAATGAACAGGAAAAGAACGCAAAAAAGTCTCTTCATAGAGTAGGAATTCTAGGTTTCCCGGCAGTATCGTGCAATCTCTGCCCTTTCCATAGACGGCAGTGAACCGGGAAGTTTGGCGCTCAATGTTGTGTTCCTTCGGGTAACATGGTTGTAAGCTATTTGTAGCGTTCGCCTCTATCGGACTCCTGAGCCAGGCTCAATTCGTGGGGGCGCAACAAACGGCTAAAACCATCATTTCGTTGTAGCCACACAAAATTGAGCTACAAAGGGGGTTTCAATGAAGAAAACGTATTTTGTTTTCCTTTGCATTTTTCTTTTTACGGGAATTGCATTCTGCTCAGAAACCCTGGAGGGCCACTGGGAAGGTTCAATCCGCTTGCCCACAATGGAACTGGCTGTTCTGATCGATTTTTTTCCTGGTGAAGCTGGAAAGTGGAAAGGAACCATTGATATCCCCGCGCAAGCAGCAAAAGGTCTGCCGCTGACGAACATTTCAATTCAGGATTCCAAAACATTGTTTGAAATTGAAAATGTTCCCGGGAAGCCGACCTTTTCCGGCGAGCTTTCTTCTGATCGGGGAAAAATTGCCGGCGACTTTACCCAGAGTAACCAGACTTTCACCTTTGAATTGCAGCGAAAAACTGCGGCGCCTGCAGTTCCGGTGCAAAAGAAGTCGGATGAGGAGATCCAAAGCGAAATCCGAAATCTGGTGAAATCCGAAATGGATCAGTGGCACGTTCCGGGTTTGGCTCTTGCGCTGATCAAAGACGGAAAAGTCTGGATGTCTGAAGGGTTTGGTACTCGTGATTCAAAAAACAAGCAAAGGGTTACGCCCGATACGTTATTCGCGATCGGATCTTCCTCCAAGGCATTCACCGCAACTCTTGTGGGCATTGCAGTAGACGAAGGAAAGTTGAAATGGGATCAACCGGTAAAGAGTTACTTGCCGGAGTTTGCGATGCATGATCCCTTTGCTTCCGAACGAATGACGCCAACCGATCTACTTTCCCATGATTCGGGTCTGCCCCGCCACGATTTGCTCTGGTACAACAATCAATTTACACGCAAAGAGCTTTTCGACCGACTGAAGTATCTTGAGCCGAACAAAGATTTTCGTGAAGTGTTTCAATACCAGAACCTGATGTTCATGACCGCTGGATATCTTACGGGTGAGGTTGAGGGGTCCTCATGGGAAGACCTCGTGCGCCAGAAAATTTTTCAGCCGCTCGGAATGGCGTCGACAAATGTTTCTGTTACGGAATCGCAGAAAACTTCGGACTACGCTCTACCCTACCGTTATGCGGATAACGATCCGGAGAAAACGGAATTGAAGGAGATCCCATTTCGCAATATCGACTCTGTCGGGCCTGCGGGATCCATCAATTCCAACGCGCGCGATATGTCGCGTTGGGTTTTGTTGAATTTAAATCATGGGACTTACGAAGGCAAGACAATCGTTTCGAAAACACAACTGTCTGAAATACATTCTCCCCATATGGTGATACGCGGGGGAATTTTTTCGCAATTGCTCTCTTTTCCCGAGACGCCCTACGTGATGTACGGAATGGGGTGGTTCATACAGCCCTATCGCGGACACAAACTGCTTCATCATGGCGGAAATATCGATGGATTTTCGGCCATGGTCAGCTTTATGCCGGACGACAAAACCGGAATTGTCATTCTCACCAACCTCGATGGGAACCTGATGGTGGATTCTCTGATGTTTGAGATTTACGACCGGCTCCTTGGATTGGACCCGGTCGACTGGAACAGTCGATACAGGCTCATCTGGGAACAGTTAAAAGCTGCACAAAAGGAATCGGCGAAAAAGGAGAGCGAAGTATTGAAGAAACCCGGGACGAAACCGAGCCATGCGCTTTCCGATTATGCGGGCAAGTATGAAAATGTTGGATACGGAAAGCTGGAAATCTTGCGACAGGGCCAGGACTTGAGCTTAACGTACGGCGAGCTTTCCAGCGCGCTTGGGCACTGGCATTACGACGTTTTCAATGCAGCGGATGATCCATTGACCGGAGCGAAAGTAACGTTTCTAACAAATGTTCGTGGAGATATCGATCGTGTTTCGATTTCCATGGAGCCGAGCGTTCCTGAAATTGTGTTCACAATGAAAGCTCCGGAATCTATGTCCGATCCGGCGTTTCTGCGTGAGTTTGCAGGCGAGTACGACCTGATGGGTTTAACGGTGACTGTGGTCTTGCGCAACGAAAAAGAGCTGACCCTCACTGTTCCCGGACAACCGACGTACGTGTTGGAGCCTTATCGCGGATCCGAATTCAACATCAAGGACCTTGCCGGATACAGCGTCCGGTTTATTCAAACGCAGGGCAAAACTTCCGAAATCCTGTTCATCCAGCCCGGAACAACCATATCAGCAAAAAAAAAGTGATGAGCTACCGCTGATCACTATGGCGCTGAAATAAAAAAGCCCTCAGGATTTCTCCTGAGGGCCTTCGTGGAAAAAGAGCTTACCAGCGCGGTTCTCTGCGCTTTTGAAAGCCGCCGCCACCGCCGCCGCCGCCCTGACGCGGACCGCCAAAGCTGCGTTTTTCCTGTGGCCTGGATTCGTTTACAACCAGATTGCGACCGCCTAACTCTTTACCGTTAAACATCTTGATCGCTTCCGCTGCTTGTTCCTCGGTCGCCATTTCGACGAAACCGAATCCGCGCGATTGATTCGTAAACTTATCCCGAATAATGTTGGCCGAGATCACTTCACCTGCTTGAAGGAAAAGCTGCCGGACTTCTTCAACATCTGTGTTGTAGGACAAACCGCCTACAAATAGCTTCTTTTGCATTCTGTTCTCCTTTTTTAACTCAACTGAAAGGGCATATACCAAGTCTCACTACACTCTCGAATCACCCATCTCAGAAAGGACAACAGGTCAGAAATCCGAAAAGCGGAGGCTTCTATGCGGAAGGCTTTCAGCAAATTTATTTAGCCTGCATTTAACTGCAGACGCTGTAATCATAGTCCACTTGCGCCAGAAATCAAGTCCTTTATTTCAACACGGAGGACACAGAGGTCGCAGAGTGAAAAAATAGCTCTTTTTTTCTCGTGTGCCCTCTGTTTTCTTTGTGTTGAAATCCTCATCTGAGGAACGTAAGCTGGCGGTTTTTATAGTCGATCAGAAGGGTGTAGCCATCCAGGAAATCGCGTCCAAGGAGAAGGTCAATTTCCAGTTCCAAAGCCTCGCTTGTATCGGCAAAATTGAGTGCATACATGTTGTTAAAATTTCGTGACAATTTGCCAATCCCTACTTCCACATTGTCAGCGATCAGAAGGCTATCGGCTTTCCCCCCCACACCGGAAACAGTGGACTGTTTCCGTAATTGCATACTCAACGGGTAATTGATGGTCGCGTATTTTTTTGCAGCGGCGATGGATACAAAACTGACATCGGATCCTGTATCTACAAGAATGTTCATCCGGTTTGGCGATTTCTTGATGCGGCCTTTGAGAATCATCAGCTTGTTGGCGACATAAAAAGGAAACGTTTCCTGCTTAGAAAACTTCCATTTTCGCTGTGCAAAGTATTCTGACGGCTCCATGTCGTAAGGAATCAATGCAAGTTTTCTTCCGGATCGAAGGGGAAGAAGAACGCGATATCCGGCAAAAACAGCTGTTCCGATCAGTCCGTTGATTTCCGGATAAGGCAGCTTATCGCTTTGCGAAGCGACCGGATTTTTTACAAGAAACTTTGCCGTGCTCAAAGAATTCAGGACAAGGCGTTTGCTCTTGCTGATTTGCTTTTTTCCCATCCCGAGCATGACGACATCGCTAAAGACCTGCGGTTTCCAATCCCGTTGCTCCAGGATAAAACCGGATCCCGCTCCGGTATCTACGAGTAATTTTGTTTTAGCAGAAGAATTGACGATCGCAGAAATTGTTGTGCCGTCCCGGTCGTAATCTGTTTCGATTTCCTGAACTCCAGGCTCTACGGAGATCACGTTTAGATCAATGCCCTCTGTTTTCTTTAGAAATTCCATTGAGAATTCCGCAATGTTTTCCTTTACAGGGTCCTGTGGATTGGATTTCAAAAAGCGCGAGAAATAGTCGATCGTTTCGCGGAAAGTTTCCGCAACATCGCCCGCAAGGAAAAGTAGTTCCGGACGCTCCGGCTGCATCGTCAGCGCTCGCCCTACATCCTGTCTGGCTCCGGCAACGTTGCCTTGCAGGCGATCGTACATTGCTTCTGCCCAATGAGAAATCCAGTCATCTGTGAAATTCTTTTCAGCTTCTTGAAAATCACCCATCCGCACCAGCGCCATCGCCTGTACGGACCGGTTCGAACCGTCAAAAGATTTGCAGTTTGCGATGTTCTCTTGCAAGTGAATCCTGCTTTCCCAGATCTCTCTTGTCAGCGCATCTTCGATGGCGCCGGGTAAGATCTCGTGCGCCCTGGCATAATCACCTTTGTAGTAAGAAAGGAGAAACTCGAGACGCGATTCGTTTTCTGCCGCGTAAGAGAGTGTAACGACCAGCAGCACGAACAGCAGCGCTTTTCGAAGCATTTCCCGTAATTATACGCCGGGATCTTGTGCCGTTTGTAGCGCCGGCGAGACTGTTAAACCTTCAGAAAGAACAGGATCTGGCATCACGCTAATCGTCCAGCTTTCTTTCGCTTTTGGACGGACTCGCGGGCTCTTCAAATTCCTCTTCGGTTCGTTTCTTTGTCAGGAGGATGTTTTCCTTCAACGCCGTTATTGAGCGGCTTTTTGCTATCGACCGTTTCAATCCGGCAAAGAGACCACCGAGCATATCCGTGCGGCTGCGATTGATGTACATCATGTGAAAACCGGGTTTTTCAAAATCTTCATGATCTGAAACAAGCACGGTATTGGACAATGAAGCATTCATATAGTGATTTGCATAGATTTGCTTGGATGAGATCACTACATTGCTTGGGGGAAATTTTAAGATACTTACATGCGTTATTGTAATAACGGGGCGAAATCCTAGAGTTTCCTTCGACCAGTATATGAAACTTTCAATTCCCGGTGGGGATTTCTCCTGATCGAGATAATCAAAGAGTTCCGGATAGCGGTCCTTCAGGTAGATAGACCCGGCCAGAATCCCTTTAAACTCATCGAGCACCCGAACCACTTTTTTTTCGTCGTTATATTGGTACAGAGCAGCATTTCCTTTTGCCAGGTAGGATTGAACATAGGTGAACAAAAGATCCTGATAAATGGTATCGACCGATTTTCCACGAAACAATGCGGCCTGCAGACTTTTAATCAT